>Ga0126342_10000050_pt1 | contig 62948 bp, 54 predicted proteins | sample Cyp1metagenome_FD_92528 | JGI IMG/M metagenome (GOLD analysis project Ga0126342, IMG submission 92528) | Coral microbial communities from Lord Howe Island, Old Settlement Bay, Australia - Cyphastrea 1 metagenome | ecosystem: Host-associated > Invertebrates > Cnidaria > Coral ...
ATATATATATATATGGTTATGATGATGGTTAATGATGGTTAATAATAATCTGGTTGGTGGTTGACCCACCCCTCTGAAAAATATGAGTCAGTTGGGATTAGTATTCCCAATATATGGAAACCACCAACTCCAATATAGCTATATATGTTATATACCAGCTAACTCAAAAGCGTAAGAATTGTTACACCATTTCAAAAAAGGTACCTTTTTTGAAAATTCCTACATTTCTCCGGTTGTTTTCGGGAAAAGTTACATTTCTCCGGAAAAAGTTGCTCCAAAGCAATTTCTCCGGTATTTCCTGGTTAATTACATTTTCTCCGGTATTGTTTTGGTTTTTGTAATATTTTACAAGTATTGATTTGGGATATCGTGTTGGATATGATTCACCTGATAAGCACACACAGACTGGCCCAGGGACAATGAAGATTAGCAGCGGTTTAAAATGGTTTAAAGCACATCATCGAAGGGAAAGCAGAACCCGGACCCCTTTGCTTGCACAAATCGCTTGCTGCATCCTTTTTTCAGACCTCATCGGACTGCACTGGTTGGTTCGTCCAGTGCTTGTGCAGCAAGCACAGGTACAGATCTAGGGTTCGTCGGATTGTGGTCTTTGGCGACACACGCCGTGACAGCCGTGCCACCACACCAACGAACCCCTCATCCATTTGGCACGCATCCGTCAGGGGGGACTCTACCCAGCAACACTTCTTTGAGTATTGGCACAGAAATCGAAACTGGTGGAAGAGCATGTGCATTTTGGCATGTAGTGGGTACAGAGGTTCTCTGTTTGCCAGAGAAATCTCTGCACACCGCTGCATTGCACGGAGTGCGGTCAGTCCATGCTCACCAATCAGCGCCGCCTCATCAGCTGCAAGCCATGCCCCGCCCCTGTAGAGCAAGCGCAAAGCAGCATTCATGCGGCGCCTTGGCACGCGCATCAAAACGGCTGGTGTATTGGCGCATGGTAGCGGAGTATGGTAGCGGAGGATAGAATGGTAGCAGAGCAGAGCATGGCAGCGGAGCATAGCATGGTAGCGTAGCTGAGCATGCTTGCATCATTAAGCAGCCAAGTGGCACAGCTATGGCGATGAAAGGAACGCGGGCATCTTCAGCAGCAGCGGTTTCTATCTGCTCATCGGTCAGCATCTCTTCCAACCATTCCTGGGATTTCAAAAGTTGGAAATTTTGCAGGCCCACAGCTGAACATAATTGGGACAAGCATGATGTTCGGCCCCAGGGTCCATGAGCAGAGTCGTAGTCGCACCCTTCTGCCAAGTGCCTTCCGGCGTCTCGAGGCTTGACCTCCACGAGAGCGACATCCTGGAGATCGCTTTGAAGTAGGGCCTCTCCTAAGTAATAACCGTAGCAAAACATGGATTGAGCGCCCAAATGAATTCACACAAACTTCAAAAAATACTGCCGCAGAGAAACTTTCCGTGCGCGACAGAAAGCCAGCCATTTGTCTGTCAAATTTTGCATCCTGGCATCGACTCCTCCACCTGCTTCAAACTTCTGGAGAACCACAAGGGTGGACGCAAGGAAGTAACGTCCTGCGCCCAGGTGCAAGTTATGAAACAAATCCGGTCTGAATTGCGACGGAGGGTTGGCAGCGTCGCAAGGAAGGTCGTGCCAGGGCGAATGGCTGTCCCATGGAGTGATGCCTGCTGCTGAACCCATAGTACGCTCCCAGAGCGGCGTATCACTGAGATCGGTAAAGGGAAATTCTCTAACCCCTGCTAAACAGTAGTGGCAAATTCCTTCACAATTCAAAGTCGACTCGCCCCGTTTGGGTTGACGTCGAAAGGAACGTCTCAAATGCGCACATGAGATCAGGAACGGCCAGTCGCCCTTGACACCGCAAACCGCGGTGCGCAACTGCACCGACACCTCACCGACTCGTACTTTCACGCCGGTCTCCATCAGGAACAGCAAGTCATCCAGCACAACCTGCATCGCCTGATCCAGCGTGGCCGGATTGTGCTCGTAGGTTTCTTTGAGAGCTGCGAAGGTCAGCCAGCGAGTGATTTCCTTCAGTGCGTGTAGCAGGCACGGAGGCATGAACGGAAACGTGCAACGGCTGCATGCTTCCATCATGCACGCATATTGTAGTCAAGTGGCAGGTGCTCCCATCCTGATTCATCACGAAGCTGAGCAGGCTCAACCACATGTTCAGCGCTAGCATTATTTCATGCAAATGCAATCAAGGCACATGTTCAGCCGCTGAGATCGCGCTTGAATCTCCAAAGGCTGTTGTAGGGACTTGCTGGTGCCTTTGCCAAGCACCGGCTGCCAATTCAATAGCATTATCGGCAGCTTCTTCTTGCCTGACATGCGAAGATTGAAATTGCATTTTGACTACAACACAACAAATTCTGCAGCAGCCAGCAGACAGGCTGTCAGCATATTGCATGGCCAGTGGCTCCGCCCCTCATCGCCATGTAGTTTGATCGGTACAGTCAGCCGAAGTTCGTTGGGGCCAAGTTTTTCAAAGATCTGGTGCTGCAGGTACTGAGCTTGGAAACGGCACCAATAGGTGGCAAACTGCTTGGTGGACTCTACCAGGGACTTGTCAGGCAGCAGCAAGTCCAAGCGGCCCGCACGGTCCAGGGCCCGAATCATTTGCGAAGGTAGTAGAAATGGATATCCTCACAGGTTGCGCTGGGGATGGTTGCAGCGACGCTGTAATTTTCATTTCAGGCAGCCTTTGCAGCCAAAAAGCGAGCGTCATCTCCCACTTGGCCAAAGCTTTCCTCCACATCGGCGCGCAGACCAACGTCTTCCACAACTTGGAAGCAAGATCTGGCCTTAGTAAAATTGGGTCTGGCGAATGTTTTGATTACTCTGCAAACAGCATGCATGTACCCTCGGATCTAAATCAAGATAAGTATTGCAAGAAAAATGATTGCACAAATGGTTACAACAAAGGGTTAGCTGCAGGCTGCTAGCAATGAAAAATGGCTGCGAAAATTATTGCAGATTGGGTGGACGACGGGCACAAAATGACGGTAGCACGTTCGATTGAGAAATGGTGGTAACATGGCTGCAAAAGCGCTGCGAAATGGCTGTGCTGGGTTGTCAAATACACTGGATACAAGCAGGCGCCACATGCATGGTACGAAATGGCTGCAATACGTTCGGCCCAGGCATGGTTGCAAAATGGCTGCAATACGACTGCAAAACGGCTTCGTTGGGTTAACGTGCTGCATATCAAAGAAGATGCAGCACGTGCATGGTACGAAATGGCTGCAATACATTAGGCAGGAAATGGTTGCAAAATGGCCGCAATACGGCTGCAAAACGGCTTCGTTGGGTTAACCTGCTGCAGCTGCATATCAAAGATGCAGCACATGCATGGTACGACATGGCTGCAAAATGTGAGGCGTGCATCATGGCTGTGATACGGCTGCCACATGGCTATGCTGGGTTGTTAAACATGCTGCATATCAAAGCAGATGCCAGCAATATAGTAGAAAATGGCTGCAAAATGATTGCGCAATGGCTGCCGCATGTTCAATGCAAAATGCGTATCAAAACAGCTGCAAAGAAACATCCCATGGGGTAAAAGGGAAGAAATGCCAACGCAACAAACGAGCTATTTTTGCAGACAAGCTGCTGCATTATGCGCAGACGCTGCCATCTGTCGAAGCGCGGGATCATTGCGCTGAAAGCCATTTGCAGCATCATCAGCCAAGATAGCTTTGGCATGCTCATGCAGCTGAATAGCCGGCACCTTGGAGGTACAAACGGGGAAAGAATTAAAATAACACACGTATGTCGATCTTTTAATGCCGCAAAGGAGCGCCACGACCCAGGCTATGAGCCAGGCTGGTGACAGTGTGGCTGGCGCGTTGCTGGCGGCACTTAGACGCAAACTTACCTGGCAGACAAGTTCCTGAGAGGCTGAAAATTAGAGTTGTGAACTGGCAAACTTGCCTGAGCGTTTCTCGATCTGCAGGCTCGCATTTTTTTCCAACAAGACGATCGCAGCTGGTAGCTTTCAAGGGATCGATTGGCACACGCCCACTGTTGAGCAGGAAGGTGCCATGTCCCCAACTTCCCCAATCACAGGCTAGTCCCAGGAAGAATAATGATCACTTATGATGGCCAAACGTTGCAGAACGATCCCGTGACAAACAAATTTTCAAGTACTATTTTTCGAATTTAAGTACTAGTGGTAATCATCATGCTGTCTTGACTTTGCCGGATGCTTCGTTCTGTTTGATGGCCAGCGCAAATTGGCCAAGCATAAGTTGGCACACACACCTGCTGCTGAGCAGGGATGCCTTCCCCAAACACCAAAACGGTTGTCTCAGTCTCTGGCCCGGTAAGTGCAGCTGCAGGTTCCAAAGGTATCACTGGACCTGTTCTTCTGCATTCTATGACTGTAGCAGTCCTGCAGCTGCAACCTCTCGGCCATCCACACTCACTGCGCGCTGCTCTGTGTAGGAGAGGGTCCTTAATATGCATGCATTGTTCGATCAACATTTTATGAAACAAAACCAAACTTCCGTTGCAAAGGGAAAAATGCAGTCGAAGGACCCCTGAAGAGCAGACTTGACAATCAGCCACTGGATGTCATGAGAAAAACTTGGCGACCCTCTAGTCAGTTTTTTTTTTCTTTTCCTTCTTCTGCGTCTTCTCCTTGACAGCCTGTGTTTTTTCCTCTGGGTTCTCCGTAGCCTTCTTTGCCTGCTTCGCTTGCTTAGATTTGCTCTTGCCCTCGTCAGTGCCACCAGGGGCCTCCCCGTCACCTTCCTCAGGGGTCTTCCTCTTGTCCTGAATTCTCTTCTCGTTCATCAAAAGCTTGTACCGCATTTCGGCAGCCAAGAGCGAAACACACCTGGGAAGCAGAGGTGTCCACAACATAATATTTTATATATCACATTGGCAACTTTTTGCAGGCAAACGACGGCTTCCGAACGGCAGCTTTGGCATTTGCCACATCTTCTTTGATCCTTGGATGTTACAAATCCAGTATTTGACCCATACCAGAGTTCAAACAACATTGTTGCCACTATGTGCGAGCAAATGGCTGGTCCAGATTCTTCTCTTTCGTTGACAAGTAGTGATTGCATTCAGCCAGCTTCTCAAAGCCTGCCTCCAACTGTCCCAGCACAATTTTCATGTCGGAGACAAACCTTAAGCTCCAAGAATTCCACACGCGCACGAAAGCGACACAATTTTTTGCAGCGTCCAAATTTAGGCAGGGTGCTGTTTGCTTCTGTCCGTGCCCATAGTGTCCACAGCATTCACCCATGTGATCAATTGAGAGGCTTTAGCGTGCATGCTGTCGATGAAGGCAGTCAAGCTTGTCTGAACCGCTTCGAAGGTGTCCAGTGGGATGGCGGCGTCCTCTCCCGGGGTTTGCTCATCAGTAGGGAGGTCTTTCAGACTTGGCATGTCCATCTGGTCCGGCATCTCCTGCGCCAAAGGGAGGAATCGTTGAAATTAATGTATCTCCGCTACTACGCTAAGTTTACAAACGATATAGTGACACATATTAGATTCTCCCGGCCTCATTTTCACCTGCCGCTTTGCTGCTGCACCACTTGTCGAGGTCAGCGCGGGTGATCTTCACTTTGTCGCTGGTTTGGACAAAGTACTCTGTAATAGAGCTATCGTATCGATTGCTCCTGGCATGGCAGAAAATGTGATCAAAAAAATTGAGATTCGCCGGACCCAGCGTAATTGCAACCATGCCTGCACAGCACAGTTTTCCAACGGGAACAGTACTGCTTGATCTTGTTGATCAGCGTCCTCAGAAATAAAAGCGTTATTCTCAGAAAATCAAAAAAGTCAACATCAACAATAATGATTCCAATCCAATAAGCAGTTAAGATATGAAAGTATGACAAGGAACTTGCTGTATCCCAAATCTTTGTCCATGCGTTCTTCACTGAACCAACCTCCCTCAATTTCTTCCACTTTTTGGCGAGACCGCTCGCGGATGCGCACCACCTGCTCTGCGAACTCCGCCTGTCCCAAGACAGGCTAGATTTCAATGTAAGCATGGATCGATCGATTGTTAAAAAACTTTTTGATCACAAATGACCCGGCCCGTACGAGCTTTCGCGTGGCCGACGTGTTGGAGAAGCCGTGAACCTTCAAAGCCTGTACGAGGGCTAGAGTCAACTGATCTCTATCGCCCGTTGCCCACTGGTCGCTGATGTCCTTGCTGACGCTCAGTTTGCCAGCACCGGTGGGCATGCAAAGTCTCTTCAATCTCATATAGATTGCGTGTTCGCTCAATTCCTGCGCAGAACAGATCGAGTGACACGCATGCATTTTATTTTGTTTGACATCACGCAGTCCTGGTTGTCCAGGTCGAAGGCATCCAAAATCTCTTCCTCGCCCTTCTTCACACCTGTAGACTCCATGGTCTCGGCTGCAGGTCTTGAAGCTTGCGGTGGTTCAGCTTGAGGTGCTGCACGCTGAAGTGCTGCTTTTGCAACTTGCGGCGGTTCAGCTTGAGGTGCTGCACGCTGAAGTGCTGCTTTTGCAACTTGGGGTGGTTCAGCTTGAGGTGCAGCAGCTTGAGGTGCTGCACGCTGAAGTGCTGCTTTTGCAACTTGCGGCGGTTCAGCTTGAGGTGCTGCACGCTGAAGTGCTGCTTTTGCAACTTGGGGTGGTTCAGCTTGAGGTGTAGCAGCTTGAGGTACTGGAGGCTCAGGTGCTGCGGTTGCAACTTGCAGTTGCGCTACTTGTGGCGCAGCCCCCTGCTTTGGAACCGGTGTTGTTGGTTCCTTTTTTGGTGGCGGAGCAGGCAGACGACCAGGCAGCTTTGGTAGCGGAGCTTTTGCTGCAGGTGATGGCAGGGCAGCTGCGGTCGTGCCATCTGGTGTGAACACAGGTTTCTGCGGCGGTGTTGTGTAGGCTTTCTCCGCCGTCATCTTATCCACCTGGGATTTCAAACCAGCAATTTGCGCAAGTAGCATCTCCTGCTGCTTCTCCATGTAAGCAAGCATAACAGCAGGGTCTTCAGCACCTTGTTGTGCAGTTTGGGCCGCTTTGGGGGGAGCCGAAACCGCAGGACTTGCAAGGTGCATTGGCGCTGCTTTTGGTGGGCAAGTCTTTACCGCAGTCATCGGAGTAGCGGCTTCCTCTTCCAATTCAGTGGGTGCGCAGTCAGAGCCGCTTTCACTTGATGAATCGATCTCCATGGCCTGCAGCCAAAGAAAAAAACAATGTGAGATTGAATTGCACTGTTTTGAAAAAACCGGCCTCAACAATCCTCTTTGCAGGCTGCTGCGGCAACTCTTCTTTGGTCACAGGAACAGCGGCGGCCAACTTGTCACCCTGAGAGACAGCCGCCGCAGGCGATGCCACAGGTGCTTCCCCCGGCGCGGCCTGCAATCAAAGCATCGGTGTAGCCGGCACCGGTTGCATCTATATGCCCTGCCTCCATAGTATCCTGATGGTTTTCCTCTGCCTTTGCTTGAAGGAAAGTTTCCTTGAGAGGGAAATTGACTGGACTGGAACGAGGCAGTGGTCAAGACATTTTGGTGACTCAGGCCCCAGCAAGGCTTCCAAGGTGACCGCTCAAGCCGTGCTCTTCCAGCTGGGCTTCGTTCTCCTGGAGAGAGTGTGTGATACAAACAGAGCGCTCTTCCAGCTGGGCTTCGTTCTCCTGGAGAGAGTGTGTGATACAAACAGAGCTGTGACATCTGAAGACGTTGTCCTCCAACGCTCTTTGCAGCTCTTCGGGGCTCAAGGTCTCCAACTCTGCCAGGAGCTGCTGCTCATGGCGGTCAACAACGCCTTGGTGAGGAAGAGACGCCATGTCAACAACTTGGGCGGCGCCACAGAGCAAGGTTCCGCAACTCCAAGCCCTACTCTCAAGTTTCTTGTCCATCCCTGGAGACTGAAAACAGCTGCAGAGGCGATCACACATCCCGAGGCACAATCACAGTGTGCTGCTGAAGCAAAAGGTACCAGCGCTGGAGCTGCATAAGCCTTAAAATTTTAACCAATTGTCATCGCCAGGCCTATTTGGACACAGTCCAAGCCACAAAATCATTTGGCCAGAAGCAATGAAAGCCACAGGGACCCATTTTTCCCACTCATCACCCCAAAAAACTAGAAAATGAAAAAAAACTGGGATACGAAATAGTCACATCAATACATGGGATACGCACCTCAAATTTCTCACAACACCTCCGGTATTTCTCGCAATTTCTCCGCTTTTTCTCGCAACTTCTCCGGTACGGAATTTCTCCGGTACGTTTTTGAATTTCTCCGGTGCAATTCTCGCAACTTTTTGCGGGATACATGCTCTATTTGATTTTCTCCGGTTCTGTCCGTTTCCCTTTGGCCCCTGAAGGTGTTTGATCTATTTTTGCTGAACTTTGACACTTTCCTCTCCAACTTTGGCATCTATCCCGTGGTTGGCATCACTCGCCTCCATCTGTCTGGGAGGCAAGGTATCGGGATCCCCTCACATACCGCACCACCTCTTGGACACGTGCCTCCAGCCAATCGTCTTTGCTCTGCAAGCGGCTATATTGCAGCGGTGCATCACAAGCAGTGCCAGACCTCCCTGGCACAACTTCTGGAACTCGAGGTGGGCCTCCATTGCCTTGTTGCAACTGCAACAAGACGCGCTGGACCTTCAGCCCAAAGCTCACCGGGTACGACCTGAACACACTTGGAGATGCCAATTACTTTTGATCAAAACGATTTATGCAACAATTGAGGCCCAGACTGTGTTTGTTTCAACTGTTTGGTGCCGCAGTAACTGCGGGTTCCATCCTTCTTGAGTTTCTTTTCAGTTGCCTTCAAGATGCACTGTTTGCGTGCAGCCGCTTTGAGTTTTCCACGGTCTAAAAGACCGATGGCACGGGTGTTGCTCCAAGCCCTGTGCCTTTTCCTTAGAGGATGACAACTGCACACTTGTAAGATTCTTGTAAGCATAGTGCAGATTTCTTTTTGGCTTGAAATTGCGACAAAGATGCGGGGAGAGGCTGCCATAGTGACGCATCCACCACGCAACCCTGTAGGTCTTCATCTTCAGGAGCACGTGCTCGAAACGGGGGTACCAGCATAATCGAGAAGATGCTGGCTGTTCCAAGCCCCATGAACCTCCCAGAGCTTTTGCAAGAAGGATCAGCAAGCACGAGCGGCTGACCAAGCAGTTGGCAACCTGACCATTGATACAGGATAGTATACCAGAAACACTTGTGCAAATTCAAGTTCACGTGTGCACTTTTCACACACCTGGCCTGCACGTACAAGTATTCAACCCTGCCCCATGGTGTCACCGGACTCCGCCCCGATGTGGCTACGTTCATAGCGGAGAAGCTTGAACAAACGCAGGCCAACCAAAGTAGGAATCCTGCAGGTGAGCAGTTCAGCAGGGCCCATACGGCAAGCCTTGGCACGAGTCAAAGGGACAACATTGAGTTCGATTTTGCGGGAACACTATTTCAGCGTTGAAGCTCTTCGCCCAGAAACGCTAGGCCAGCAGCCGTGCACAGATCGAAACAGTTTTGGCGAAGAACTTTGGGTGTTTTCTTCGTCGTCTCCCCATACTTGATCTCGAACATTGCCGTTGCTTTCATACCGAGACGACAACTCTTACCCAATCTCCCATCGCCGGCAAACATTTCCACCACCTGAAATGCCTGACGCAGGATGTGCAGTATGTTTTGCCCCCGTTGGTTGGTGAACCTTGCCTCTGGGACACGCGGCATCGAGTCCAAGTAGAACACCAGCACCACTAAGGTGATAAAGGCCTGCAGATCATGTAGCTAGGACACTATAAACACTAGCGCGACCACATTGCTGGTAAAACTCAGGACCAAACCTTGGGAGCCTTGAGCAGGATCAATCTCAGAACGAGTTTGTCCAAACTCTCTTCGGACGGCACAGCATGGTGAAACGCCATTGCTTCTAATTAATGTGTCGCAAGTCTAATTTGGATCATGTAATTGTATTATAGTTACTATAAAATGCATGAATATGATGCATCGATCTTGAACCCTTAAAACGGCAGCAGAGGGACGCAGAAGCTGGTGTCCACAAAACTGGCTGCAGAAGCTGCTGGAAGCCGACCCATGCCCCCATGCAAAACATGCAGCGGTCACCTCTTACTCCTGCGCGGCGCCGCGATGCAGCGCTCGCTGCAGCTGGCTGCGCGGCAACTTTGGCAGCAGGAAGTGGAGCTGCAGGCAGCGCTCTTGCTACGGCAGGCCGGGCTCCGCGACAGCGCGCCCCTTGCTTCACCATCTGGCCTGCAGCAATTAAAGCAGCTGGGCGTCAAGAAGTACCGGAAAAACGCAAGTTCTGCACAAGTCAACTCTTCACTCGTACTTTTTTTTCTCCATCTTTTGCCGGTCACGTGGAAGAAGTAGGACCACCTCCTTCTCTGGTCTGAGCACCGATCCAGTGCAGCCCGCGCGTTTGAACTAGGATGGCCTTTTTTTTTGGGTTCTTTCATTTTTCAACTTTTGTGTTCTTTGTCTAGCTCTCTCTCTCTCTCTCTTTTTGTCTTTAGTCTATTGTTGCACCTGAGGTTTTCGTTAGCCACCCCAGTGAACTACCCTCACCTATGCCTCTTGCGGCTGCGGTCCCGATCACGTTCCTTGCCCTTGTCCTCGTGACCCTCCTTGCTCTTGCGCTTCTTGCTAGGACGCTCCTCGTCTCTTTCAGGAGAGCGCCGCGCCTCTCCACCACCAGCGCCAGGAGTCCGGTTGGACAAAGCCGGCATCACGTAGGGCACGTGCAGCGGAGCCGCTGACGTTGGACCTGCCAGTGAACGATATGCAGATCACAGGTAAAAACTATAATAACTTCTGGACACCTGAGGAAAACAAAATCATACTTCAATGACCTGCCTGCAATAGGCGGCGGCGCCGGCATCAGATGCGCTGCAGGGAGGCCAACACCAGATCCAGGTGGAGGCAACGGCGGTCCAAGCAAAAACTGCGCCAACGCGAAAGCTTCGGGACTGCCAGGCAGCGGGAAACCGGGAGCAGGGTGAGGAGCTGGAAGACCAGGAAGTCCTGAACCACAACCAGCTGGAGGAACTTTAGGAGCAGGAGGATTCGGTGGCGAAGGTGGCCTCGACGTTCCCTTGGCCCTGCTCGCCGGCGCCCCACCCGCAGTCAACGGAGTCTCTTCAACAGGAACCTCCTGCAGTTTTTTGCCACTTCAAGTTCTGATAAAAAGACAAAACTTTGGTCAACCCAAGTCCTCCTCGGAAGAACTGGAAGAAGCAGCTCGGGACCGTCGTTGTCCAGGCGGTGGTGGGAGAGGAAGAGTATGCGTAGCCGCAGAAGGCTGTGCTCCTGCGTAGAAAGGCATCCAAACCCAACTTTGGCACCACTGCCCGGTGGGCCTTTGTTTCGGACGCGGAGCCGCTCCAGCAGATCCTTTGCCATCCCCTCCTTTGCCAGGCGGACCATCTCCGCCTTTGCCAGGTGGACCATCTCCGCCTTTGCCAGGTGGACCATCTCCGCCTTTGCCATCTCCACCTTTGCGATCACCATCGCCCTTCCTGCAGCGCAAAGATCAGCATGGTAGATTGAAGCGCTGCAACTTGTGTAGTTTAAATGCATCCAAGTGGCTTGCCACCTTTCGGCGGCTCGTAGCGATCACCCATGATGCCACAGCGAAGCGCAGCAGCTGAGCAACGCTGTCCCATGGGCCGAAAGGGGCTGCAAACGCACAAGTCCACGTGAAGGCGCGCCATGCTGCAACTCAGCAAGGTGCCATGTCAAACAGAAACCGTTAGCGGGCCTCAAATTCAGCAGCTGCAGTCGCCAGCTGCCAGCGCCAGCTGGCCGCAAGCATCGAACTGGCAGCGGGAAGGCAACGCCATGTGACCTGGCAGGAACAAATTCTACTATATGCAGTAGCTTGCGAAGTCCGAGTCCTTAGCCTTAGTCACGACTGTTGCCCTTTTTTCCTCAGATGCAAGTTAGCCGCAAAACAGTCACATTGCAACACCAGATCGTGCTTAGATCTGGGAGCTCACCTCCTGCGCACCGTGGTATGTTAGGTTCTATGTTTTTCTATGATTACAATTTATTTTGTCACATACCACTATGCGGAAACAACAAGAGCCACAAAGCAGCATGGCTCTAAACACCCCTATTGCGCCAGATCGTCTGTGGATCTGGGAGAACGCGCGCTGCACACCGTGGTATAGGATGGAAGCACTAGCTATAGACTATAGACTAGATCCTCTTACAAACGCTAGTTCCTTGAAAACAATCCTGGTACCACTGTGTGGAAAACAATCTAAATTAGAAAAGATCGGCTCAAATGATACTTCTGGTAGATCAGATCATGGCAGCGGGAAAAGATTCAGCTACAAAAACTGGAAATGCAGCAGCTACTCAATCAATGTCTACAGCAGGTCCAGCTTGGAATTGCGACCACGCTTCAGCACCGCTCCTTTGAAGCATGCCAAAAAAATTCTCAGCTGCAGGAGTGTCAGCCCATTCTGGGCCTTCCTCAGCCCACCTCTTGGCCAGATGAGCGGCCAGGCAGAAGTTCGCCGCGATGCTGTTGAACTCCTGGGACAAGTAAAACTTCTGCGCCTTCTGCTTGGTCTTGGCATCAATGACCACACTGAGGCCCACAGCTGGCGGCGAACGTGTCCAATAGGGCACCACACGCATCCAGTCAGCAAATTTCCTCACTGCACACGCAGCAATTTTTTCAAGATTACTTTTTGGCAAACTTTGTGGCCCAATCCATTAATTGCCAAGTGACGTGGTGTGCATGACTTCTTCTTTCTTGTCATACACAGTATCCTTGAACTTCTCCAGCACTTGGATCACCTCGTTGACAACAGCTTTGTCAAAGGTGAACTGCTCGTACTTCAGAATCCTTCTCTTCTTGGTGGTCTCCTTGGCAGCAGACAGTGTCTCCAAGGCGCGCTTGCTCTTGCTTTTGCGTCGAGCAGCCGCCTTTGCCTTGGACTTGGCTGCTGCTTTGGTCTTGGCTGCAGCCTTTGGCACCTCTGGCTCCTCACCACCAGCAGCCTGTGCGGTAGACTTGACCTTACGAATCTTGCGCTTCTTCGTGTCAGATTCCAAAGGTGCCAACTCTTCAACAGCCTTGCGTGGTCTTCCTTTTGCCTTTGGCTTCTTTGGGTCCTTCTTTTTATTGGCCTTCTTCTCAGCATCGCGCGCTTCCTTGGCTGCCTTTTCTTCAGCACGCATTGCTAACTGCTGGCGCCTCATATCTCCTCCAGGTCCTGCTGTGGCGGCTTCCTGCAACGAGGCTTCAGCTTCCATGAGGCATGGTGGTAGATCAACTTTGGGACTGGCAGCTGGAGGAGTTGTGGCCGACGGTGGCGTAGGATCGGCACACTCCATCGGCAGAGTCTCAAGCTGGTCCATGCTAGAACCTTACAAGCAAAAGGGGCAGCAATTTGATATCATGCATGTCGCATTCTACAGTATCCACATCAATCCACTTTAATAAATTAATTGGTAATTGGCATATCAAGCAGCCCAAAGAGGAGCTCGAGCCGCCCACTGCAGCTGAGCTCTGCGTGGTCACTTCCACTTCGTTTGGCTCCACATTTTCTTTGCCCGCTTGGATTTCCTTCTTTTGCAGCCTGAGGCTGTCAGACAATACAACCCTGAAGCCATGCATGCGATCACAAAGTATATCATTCCTAAATTTTATTGGTCACAAGCAAGATCAAATACATTGGTTTTAGAAATCCCATGCTTTGATTGCTGCTACGGAACAGCGCTGTCAACACTTTCTTCCGAAGTGCCAGTACCAGTAATGGGTCAGACCCCTTTGCATCTGGCAACTTGACACTCGGAGCAGCGGCGCTAGCAGCAACAAGAGGCTGCCGAGGTTCTTCGCAGATCGTCTCCGTGGCGCCCACACGTCCTTCTGGGTTGGACTCTGGCTGGTAGAGGATTCTCTTCAACCCACCTGCATCAGGCCCACCTTTGCTTGAGGAGGCTTCAGATGTCACACTCGCCGTTGACGGCGAGGTGTCCAAATTCTCCTGGAGCAACAAGCAGCGTTTTAAAATCAACCGAGTGTAACAAATCAGGATAAGTATTACAGTGTCCCAACAGAAGGCTGCCATCAATTGCAGAGATGTCCAGCCCATGCGAAAAGAGGCAACGTAAAAAAGGCTGCGAGAAAAACACTACAAGGAAGGTGACCAAAGAAGCGTTGCCCAAGTTGCAAACTTAAACGGCTACATGTTCTCAAAAGGGAGCTGCATGGTTGTTAGGAAAATGGCTTTGAGAAATCTGGAACAGCGGCAAAACAGCTGCACAAAAGAAGAACTGGCTGCAGAGAAAATTGCTTACAATAACTGCTACAGATTAAAAAATAATTGAAACGGCTGCTAGGCAACGGCTACAGAAGCTGCGAAGAAAAAAATGGTTACGGCTACACAAAATGATTGAAATGGCTGCAGATGACAAATGGCTGCTGCCAAAATGATCGAAACGGCTGCAGATGAGAAATGGCTGCGGGCAACATGACTGAAACGGCTGCAGATGAGAAATGGCTGCGGACAAAATGACTGAAACGGCTGCAGATGAGAAAGCGCTGCAATGACTGAAATGGCTGCAGATGAGAAATGGCTGCGGGCAACATGACTGAAACGGCTGCAGATGAGAAATGGCTGCGGACAAAATGACTGAAACGGCTGCAGATGAAAAAGCGCTGCGGGCAAAGGAGATGACCGAAACGGCTGCAGATGAGACATGGCTGCTGGCAAAAATGATTGAAAGGATTGCAGATGGCAAATGGCTGCTGGCAAAATGACTGACATGGCTGCAGATGAGAAATGGCTCCAGGCAAACCGCACTGAAACAGCTGCAGATGAGAAATGGCTGCTGGCAAAATGACTAACACAGCTGCAGATGAGAAATGGCTCCAGGCAAACAAAACTGAAACAGCTGCAGATGAGAAATGGCTGCAGACAAAATGACTGAAACGGCTGCAGATGAGAAATGGCTGCGGGCAAAAGAGATGACTGAACGGCTGCAGATGTGAAATGGCTGCAGGCAAAAGCGATGACAGAGATGGCTGCGGAAAGTGGCTACTCAATAATGCAGATTCAGAATCCAATTGGCTACAGAAAATGGCTTCGTTAACATGGCTGCGGGCAATAGCAACAAAAATAGCAGCAGAACATGGCAGCATGACACCAGACAAACCCATCCCCCAGTCTGTCCTTCGAAGCTGCCTTCCACTTGTCCGCGTCAGTGGCCACACCCCAGGCGGCCAACAATCCCCGGACAACAGGGTCCTTAGAATCTCCAACCCCTAATTTGACACAGGATATCTGCGCCTGAATTGCTCGGACCATTTGAGCCCCAATATTGTGAGGCAAGTGGCTCGAGGCGGCTTGGTTTTCCACAAGTAGTTCTTCAAGACTCCAAAGAGGTATCTGACGCTCCAGGCATCATTGCGCAGGACACCAAACCCATGAGTCAGATTGTGCATCTTGTAGAACTGCTCGATCTCGGAATACAGCGTGTCAACGCATGGCACGCCCTCAACACTTGCACACATTGCCAGCAAAGGCTGGAGGACAGCCCTGTTGAACTTCAGGTTGGCGTCTTGCACACAGAGCTTTCTGGCACACCAGGTTCAGTCTCACCTTTGAGCGGCGCCTCCAAAATGAAGCGCCGGTAATCTCTCAAACGGTTGCGCAGCTGGGCTTCCTCCTCCCAATGCTTGTGCAGGCCCAGGAAGCCATTGAACGTGCAAACTTTGGCCGGAGGCGAGGACATGCCTGTGTGCCCGAGCTAGCACCGCTGTTGAACCAAGGAAAAAGGCTGCAGACCCATTCTCTTCCCAGGATGCCAAGCTAAAGAAAAACACTGTGACCTCACCACTGTCCAAACTGTCCCGCGCAGTCCAAACACCAAGCTATAAACATGACAGGAGCACCAGCAGAGTAGGAAATCATTCATCCCAAAGCTGATTTCACAATGGCTGCAGCAAGCAAAGGATACGGATACAACCACAGGATACAGGATACATAGACAGGACACGGGATACATAGCAGGATACGGGATACATAGACAGGATACGGAATACTTACACCAAAACGGAATACATCCACCAAGTGCGAAATCGCAAGATTTTTTGGAAAACGTAAGAATTCTAAGGAATACGAACTCGCTGGTATGCATAGTGAATGTATGGAAATGAAAAAGTTATGATTAAGTTATGATTATGATTATAGCCATATGGATGGTGAATCTTAGATACCTGCCAAAAAAAATGTTTCTTTGTTGGTTAGTACATTTTACCGTTGATAGCAAAAGATGAAAGTACTAAATTAAGTATCCAACCAAGGTTTGACCCAGTATACCCAGTGGGGGTTTCCTAAAATCAAGGACCTCAAAATCATCATTGGGAAAACCAATGGTTTAGGGCAGCCATATTTTACGACACCCCCATACCCCCATGTATATAACTACATGTACCTATGATACTATGGTATCTATATCTAATTTGATAGCAATGTCTATGGCAGGTGATCTAAATTCGTTCATCTGCAAACGGCCAAATCTTTCCTTAAAACTGTGTGAGTGATCTGGGAGACAAGGGTAAGTACAAGGCCATGTTGGGATAATTCCACCAGGAAACAACAGTTTCATCGTTTCCAAGCCCCCTTGATGCTGCAAAGGTTTATGGTTCATGGCAGCCAACTGTGTGCTTCATTGGTTCATAAACAAACTTATAACGGGGGGGCACCACCTTCTGTGAACCTTGACTTCAATAAACACGTCTCAGATTTTCCCTAGCATGACCTATAGGATCTGTACCTTGATATGGCCAAATGTTGGTTGGTTTGTGTATTCATGTTGTATATTCATGTTCAGAAATGTGCAGTTCCACGGGCCCACGGGTCCAAACATGGCTTCTGTGTGGCACTGGTGACGACTGAGTGGGGACGTGATACAGGTGAAGCCAATGACTTTTTCAAGTCCCCAAAATGCTCAAAACTATGCGGATGAATGGGGATTTATGACTGGTTGGTGGTTTAATCGCCTCTGAAAATATGAAAGTCAGTTGGGATGATTCTTCTCAATATATGGAAAAATAAAAGCCATGTTCCAAACCACCAACCAGATAATGTATGGGATTATGGGAATATAATGGGGATTGATGATGCTTCCCATTGCTCCCTCCGATCAACCCTCCGGGCCCCTATCTCCATCAATCGGACCCCACAGTTTTAAGCCGGGATGTCATCAATTCACTTGAGTGGAAATTGAGCACCCCTCAAAATTGAGATGATTATATACATTAAAATTATGCGAATATTGTACCAACACATGATGCAACCCTGTGGCTCTCGGGTTAAGTCTTGATTCCATAATTCCATCTCCAAGGCCGGGTGACAACTGCAGCTACTCTCTGCAGGAAGGTGTCTACCTATCCATTGGTGGATCTTGGGACGGAGCTTGAAGGGAATAGGATAGCCGACCCCTCTGTGGATTCAACATAGCTATGGAGAATCACCGATTTCTGAAAATTGGGCTAACCATAAAATCAACGGGCCATCTATACCATAGTCATGTTGAGTTACCAAAGGGTAAGCCTCAATAATCTAGATTTTCATGCTCAATCCCTATATATATATGTATATATATAGCTGGTAAAATCATCATTTTGGATGGTGACATATTTACTTTTGGAATGGTACTCTGGGGTACACTAACATAGATGTGTAAAATCCACTAATCTATGTGTGGATTGTTCTCCTAAGGAAACCATGGGTTTTCCACATCTATGTTAGTGTACCTTAGGGTATCTGACTTTTTGCCCCACCTTCTCGTTCACTGCGTCCGAAGCCGAATTCAACGGGCGCGCGACAAGCGCCTAGGGGAAGATCGATGGGATGGATGAATAGAAAGACTTTAGATACACATACTACTGTAAGTACTACTAAATTATCTATACAAATTTTGGTTGGCATTCATTTCGGGGCACCGGTAGGAAGTTTTGAGAATGTCTGAACTCACCATCAACACGCAGCTGGCTGGTTCTGCCAGGGATGGGGGTTATGAACGATCAAGGGACATCAACAACCGTAACACGGGGAGATCCATCTGAGATTCAGTGGCCAACTCACCGAACTAAGCGTCTTGGGGTTTGAGCACAATGCCCCGCCCATCTTGCCTCAAACTTGTCTTGTGGGCTGGTGGACTGCGAAGCGCCGCGCAGTGGTTTGGATGTGGAGAAAACAACTCTGCAGCTTCAGGGATAGGGAGGATGACCAGCAGCATTTTTGTAAATGACACTTATTACTGAATAGTGATGATATGTGATGATCATTGATCAACCATGGTGGGTTAATCCTCTGTTGGGTCCTTGTATGTGGCAAGCACCCCATGCATTCGATCAGTGAGGCTCCATTGGCTGTTGAAAAACCACCTAAGATGAGTTATACGTCCCTGTCTAATCACCGCTTCAAGTTGTCTTCAAGACGCCAATATTAGCAAATCTCTATATATATAATATGCATATATATATATAAGGACAGGATTTTTCAAATTTGCCGCAGAAAGAGGCTTTTTGCATCAAACATAGTTGCCTTTTGAAATCCAGTTTTTCCATGGAACCACTTCTCCAGCTGTTGGAGAAGCAAGTGCGTTCTGTCGTTGGTAGCGGTCGCATCTTAATCTTGGAGAGTTTAGGAAGTAGCTAATCTTGGAGAGTGTAGCTGTCTTAATCTTAATCCTACCTATTTTTTAGATAGTTGTTGGATGTAATTCCAATGATTGGGTAATCGTAAAATGGAACATTTAGGGTTTGCCTGACAATAGATTAAAAATGTTTAAAGCCTAATGGTCAATCAACATTTTCCTGATTCAAGAATCACATAGAATTACATTAATTTCATGTTTTGGGTATGTATCTCCAATTTTTGGACAAATCCACATCCACTTCATGGGTAAAACAATGTTCAAATCCCACTGAATCGCCTGGCAAATTCCCTTGGAAGACATCCTGCACCAGTTGATAGGTCCGGTACATATGTTCTAGGGATATTCCCTTACATAGGCCTTATATTACTTGTAGGTACCTCCAATGAATCGGTTCCTGAAATGGCCATTGATTAGGGTTTCAACCATCCTTGTGGTGCAGGATTTTGCAATCATCCACTGTGGACTGGCTCCTGCATCCAGGTCTTCAAGTTCAGTGGTGGTGGCTCTTCATTGAATGCAGTCACCTGAGGTCTCCATGATCTTAGATTTCAGAAATGTAGTTGGTTGGTATAATGGAATACACTAATACATAATATCTAGTCTAGAGTCTAGTACATTAAATATTGTATATCTTGATGAAATTAGTACACGTTGTTATATATATCATCTATATTATATATAATTATATACATACAGGTGCACAGTGTGGTTTACCCAAATGAACATCCGTATTTCTTCAGATTGGGCAGCTGGGCGTAATACATTCAAGTACGGATCTCATTGCGGGCCCCAGGAAATAGCGCATGTTTTAATATCTTGAAGGATTGCAGGGATCCCCAAGGGTTCTGAAAAAGATGCCAAACAGTATTTCCAGGATGTCATGGATGATGGTTCCCACAATCTCCAGCTTTCCAACTGTTCTACATATTTGGTGGGTGCTATAGATGAGATGCACTACTTTCAAGATGCGAGCAAGAGCATGTGGCATATTGGAGTACAATTCTCTCAACTGCTAACTGCTGACCCTTCTGGTGTCACATTTCCAACAATCTAAACCCATATGCAAGTGTCTCCAGTGAAGGGAAGTCAAACATGTACTCCACATGACTATCAAATGCATTTTGAAAAGCTAAAGTGGATTCTTAGGAGAGCTAGAGTGCCCAATGGTGCAAAGGATGATATCAGGTTTGTGCACTCTATATCTGGATAACTCATGATCAATCCCACTTCTTGTCCAGGATGCTTTCACCGAAATTACCCTCCAGAGAATTAAGATATGGAAATTTTCCATAGATCTGAATTTCCAATCCGTTAATTTCCCAACATCTTGATTTCCACATTGGAAGCTACGTCATTTTAGAGGAGAACCCCCAATGAAAAACCCATGGATTTCGAGGGGTCATCCTGTCTCCATGGGTTCCCTGGCTGCCACCAAGAGCAAATAACAAAGACGCATGGCCATCCACCTCCCAGGAGAAGCAGCTGATTTCATGCTGATTTCATGGTGATTTTCAACCATCAAAAATTGTGTCTTAAGCAACATGGTGATTTTCATGGTAACAAACAATTCATGGTGATTTAACCATGTTTTTCAGCAACAACAAATGGTGATTTTCATGATGATTTCATGGGATCTAACTGGGGATGTCACCAACAGAATTTTGGTGATTTGATGAAATTTAATGCAACTGATCATTTTTCCGGGCTTGGTAAGTGTCCTGATTAAAATCCACATCACTCAACAAACCGGGATGTCATGGTGTCATCTCCGGTAGGGCTTTTGATGTTCAAAATCAACCTCTTTTTTAGCCCAAGCCAGCCTGCTTGGGTACAGTTTTGCAAGGTGTGTATGGTTCATGGTTTTGACTCACAATATCAACATATATATATACATATAATCGTGTATATATATATACATATATAATCATACATATATATAATATAAACATGTTATTCTCTCCAGCAATGAAACATGGCCAGCCGGGAAATCCTCTTAGTAAATGGGCATTCAAATGGGACGATCACCGATGCCATCGCTGCGCCATGCTGCGCCTGTGGACAGATCTGCCCATCGCTGTTCACTTCGATGCGAAAAGAATCTTGGAACTTGGAACCAAACGGCCAGGCGTCATGGCATGGATGGCATGGATGGCACGGCTATGGCTATGGACTATGGCACTTGTGCGGCACTTAAAAATGTGGTACACCAAGCGGCTCACCTAGGGACCCAAAGTTCCCAAAGCCATCCTTTTTAGGGGCGCAACAACCTGTTGATCCAAGGTCAACTAAAAGAGTCATGACTTTGTCAGTGGCCAAAGAAGTTCCTGCCCAGGGTACAACCAAAAACTGGATCAAAGAGGCCTGTCTTCCTTCAAGGAGTCGGTGTAGCGCTTGTCGACATTCTTCTGATTGATGCGACCACAGCGTTCCATCAACTGAGCGAAGGCAAAACGACCGCTGACTGCGCAATGGCTTGGCGTTCAACGCACTGTGATGTGTATCTTTTTGCAGGTTGAACAAATGGCTGAGTGCTAACTCTTGCAATCTGCTTGCGGACTTGCTTCCATGATCAAGATTGATCAAGTGCGTCAAACGTGCGCAAATCGATGTGATTTGTTCTATTTCTATGATATTATTGCATGAAGTGAGAAGAGGCTAATGGCATTGGGTTAGCTACATAGAATGATCAAACAATCACCTTCCATATTCACATTTCCATCTAATCATATCATGCAAGGAACACTGTAAATAGTTGTGTAATTAAACAAGTATGCCAGTTAAACCACCATATGTTCAAATTTCCACCCAACAATGAGACAACTTGTGGACGTATAGCCGCAACATCACTATATAAATATTCAATGAACATCCAGGCAATTTCCCCGCCACATATTCCACCCATTCGCCAAAAAATAAGGCCCAGCCACATCTTCCAGAAGCTCCGTGAAGACATTGAAGCGCCGAATGTCGATCTGTTCCTGGCAGGGGAAAAAAGGGGATTTTTCGTGGTTGTTGATCTCATGTAATCATTGGTATCTTAATATAATAGATGATCTAATATAATGATAATAAATGGTATCTAATACTCTTAAGAGTGGTATCTAATATAAGTGATGATATAGCTATAATCATTATAATCCATCTAATATTAGTAGATTATCTAATTATTCAGCTAATATAATGACATGTAATGACATGGTATAACAATTTGAATCACCTGTACGTATATTATACATATATATATATATATACCAAGATTTAAGCCGGTAGATATACCATACCATGGAGCGGATGGGAATGATGAATATGGCAACCCAATCTTTTAACAATGATTCAACATGATTCTGGGCATTTTCTTAAAGAACAAACTACAAAGTTTGGTGCTACTGGATTGATTCTCCTTACAATCACTATCCGCAAAGATATAGCTGAGGTATCTAAAATTCATCCAGCGACCTGATTAAAAATGCCGAGCTGAAGCTGATTCTGGGCTCAACTAGATGGATATCACCCAGAAATCTCATTAAATATCCAACTAGATATAGTGATATCAACTATTGAATTATTTCTATCCAATACTGATATTGATATCTCAGTTAATATCTCATTTATGATTCTGAAATATGGGATATGTGGCTAAGATCATATGATATATGAAAAATCCTCTCAATATGGGCCAGAAAAGTTAACCCACCGAAACACACAACATGCCTGTTGAATCCCCATAGATTTCTTTTCTTATTCACCATAATAACATCTTACAAATCAGCACTTGTGTTAAATATAAATTCCCACCCATAGTAAATTATATATTATACATATATATATATATATTAAATACATATATGTATATATAATATATATATTATTATATATATTATTATATATATACCTTTTCCAGTATGTTATGTATCATTATTGTATATAGATCCCCATTTGAAAAATGGCTAACTCATCACCAAGGCACTGCATGCGCTTGCCCCAGGGCTACTGGATGGACACCCACCTGGAGACAGCGATTCAACCCCACGGAAAACTAGGGATTTACCAGCATTATACAGACAAAAAAAAGATTTAACCGTGGGAAAATTGGGAAGTAAGTTATTAGTTCCCCATTCAAAATTGGGATTTCACAGTTCACAGGGTTTAATTACCAAATGTGATAATCAATGGATTAGTTGGGTTGCGTTTCCCGAAAACGACCGGAAATCCATGGTTTTCAGCACTGAGATGCACCAAATATATCCAAATATGAAGGTTTCCTAAAATAGGGGTACCCAAAAATGGATGGTTGGTAATTAATGGAATATCCTATGAAAATGGATGATTCTGAGGTACTTCCATTTTAAGAAGCCTCCATATGGTGTTTTCCTGTGACCTGTCCCTGGAAGATCCTTAAACAACTTCTGGGGCAGACCATCGGTCAGTGCATGTCCTGATAGTGGAAACTAGTGCCGTGGGTGTGTAAAAAACATTCAGAATATTCAATTTTATAAGTATTGCATTTGTTCATAGGGAACATGATGGTGAACTGATCAACCATCATTATTTGGGGCAACCCTAATCTCAAACAAACCCAACTAGAATCTATCCGGAACATCTATGATAATGGGGTGCCTTCTCTTTTCATCCACCAAGTAGTGGGAAAAGGACATTGGGGACGTCTATGACAACAACATTCAGCTTCTGTTCCAGCTAAGGAGTCATCATCAGATGGCATCCTCATGCGAAGAGGTGTCTCCGGTATCAAATTCATATGCAAAGCTTGTCCAAGGCCGACTGATGTAGGAATAAAGATTGAATGCCTTGCTTCTGGGGAGTCTTGAGTATTGTGAGTGGGAAGGCATGACAGAAAAAGACATGCCCAATCGACGCTCAACGAATCTGACCTGGAAAGCGTAGACCGGACAATAGCCATAACCTGGCTGGTCTGCTGGACAACACACACTGAAAAAGAATGGAAAACCTCTGTAAGCAGCAGGATGAACAAATGAGTTTGTATATCATCATTGTCCATATCCAATTTGTTACAGAAAAATATTATTGTGATTATATCATTTTTGTTATATTAATATGTAGTTATATTCTGTTATACATATATATATACATATATATATATATATATATGTATATATTCATTTGTATAAGACATATTTGGGGGATATAGCCATGATATAGCCCATTTTCAGAGCCAGATCGGATGTTCCGCAGCTGGCCCTCTGAGTCTCCTGCGCTTTTCGACTTCAGCATGAACGATATCCTCCACGACCGCTGGTACAACCGGGGAACCACTGGGGCACTAGGCAAACACAATATGCACTGAATCTGCAGTTATGAAACCAGTGGACAGCAAAAGGCATATATCTATATTATATACATCAAAGGGATGTTTTCATAATGTGTATATGTATATATAGACATATATATAATTATATATGTGTATACATACACATCTATACACACACTACGCCTTCATATCATTGATGACATAGCCACACATGATTTGTCCATCAGTACTGTGTTTAGGATAATTGTACATGCAGGTGCATACATATACAATTGTATTTGCAGTATGTAGATTCAACAATCAGTAAGCATCAGTAAACTGTGAACAATTTCGAACTACCCTCTGGCTATTTAACATAGCCATGGTATAGATGGTCCATTTATAGATGGTTTACCTATTACAAATGGGTGGATCTTTCCATGGCTAACTGTTAGTCATAACCAGATGGTAATGATTGATGTTAAATAAACATGTTCCATATATATATATATAGATATCTCTCCAAATCATTAATATATATCTACCGTTATTGATGTGGATAACCATGAAAAATGGTTATTTCACCCATAAAGACATGGCCTTCACCATGCAAAAATATGGGATATGTGGAATCCACAACGGATTCCGTCCTTGGGGATCACAGGACCAAGTCCTGCCGACCGTATTCGACCCCGGAGCAAGGGCAACACAGCGCGCGCATCGTTCGCAGACGGATTGATGGATATAGTTTATAGTGTATGATATATATATAGTTCATCCATGTTCATCCATGTTCATCCATGTTCATCCATGTTCATCCATGTTCATCCATGTTCATCCATGTTCATCCATGTTCATCCAAGTACGGGACTTAGGATGATAATGTATGATATAGTTCATCCATGTTGTGCTTTTATTATAGTAGTTCAATAAACCCCAGTTCATAATATATCATCTATAGTATATTATAGTATATTATAGTATGATATAGTTCATCCATGTTCATCCAAATACGGGACTTAGGCTTAAGCCAACTTCCATTTTTGTTGGCAAGTTGGTCGATGTCTATAGACACCATCAACCAGTTCGATATATCGAAACCATCGACTTCGCCGCAGCCAACGCAACGTAGCCGCCGCCTCCATGTACGATGACAATCCGCAGTCGCGCAAAGTCTCCGACCTGGGACAAGTCCGCAGTGGCAGCAGTTGGAATCCCATGGTACCTCCTATTGGAAATGGCAATATTACTGGGAAATGACATGGGGTTTTCCATGGTACCCTCAAAAATGGTTGGTTTCGAAAATCTATCTATAAATGGATGATTTGGAGGTATCCCGATTTGGGAAATCCCCATATCTTCACCATCAAATTTTGGTAACCCTTTTTTCAGAGAAACTCATCGAAAAATGACATCCAGCTGAGGATCCATCACGTTCAATTTCTTCCATCAGCATGTCGAACTGACTCACACCTCGAAGAGGAAAGGTTTCCATGACAATGTCGCGTTGTACATCCCTCTGGTAAACATCACCATAACTATGGAAAAAGACACCATTTTTCATGGGTCAATCCACTATAAATGGCCATTTTCAATAGCTATGTTAAGTTACCAGAGGGTAAGTTCATAGCAACATTGGTCCAGCAGCTTCTTTGAAGGCCGACACACCTACCTGCTTCCCGATTTTCTTGACTATTACTTGGCTACCTCTGCATATGTTCATTCCTAACTGGTTCTGTTCTCCTCTGTCTGTCCAGACGCCTCACTCTCTTGTACACATTATTGCTTGATATTGCTTGCAATATCATCCCTTTCAATTCTATGCTGTTTGATGTTTTTTGTTGTGCTTGTCAGCCGTGCATGTTGCATGGCAGTTGTGTAAGAGACAGCAACATCTCAACAGGCAATAAACGGAGCAAGTCCATTGAAATCCAACTGCTTGGTGGTTGAGTCACCACCTGAGGTATGTTCATCACAGTTTTGGGGACAGAGAACATCCAACATCCTTCATTCACCACCCAGTAGTACAGTACTTCACTAGCTGGTTGCATACCATAATATCGCATTTTAGAAGGTCAAATCCAGAAAGATGTTGTTGAACATGATCCCAAATAGGCTTACATATCCTTTGCATCCCATAATATATATGTATATATCAAATCAATATACATATATATATATATAGTATCATCAAACAGTATAATATATCCCAGAACAACAAATATCAATTTACCAACCTCAAAATGCTTGATGATTTGGGGTTGATCTCTCTCTTTACCACCCACAAAACGACAAACGACAAACGACAAACGTCAATGACACGGGCGACTTCTGGGATCCAAACTCTTGGTCTTTAAAATGATGGGCACCACGCGGGCCTCACTGTCTGGGGAGGTATTCAAAACCACAAAGCGGGTTGATTGTTGGGTTATGTTGAGTTTACCACATGACATACCATCTTATCTTGTACTTTTCCAACAGCAAACAGACTTGGTTTTCTGTTATATAGTCACGGAAAAGGGTCTAAGATCTCGTCTTCGTGCAGTCAAGTGGTAGTGATGTCAACTCCGCAAGACATGGCAAGCACGAAGTCATTCAGTCATAAATACATATGGTTTACCCTAGGCGGCATTTTGGGAGCCTCGACTTGTGACACTTCAGGTTTGTACATCTTAATCTTGTCAAACTGTGAAGGGATTGGCCTTGAACTTGAGGGGAAACAATCGATCTCATGTCTCACCCCAACCCAAAGCCATTGTAATCTTTACGAGTTTTTCCACATTGAACCCAGTCTTTAGGGGTCAAACTTGGATTCTCAATCAAGGTATGTACATATATGCACACCATACAATACCACAAACAAATAATTTATTAATGATAAATTATACAACTATACACCAAACCATCGCATTTATTGGGGTCATCGTCCCACATATGGATAACTTCCTCTATACTATCTGTAGTGATGATCTGAAAGTCTGTACCTGTAGTTTGAGCTGAGGTTCTGGGGGTACCACATGTCGATTTTTCTCAGGTAGATATTATGATCATATATATATACACATTGATTTACATAATAATAACAATAATAATAATGATAATAATAATGGTAATAACTATATTAAAAAAAAAGAAAAATAATAATAACAATAATAACAATAATAATAAGAATGATAGTAAAATAATAATAGTGATAATAATGATAATGATGATAATAATAATGATAATAATAATGATAATAATAATGATAATACATAATAATAATAATAATGATAATACATAATAATTATAATAATAATAATATAATAATAATATATATACATCAAATGAATGATAAACATACATCAACATACATCAGCAATATGTACAGCAAACTGTACACTTGCGGACTTCTCTGTAAAATAGGGTAACCCAAATGTTGAAGGTTTATCATCATCATTTTCGCCATCTGAGCAGTGTTTAATAAGCCATGTGTCGTGCATTTACTGGCTGGTTATTCATGGAGTGTGATAATCCCCAGTCAATATTGGATACTAAAAACCCCATATGATCATCAATCAACCATCCTTTATCAATTACATCCGTCCCCATATTTTGATGATTAACATATTAACAGTCCTATAATAATTAGCAATGATCATCAATCAACCAGGGTTTTTGACTAGTGCTGATTTAAATATGACAATTTGGGGGTGCCCTCACCCACCGCCTTCGGTGGCAGTGGCTCAATCGCTTCCTCGCCTATACCATAAGGATGACACAGGCAGGAAAAAAACCATGGTACCCTAAGTACCCAAAAATGAATGGATGGTTAATGATGGTTATTCCCCCAAATATGGTACGTTCAGGGGATTTCAGACTCAACGATCATTTAAGGATTTCATGGGAATTAACCGCGACTCAGGAGAACCAATCACGGATTGTCGTTCAACAGACCAATTTAAGGGATTGATGTAACCATCACACATACGCATCTAAGCAATGAATGATGGACTTGGGTGTGTCTGAAAATAGGGTATGCCTCAACAATGCCAGTGTTCATAGGCAAAATACGAAGACCAACGAATGGATTTGTGTGTGTACGGTACATACCCTATTGTTGGACAAAGCCACGTCATCCACTATCACGTCTAAATGATGACATTCTGCTGTGTTTCCCCATCATATGAAATCAAATCATGGAAATTCCAATCAGTCCAGTATTTCACCATGAAAACTTGGGCAGTTGTATAAAACCCATTCCATTTTTAGGAAGTAAAGGCAGCTCGTAGAGCTGGCAGAATCATTCTCTCAGCCTCATGTGCCGTGGTCAAGTTACGTGGATCATTGGATAAATGTGGATAAAGGAGGTATGGTCATCCCACCATCATGAATGGGATTGGCTACAGTATCTTGACATATCTTGACCATCTTACCCTCAACCCCTATGTCTATTCCGGGAAGTATAATCCCTGAACTTACAGGAACACACGATAAGATATATGTTTTGACATGGTCACATATGCTCCACATATAGGGATAACAGAAGAAACACGAGCTACATGTGGATCCTTGGATCAAAGACAAGGAGAAGCTTTCCCGCCTTCACTGAGACTTTCGTCTTCAATCTCTTCTGCCTCAGCCGGGCTGCACGGCTCGGCTTTGGGTATGGGTCAATACCATGCATCTTGCTGGGAAAAAATATCTATGGTAATGATGTGTCTGGGTCAAAAATCACGAATTCCCCAACAAATCCGACAATCCCAAAAACATGGATGGTTTGATATTCTGTTTGGTGGTTGACCTACCCCTCTGAAAAATATGAAAGACAGTTGGGATGATTCTTCCCAATATATATATATATATGAAAAAATAAAAAATGTTCCAAACCACCAACCAGTATTACCGTATAGCCATGACAGTACACTTTTTTTCCATTACCCATCCATGTTGGTCACCCATTTTCAAGCGCCTTCAACTGCTCCTCATCGTCAACCTGGAAGTATCGAAGTTCGGGAAAGCGAGGGATTTTCGGAATCCCATCCCATCTGATGTTACTACGGGGATTGATCATCAAACATGGCGGCTTGACCATCACAAAGAATTGTTGTCGGATATGTTTGGCATAATGCATAGGGATATCATCCAGAAATTGAGGAGGTTTAACTTTAAACCATCAAGAATGGGGGTTTATTGTGGGTTTAACAGCCAATATAATGCATTAAATGCTCTCAATATGGGGCCCGAAAATCAACAAATACTGGACTAAACCAGGGTTTCTGGGGGTATCAAAAAAATGGGGGAACGGATTTGCTGCTTAGCCCATCCCTTTTTTGTTTATGGCCGGTTTGGACGTATAAGGTGGGTTGTAATTCCTCCAAGAACAAGGGACATCCACAAATGGAGCAGCCAGCTGCCGCAAATGAAAGCCATCTATATTGATGTCTTTACGCTATATGTCTAGTTGCGGCTTCGATTTGTTGCTGACTCAGTTCTTGTGGAACCATTTATGAGTAGGGGCCTATCATTGGAATAGGCCATCGTTTTGAATTAAACACTTGAGGTAGCCCTTGCTGCCCAATTTCCAGTCGCAAGCTTTTGTTCCAGCACGGTTTGGACACAGTGTGCACAATCCACAGCCTTTTGTCCGTCAAGCGGAGTTTCTCGAAAAAGTCCATGCTTACAGCGATAGTATGAAGTGGTATACGGTCCTGGTACTCTAGATCCAATGGATCCACCTAAAAGAATCGTCCCATCTGCAGGCTCAACTGGCTGAAGGTCCTCCGAGATACTTCTGCCAAGCCTGGCAGATTGGCACTTGTCATCTGAGCCATCTCCTTGTCAACAGTCCATGAAAAACCTCCGCAAGCCGAAAAGAGGCACCAGTTGGGTTTGGTTTCTACAACAGCTTGATGAGCAGGAATCTTTGCGGACCACGGCCCATCCAATCCGAAGTGATTTCAAAGCCATTCTTCTGATAGAATCCTTGAATCTTCTGATTCGTGGACACAAAACAAATCAGTAACCTTCCAAGTAGATTCCCCAAATATACCGGATTTCCAAAAGGGAAAATAAAGGATCTCTTCCCCCTCGCGACACCTCCTCAAGACACTATCTTAGTGGTGGATGTGTTCTATGTTCAAGTCTTACATATCGGATTCCTCATGTTGGGATCGGGATTGCACAATTTCTTACTTATCTGGGTAAATTATAATATTTCACTAACTTGAATTAAGGCCATTTGGGGATGATTTCCCTTATAAACCACGATTTCCAGTGAGGTCGTAGTGAGGTCGTTATAATTTACCCAGACTTATTATATAGCAGGGTAGAAAGATATGTTCCAACATCATCTAAAAAATAACACTCAAACTTAACCCCCCTGCTGTTTCTGCGGAAATTGGAGGCCACGGTTTGTTGCAAGAATCGCAAGGGCTGCCAGTCATCCCGCTGCACGTGCAAGGTGAGGATCTTTAATCCCCAGCTCCTGTCGTTGCTGAATTTTTCGTCCAATCCTAACATGTTGATTTGTGTCCCTTGATGTTTTTTGTTTAAATACGGGTCTTTGCACAGCGTGAAATTTCGGCACATACATACATACATATATATATATATATATACATGATATACATATATACATATATATATATACATATATACATATATATATATATATGGCCAATCCATTTTAATGGAAAATTCATCGATGGAGAAATCTCTTGGGGATCAGCGTCCGAATCACTGTGGACAGGTCCATTCGTATTTCAAATTGACCCATGTCTGATGCTTAAATCCACGGTTTCGGTCCAATCTTTCGTGGTCCAATCAATGTGTAAATCGAATTAAACATCAAGATTGGTGGCTGGTTGAATCAATTGAGTGTATCCCATCAATATCCGATTAAAATCCCTAAATTCGACTGTTTATATTATAATCTGTGAGATGCTTATGCTATTTATCATGGTTTCTCATCTGTATTGAGTTTACTAGATTATAATATCAGAAACCCATTTATAAACCCGTTGTTGAGTTGTACTAAAAGTAGTTATAACCCCCAGGGACATACATATTAATTCTAGTATAAGCTGAGGGAAAAAAAATATGTTCTAGCATCTATGATAGTATGTAAAAGTGCAACAACCATTGGCTATATCCCCAGTAAAACTCTTACTACCTATGTAGTTATCATCGTTTGGGAATATATATATATATATTCCTGAAATAGTACCTATGAGTTATATCATGTTATATCATGAAATTATACCCCTAAAACCAGTTCTATCATAGCAGTCATATCATCATTTTTTCCCTGAAAAAATATAGTAGCAACTATTAAGATCTATTAGTTATATCCCTTAAAAGAAATGTTAGTTAATATCACTAAGTCTATATAGTTACCCTCTGATAAACATCACCATAACTATGGAAAATCACATTTTTTGATGGCTAGATCCACTATTTGCAATAGCTATGTTAGTGTACCAGAGGGTAAATCCCATTAGATCCCATTAAACCACCATATTATGTAAACCCATGAAACCACCATAAATCCCATTAAATCCCATTAAATTCATTAAATCCCATTAAATCCCATCATGTTTTCCCCTAAAAGAGAGAAACTTCCCCGCCGGGTCCTGGCCAAGTCTTCCGCCTCGCGTAGCATCTTCTGCGCCAGGCCGGAGCCACGCCAGGCCTCGCTGATGGCGAACTGCTCCAGGTAGGCCACCTGGAAAACTGCCGACTTATGGTCGTCTTCATAGATGTATAAAGTATGTAAAACAAATGGCAAAAAAACATGTAATGAGTAACATACATAATATGTATACATATATATATACATAATATATATATATAGTATGTATATATACGTATATATAATATATATATATATGTTATATTATATTATATATATTATAGATATATTGTATACTATATATATATATATTATAGATATATCATATATAGATATATTATATACTATATATATATTATAGAAATATTATATATAGACATAGATATTATTGAACGTATTATTCTTAGGACATCTGAATATACAACACAAAAATATGCACAAGAAAACTAGTTTGTATGTTGAATTTTCAAAAGGATGCATAGGGCATGCGAATATGACAATTGTGGTAAACACAAAATAATTTCGAAATTCAGACCGAAAAAACATTGAAATACTGTGTCGTATTGTTAGTTTGATATTTATCCACATGAGGATTGTTTTCGCCTAGACAATGTGGACATTGACTAATTTAAACAGCCGGTTTGATTTGTTTTGCATATTTTGACTGCACTTATTTAACCATCAAACAAAAACACATCACCAATGATGGATGCGAGTTTGTCCAAACCATGCAGGGTACCACAAAATAAATGTCCGTTTCAACAAGGAAAAACTAATGTCATCTTTGGACAAACCCACAGGGGTATACGATCTCTATGTATGTATGTATGTATGTATGTATGTCTGTCTGTCTGTCTGTCTGTCTGTATGTATGTATGTATGTATGCATGGATGTATGGATGTATGTATGTATGTATGTATGTATGTATGTATGTATGTATATGGGGGGTTCCTAAAATGGTGGTACCCCAAGTCACCATGGGTTTCAATACTGAGTCATGGTCTAATGGCTTGGATGATTTGGGGTACCCCAATTTTGGCAAACCCCCTTTTTTTGTATGTGTGTGAATCATAAGGACATAGGATAACCATGGATAACCGTCAATCGAATCAAGTCTTCAGGACAAACATACGTAAAACCGCAGATAGGCCACAGCTTCAAGGCCCAGGGCCGCTTCACACACGCGCGAAAAGGGCACACTTCGCACCACCCTTTCGCCAGGTTCATCCTGATCAATGGGAAGTCCGGCGGAAGATGTCTGGTGGGGATCAATGGCAAGTGTTTAGATACGATTTGTTTCACACCATCAACCAACTGTTTGAAAAGCTAGCTGGATGGTAAGATGATAGGATTTCATGATTCACCTGAATTCCGCTGGTTTTGTCTTGCTGTTACCGCTCAAAAATGAGGCAACAAAGGAACCACTGGCCATTGTTTATCTCTTCAAAAATTAGAAGAGCCCCTTGATTATCTATGCTATTTGAGGGAAAGGGGCAAATGAAGGCAGTGCACTATCATCATTCATTAATTTTTTGATGGCTACTAATCATGATTTTCCATGATTTTCCATGAGTTTCCATGATTTTCCATGATTTTCCTATGGTGTAGGAGCTTTACTGTACCCCCTTGTTCAACAAGCCCTTTCACAACACACGGCTGACCACGGCTGCTGGGTTTTTCACCTTGGCGCCCATGGCGACTGAAACTGGATGTTCCAACACCAAAAGCAAATGGTAGATGTCACTAATGTTAAAACAAGTACAATATCACACAGAAATTTATCAATATAATATGTATATATGTATATACATATAGCTATATATATATATAATAATTAATAACAGTATATTCATATATCCAGTATGTATGTGTTCACCCATTTACTAACCATCAATCCGAATCTCCATTGGTTCATCCCAGTAACAAATCAAATGTTTAAGATGGTTAGCTCCCAGTTCTTCTGTTTTACCGGTCCTGAATATACTCTACAAAGGTGGTTGATATATATATATATACACATATATACAATTATATACACATATACATGCACAAATATTATATATATATATATACATACATTACATGTATATATCAACACATATAGAATACTCCTATCAAAGTGACAAAAATCAAGTCGTGCGAAACTACCGATCCGAGTCAATTCTCGCCGTATTCTTGATGTAAATCAAAACCAAACATCATTTCTCGGTGATATCAGCATATTTTTGATGTTAACCTCCAAATATATGCATCCATCACAAGTGATTAACCCCGTTTTTGACTGTTGACCCCCTATTTGTTTGATGTTCCATTTGTTGAGTCATCCACTTTATTTGCTGGTTCACCCAGTTAGGGAGTAGGTTACAACCCCGATTAGGGGCGAATCGAAAAAAGTGGCGACCTCCAGTGCTGTTGGTGTAAGAATCCCATGACTAGTTCGATATCTCTACCCGTCGGACCATAGTTTTAGTAGCTACCAACTTCACTGACATCAATCCCCTATCCATAACCTGTACATCCCCATTTCTACTCAATAAAACACCATAATTTTTGCTTTTTCACCATAATATCCCATAATTATCTCACTGGAAAACACGTGTCTCCAGCCTCTCTGATGTGACAGCCTTGGGGCAGCCACTTCACACGCAGTGCCAGCGTCCCAAGCAGGAGCTCTGTCGCTCCCGCGCCGGTCTCGGTGACCTGGTCGAAGAATTGCATGTGAACGCTTTCTTTGTAGAATCTCATTGGATCATCACCTTTGTTTCACACTGTTTGAGGAATATTATTTTTCTACTCGAATTTCGAACATCACCAACATCACCAACCAGCGACCCAACCAACTCAGCTCAGGCACCGCAAGCAGCACGCCACCATAGGAGTCCAACATCTCATCACAGGCTCGCACCACTTCATCCTCCGAGTCTGGCAGCTCTTTCCGGCTGAAGATGGGATCGATAGCTATCGGGCGATTTGCCATACCTGGCTCGTTGCAGTCAAAGGATTGGGGGGTTGGGGACGTCTACAATGTGGGGCCCCCCCAGTTATAAGTTGGTTTATAAATCCCATTTACTATAGTTATAAGTATCATAAACCATAGTTATTGGAGTTATGTTCACCAACTTAGCTATCGAACGGGGGCCCCACATTGTAGAGGTATGGAGGACAAAATTAGGCTACAAAAATGGGTGCCTAAGCATGGTATGTACTCCCAGATTGGCAATTGAAACAAGGAAAATGATGATGAACCAGCGGATGATCTTCCAGTCATCAGCTTTTCCCACGAGAATGGCAACTTAGTTGGTCAATCCCCCGTTTTTGGACAAACCCTAGTAATGACTGTTAGACATGAATTTCCTATTATATGGCAGTGTGTCAAAACCTTGTACCCCTGGTGAACATCAAAATAGCTGGTAAATGGATGTTCATCCCCCTAAAAATGGTATTAATAGGTATTGATCCATACCCATATATAATACTGTAATATCTTGTAGTCATTTCTAGTCCATAAATCGAGCTGGAGCATTGTCATCTCACCTTTCTTGGGAGAATCACAGAAAAATCCCGAAGCATGTGATTGAGGCCGGGGTTGGATGGGCGCATATCCCCCTTGAAACCACTTGCTTGGTTACCCCACCACCAACCATCAACCATCATTTTGCAGCTTGTATCCCTCCTAATTGCTGTTTAACTTCTTCTTTTCCATGATTAGTCTATTGATGTTACTACCTAATAGACTAATCATGGAAAATTAGTCTAGGTATTTAACATCTATTGATAGCGTCTTTCTTTTCGGTTCCTACCCCCTGAGAAACTAACAGTTCGATGTGGAAAATCCACATCCAGATCATTTTCCTAGGCTAAAAAACCGATGAGATTTTTCGACGAATCTATGTTAGCCCGGCTGGGTATCACTTTAATATTAACCAACTTAGACAACCAACCGTTTGACTAACTAAAGGTGTATATGTTATCCCTACTAGTAGGATACACTTTAATGATCTTTAATGTATATACCATGTATCCTATACGTACCCTATATGACCTATATGTAACTTTACGACAACGTGACCTGCTCGCCTCACCTGGGATCAATCCACTGCTTCTCCGCCAATCCAGAAAGGCCTGCGGAAACTCCAACAACCTGGGCGACGAAAGGAACAAGTTTTTCATCTACAAAACCCCCCAGGCAGTTGTTTAGCGGTGTACAAAGTGTACCCGAAAGAAGACATTCAAGGGGCTATAGATAACATACATATGTATATATATATGTATATATGTATATGTATAGCGATATGTATTTATGCACAGTACACATAATACATACATGTGTATATATATATATACATTTGCTGATATGTATACATGCAACAATGATTACGTTCAAATTCATCATTCGAAGCCTTTCAAGAATAAACTCCATTGCACACGCTTCAAGGACGGCAGGCTATGCAGTGGCCAAGAAACTGTAGTGCCACTGGAATGTCTGAAAATTGTCCTGAAGAGGGCCGCAACTTATTTGAAGAGCCTTACTTTTCGGCCTTACTTGAAGTCTAGACCATGAAAATCGGAAATCTCAAGGGTCATCCCCCAACATTAGGGCCTGAAATAGGAATTATGAACGTGTTGGATGTGGTTTTTCGGGGTTCCCTAAGTGTTGGGATGCTACAAGGGCATCATGTCAACAGCGCCTGCAAAGAGATAGGCCTCCCAAATGCTGGATAAGGACCTCCGTGGCGTGTCACCAACTGTTACTGGGTCATCCACTGTTGGCAGCTCTGAAAAACATGGAAAACATATGAAAACATGAACCAAATCTGATGGTTTAGAAAATCATGGTCCCAAATCCATCAGTCCATTGGGTTCTTTCAGTTCTGTCTCCCCCAAGGGGAAATAGCGTCATCAAACATCATACTGAATCATGTTTTTTCTTTTAATTTTGGTATCAAGATTTGGTAGAATAACACTATATATATATGAATGTATTTGTATCAATTTGTTAATGAGGAGTACATATGTATCTAGATGTATATTGGTGCGGCTCAGCATGATTAACTGAAGTGATCCTAATGGACAGCGTAGCCAACGACTACGGCCGATGCTACCCATCCCATCTCGGAGTCCCACCTGTCCAGTCCAGCTTGTCTTGGTATCATTGCGCATGATGATACTTGGAACAACCTGTCATTATTCATCTATGAATCTATAAACCAATGTACATCAATGTACATCAATGTACATCAATGTACATTTTTCGTGGTATCCCGTCCCCATTCTTGTGATGTTTCTTGCTCTTTTTTCGATGCGACCATTCGTCGTATTGGAACATGAGGCATGGCTCAACAAAATCCCGGTGGCGTCGCGGGATCCCTACCCGAATCTACACGCGATATGTCGCTCCGTTTTTCCGGAAGGTCTGCCAGTTTTCATGGATATGTTCAATATTGATCAATATTTAAATATTATATAATATTATGATTGATCATGTTTCCAGGCAAGAAATGGAAACAAACCTTTGGAAAAACCGTCGTTTCCATATCTATGCTTATTGAAGAGTACCCATTTTGATGGGGACACTGACCAAATTTGTTCAATTGGATTCTCTTGAGGTCGAGGAACGCCACAAGTAAACGGAGTTTGGATAATGTCATCCCCCTCCAAACATTGGATGTTCAGTTTTGGAAAATGAATTCATGTATGCCCCCCTGGGCTTTCAATTCTTTAAGGATCCCAACATGTTGTTGCCAACCAACAAACAGTGAGGAAATGACATTGTGGCAGCCACATGTATCCCCTTGTATCCCTTGTTCTGTACGTCGCACATTGTGGTGTTTCTGGCATCTGTTTCGTGCAGTCTCCCTAGGTTTGCACGGTTTGCTCTTGTCTATCTGCTCATTTCTGATCCATTTCCATTACCTTTTGGCAACAACAGTGCCTGTTCTGTTTGGTTTGAATCTCTGGTAATTGGACTGGTTCATCACCAATGCCACTTTAAACCTTGGAACTCTGCAAAAAAAATATTGCGTTGCAAAGCTGGCAACATCACCATCCCCAAATCATGGGGATTCAGCCATCTCCCAAAGGTGACTCCCCCGCATGATAGATGGTTAAGATTCGCCCTTGCTGAGGGTTGGGGAAAAAAAATAAAAACATAGCCTCCTCTAAATTAACTTTGATGTGGAACGCCCACCATTTCAAAATGATTTTCCTAAAACCCATGAGAAAACCATAGCTTTTTTCCGCATCTTTTGTGAACCTCTAGCCTATGGTACCGGTCAAACGAGTGGCGTGGCTGGCCGTAGTTGCACAGCATCCACCATGGCACCGCTCACGCCGTCGTCGCCGTCGCTGGGCTGCGCCAGTTTCTGTACCGAGAGCTGCTTCGGTCGTGGCGGCATCCGACGCATCCAGGAGTTGAGGGATGGCATGCGACCGCGGGGAGGGATGCCTGGGAGCCGCTTGACGACTGCAAATACTGTGTCTATACGTATATTATAATATATATATAAGTATAATTAGTCACATGCAGATTGTCTAATCGAAAATATACACTGTATATCATAGAATAGATAGAGACATAGTTCTATATCTAATAAATATATATATACAACTAACAATATATTTTGTCTGTATAATGTAAATGTTAGACAAAGATAGCGGCATGTTGTCAGAGTATTGTGAAAGTAAATATATATATATATATATACATAATTCATTAATACATATTTAAGATTTTAAGACTGTATACAATAACAATCGATAAAATTGAAAATCAATCTCACATCCAATACAATTCTTTACATACATCTATTTTGTATGTACATAATAAGTATACACCTTGCATCTATTATTAATCTTCGTCTTAGTATCATGTCATGGTCTGGTGTACATGTCACGAAGACTTCCATCCGGCGGACATGATCCATTACGGATGTCTACGGTATCTACAGATAAAGGAAGAATGGTTCAGAAATATATAAAGAATGTTTCTCATATATATATACATAAAGGAAGAATGGTGTAAATCTACTAATATAAAGAAATGTCTGCCTCTTTGTGGATTGTGACTTCTCCCCAATGAAACTGCGGCGGCCAGCCTAACAAGGTTCGGTTCCACACAAAGGCTACCTCGGCTGGGAAATCCCCAAATTGAAGAGGAACATCATCTACAGTCGGCGGTGCCGCCGTTAGTTATATGATCATTGTTAAACAACCGGGATTCTACCGGTGGAAATTAGGCTTGATGCGTGATTTATGTTAGCTAAGATGGTTCAATGGGGTTTAGAAAGCAAAAAGCATCAGTAGGGGGTACCACCGTGGTACTTTTGTGGTTCCACCGCCAGCATTGCCAGAGGCCATGGTGGGTTTGCATCTGAACTATCTGAACTCAGGTTGCAACTCAGCACCAAGCTACAACCAAGCTCAAGGTCGTCACGGGTTGCAGCCACCCGGGCAGCTCCAGCGTCTCCACCGCCTTGCGCGGCAGCCGCACCGGCCGCAGGGCGTGGCATTGTCCGCAGAGGGGACGAGGCCAAGGGCCGCCATGCCAATCTTGCATGATTTCCGCATGAAATCCCTGGATTTCCCCATGAAATTCCATGACTTTCCCCATGAAATCCTAGGAAATTCCCATGATTTCTGATTTTCCAAGGCTATAAGGCTATAATAAACATGAATAAACATGTACAATTCTCTCATGCTGCCATGAGGACGGAGATGATCCCGGCATCTCTTCGCCACAAGCCTAAGAGTTGTCGCCAGCACTGGATTTGTTGGCACATGTTGGTTTCCTAAAATAGGGGTACCCCTAAATCATCCATTTTAATATGATTTTCAATAATTATAAATGGAAACCCCCAGACATGTTGGCACCGAGTTGGGTACAATCTTAGGAATTTGGTTCCATCTTCCATCTATGCACTGAAGGATGCCAGTTTTCTGCCAAAGAACATGTTTGGTCACCACAATGCAGCGTGACTTGCCATCACAGCCGTCACCCTGAAACCATTGGAAGTGATGATGCTGCACATTGCTGCAGAATTGCCAGGTACCAGAGCAGGTGGAGCAAAACGCGGCAGGACCAGGGCAACGTGTCATAGAACAATATAGAACAATCACTGTCATAATTTATGTCATCTGTTTGCGTTGGCATGCCTTGAATTCAACTGTGGTACAATAATGGCGCCATCCCCAAGTCATCACCATTTTGATAGGTTGTAAAGAACTATCCCCAAATTGTGGGTTTACTATTGGACTTACCACATTACTCCAACTCTTATTTTTCGTCTAATATCATCAATGGGCAAATTGTAGCAATCTCCCTGGCCACACTAATGGCTGGTAAGCCCCGAACCACAGGTTTTGTTTGGGAAAATCATTGAACTCATTGGTGGATTTTTTATGGATTTTTCATTACCACCTTTGATTTCCGGATCTGAAAAACATCATTGGTCGGCTTGGCCAGTGAGGTCGCGAGAAAAGAAAGAAACAACTCCCCATTTTTTCATGGCAGAATTGTCGAATTTGAATCCCTATCATAACCGTTGATTGAAGCACTATTGCAACTGGCCGTAGTTTGGCATCTTGCGGCGCCTTGAAATCCCCCTATCTTCCGCAGGATCTTCCTACCATGTTTGATGGGAAAAACCGCTGAGATCTCCTGAGATCCATCTGCCTCGCCGTAGGCTTCTCTTCTGATGCGCTCTTCCATGAGTTTTTCTTCCTCTCGAAGCTTCACCTACGGCAATTTGGCTAGTGGAAACGACTTGGAGGATCATCCTGCGAATTGTATCTGCTTAGTACCCTCAGTTATAAGTTATAAGCCAAATATAATATATAAATATATCATTATATCTATATTACATATATATATATTATTGTATATATATATAACAATAATTATTATTATTACTATTATTATTATTAATATTATTATTATATATATTATTATTATATATATACATATACATGTGTGTGGAAGAATCTGATCACCAGTTTCTTTTCCCCTGGGATGATCCTCAATGACAGGCCGTTCCACATCGTGGAAAGCTAAGACTACTGTTGGGAACAAATATGGAATAATGATGCGAACCATTGAGAAACCACCTTTTTTTTGGGGGGGGTCCCATGATTTTTCAAACACGCTACAAGTACAGTAATATAAAGATGAACAGCTGTGCGGTTACTTTCTCCACTTCGCAGCAAATTTGTCTACATTAATTTTTTTTAAAAAAAACAAAACGAAATGGAACAGGGGTGGACTACTAGCCAGCTCCCCGGCAGAACCTCCTCAAAACACCCGGCCACACCCAGGGTGAATGAGTTCTAATGTTGTCTAACCAATAGTGATATCTTGGCAATAGTAGAAACTTATTTTCCCACCTCCAGTTTTATCTCCAATACTAAATTCAATTAGCTTAATTTAAGTTTAATATTATCAAACAACTCATGTTCTGACCTTGTCCAGAGGGCATGGCCAATAGTGGACCCAACATGGCAATAGTGGATTTTTTTTCCCAACTCAAGTTTTTTCTCCAATACTAAAAGTAAATTAGCCTAATTTAATTTTAGTATTGCCAAACCTAATCCATGCAAAATCCATACCCTATCTATGGGAACCCAACCAAATCCATTCAGAATCCATCAAAAACCCAACAAAACCATGGAGAATCTATCAGATACATATAATGATCCCAGCCATAGGGTTCCAGGAATTTACTATTGGAATGCTGACCCCCCCAAAAAAAGGAAAATTTTCAAAAATTAAGGGGGGGTCTACTATTAGGCAGCCAACATTACCCCATTTCACTGACAAGTAAACGGAGCCACACCTCCTGGTTTCTTGCCATGTTGAAATCAGTAGTCACCCCTGAGAAATCACACGGGAAAATGCATTCTGACACGCTTGCACCCTTTGCCTCCTTGCTTCTTTCCGTTATCAAGAGCAGAACTCTCGGGAGGGAGGGGTTTGGGAGCTTAAGCCCATACACTACAGAGAAAAAACCTCAGCAACATCTTTACACCCGGGCCGTAGGTACATGGAAGAATGATGATGAAGCATTAAATTTGAGGGGGCGGGGTAGCTTATTTTCTGACCAAACCGACAGCATTGCGATGTGGTTCCACCCCACCTTTCGCTTCTCTTCCATCCATCGATCCATGTCTCGGGACTGCCAGCGCGCCTGGCAAAGCTTCGCACCCAGCAGGACACAGGAAGTTCACCAACAACCATGGAATGTTAAGCAAAAATAGTGCAAGCAAACCTGGGAGTATGTAGATAGTACTGGACTATATCCATAGGTACTTTATGATGAATCTCAAGTGAAGGACCTTCCTAAGGATATGGTGATGGGCGCACATCAAGGGTGAAATAGACCATAGGGAAAAGATCTATGGGCATGATCCATCTACCTGCTGATGAAATATGATGAAATATGGTGAATTGACATGGTCACAACCCCCTTTAACTGTATATATATATATTATATATATATATTATATATATTATATATATATTATATATATCAGGATACATATATCTACCATTAACATCCATTAACCTCAGCTGTGTGAGTAATGCAACCCCCACATCTTCCACAGTTTATCACAGCCGAGCCTGAAGCCTCCGAGTGTCGATCTCTGCTTCTTCTTCCCAGTTTTGGCGATCAGTGTAGTACACCTCATCTGCTCAGTATCAACAGCCCCAAAAAAAATGGCTGGTTGGTGGTTGATAAAACCCCTCAGAAAAATATGAAAGTCAGTTGGGATGATGACATGCCCAATTAATATGGAAAGTCATATAGCAGCCATGTTCCAGTCACCAACCAGATGGCCGCTGGCCTAGCCTCCGGTAATCCACCATCCCAGGCAGGCGATGTTCATGGCCGAACGAGTCGATCTGTAGCGGTTCAACGTCGTTTTACTCATAGCGTGTTTGTTGTGGATGTTCGTTTGACTCAGCTTTCGAAAACTCATGGAAAACTGGCCGACCCATCCCCATGTCTGGTAAATTCCTGTTTGTTGATAGTTAAATCCCTCAAAAATCATGTCAAAAACGATCGATGAATCGATGTGATGAGATTTTAGGCATCTCAGCAAGTTCCTCAGTTCCTCATGGAGTATTTATTGATGGTTGAATCCCGAAAAAATATTGTCACTCAGACTCCCGTAATATTGATTATACAAATACATTGAAAACAACAAGTCGCAAGAGTACAACAATTTCATGGGATATTGACCCATCAACAGCCTAAACACCTGCTAAAACACAGGCCATTCAGCTGTTCCCCCTAGTGACACCTACATCGAATCGGTCCCCATGGGTTCCCCATGGGTCCCCCACAAATTCGCGCTCCGGTTTCACCGTCTTGGGGTCTTCGGACCAAGCACCTAGAAGTCGAGTGAGTTTGACTTCACTTTGTCAGGGAAGTTCACCATGGTTGAATTGGTTTAAACAAAAAAATGAAATGTGGTAAACAATGTGTTAGACAATGTGTTAAACTGTTAAATTATGTTTAATTATGTTTATATCATGTTTATATAATTGTTTTTTTTTTCTGAATTGGTAGCATTTCCAGACTGTACGGGATCTTAGCAAATTGTTGCCATGTTCTTGTTGACACTGGACCACGCAAGCTACGGTCTATGTATGATCAATTGAAGCTGTGAAACCTTGACAACAGCAACTGGCTGTCAGTTCCAGGTTACTCAAACTCCACACAAACCCCTGCTGTAAGCAAGTGAGAGATCTGAACACCTTGCAAGCTTAGTGATGGCTTCATTGACTCCCTCTAGCCACACATTTGAGATCGAATGTGTTTGCAAATGTTTGTTCAGCCCCCTGAGAATTCTCTAAACCAACCTGTCTCAAGGCACGGTCGTCATGTTGAAGGGATGGACAAACTAATCGTGGTTTCTTCCTAAGAACTAAGCATGGCAAATCAACAGTTGCTCATGGTGATTCAATGAACACCCCATTTTGGATCATATCAATTGTGTTGCTTAAATTCCAAGTACAGTATATGGTTAAGCCATGTTAAACCACTCTCGTACCCTACTTTTTGCCGGTAAATCAAATTGGTGTCATCTTCAATCATTGTTACAATGTTGAAATCCCCAATTTTAGCATCATATTATTGGCCTAGTTATCCTCCATCAAATTGACATCGATATGGTAAAACACGATTTGTAGATCATTTTGCGAATGAGATTGGAAAAGGATGAAACGGGAACAAACCTAAAACATCCTTCCTAGTCTTGAAACAGCCATGAATTTCCATATCTACAAGTCTATATCGTCAAGTAGATCCACCATTTCAGATGGTCAATCCACCTGCTCATATCTATGAGTCGCCATTTGGATCTGGGTCAAAATATCAAAATTAGGTGTACCAAAAAGATAATTGATAAAAAACATGGTTGGTGGTTTTAGCCATCTTGAAAAATATTAGTCAGTTGGGATGATTGTTCCCAATATATGGAAAAATAAAAGCCATGTTTCAAACCACCAACCAGTGTACTAAACATACACAAAACCTACGGTCCTGACCCATCCCCGGCCTGTGGCCACAGGTCGCGGCCGCGCACTCCGCGCGCTCCGCGCGCTGCGCCGGCCGTGCCCTGGATTCACCAAAGAAGAGGTGTTTTGCCAGCAAAAAGTTGGGATTTTTGGGGATATGATGGGAAAATATGGGATTTAAGGATTTCTTGATTTCTGGTTGATTTATGATCGGATATAGGTAAGTTGGTTGAAATAACTAGGTCAACTTGGGCTGATTTCATGGGTAAAGTTAGATGGGTGAGATTGAAGCGACTTCTAGCTCGGGGGCGACATCCCGTACTAGCAACAAGACTTGCGCAATCTCAGGTTTAATCAGCAGAAAACACTTTGCGAAAACTGCTGATTTCACCACCAAATAAAGGATTCACCAACCAAAATCAGAACTGCATCAGCAGAACTGTTCTTTTTACCAGCGCAACATCACAAAATTGAACATTAAACTTGCCAAACTTCAGTGAAAAAACGGCATCTATCCAAACAGAGGATTCACCGACCAAATCCTGAACACTCTGTCACTGAGATTTGTCTACCGGGATAAATCGACTTCTAGCCAGAAATACAGGGGATAAGTAAGGGATATTGGTAATTTTAGAATCGCTTATATAAATTGTAGTGGCCGGAAACAACGCTTGAATATTGCAATATTACAAGCAACTTTTCTCGCCGTGGTCAATGTAAACAAATTCAATGTGATGCAAGGACGAAAGTACAATACCAGGGGTACTCAACCAACATCTGTGCATGAAGTGATCCACATTGGATATCACATTTTGATTTAACAAAATGATACATGACCAAAAACATGTAAGGAATGGTTTTGTCTAAACATGGAATACCAAAATCCATGGGTTAGACACGAACTCGCCATCATCTTCCCCATGTGTCAGTATGTCAATGACCATAGTTTTGGCCCAGATCCATTCTTATATATTCTTATCATATATTATTCATTGGGTAAATCATATCACATCCCTATTTTTGATGGAAACTGCAACAGCAACATTAAATTTCAAAAAAATGGCTAGTTACCAATCGAAGGGTTAAACCACCCGTCAATTGGGCCAGGTCCGAGATAGCGAATTTCCAAGTGCTTGTCGAACCGGTATGTAACCAGTCCTGGAAAATCAAACCACCCTGAAGTCATAGGGTGTCACTTGTAGAATCCAATTTTTTTAACACCCTAGAACTAACAGTTCAGATTCCTTCCGCCAGACCTTTCTTCTGGGGAACCGCGTGGATTTTGAACATCCGAACGACCGTTTGCTGCATTGGCCGGGATCCCAGCGGCGCGCGGAATCGTCGGACGACGAATCTTTCTGGTCCTGGCATCGCCGCCAAAAAGCTCTGGAAACAAATGGAAGTCCAGCTGAAGATGGACATCTCCAAATCGAACCTTTTTTTTGGGGGGAAAAAAAAAGATCCATAAAAATGATGATCCATTTTCCAATGGAATATATCCTTTGTGTCGTATGGATTACCAAACCGATCCGAAAAAATCGTTCCCCACCCGTCACGGTTCTTCGGTCAGGCGAGTTCCTCGAGTTCTTCACTGGGTGAGAGCACTTGGAAGCGAGAGACCTGGGCGAGACTCACCCAACAGGGGATATACTACGAAAATCTACGAAATCTCCAACAGAGACTGGAAAGTGATGTTCAAAATGGGCAGCACAAACCCTCCGCCATCACGGGATGATTACCATGGTTGGACAGCATTTTTGCTGAGAAATTACCCAGTATAATTACCATGATACCGCCCAAAAAATATAAAAACATTGGTAATTTTACTATTTGGTTTACCATCTGGTTCATGCAGCAACTCTTAGGCATGTCAACATTTGGGATACGACCTGACATGTCCAGTCATCCTACATCATCCTACCCTATGATAATTTCACATATGGAAAATCACCCATCTTCATGGGTAAATCATCTACAAATGGGCCATGTTCCATAGCTATGTTGAATTAGAAACAGGTATATATACAGTACATATATATATGTATATATATACCATCTCTTATCAAGGATGCGATGAACATTCCACTTTTACAATGCTGAACACCTGAGGGAATTGCTAGGTAGCTCCCTACTTCTCATGGTGTGTGTTTAAACCCCCATTAAGTCACTGGAAACGCCGTTCGCTCCATAAATCACATGAATCAATCCCCATTCAATCGTGAATCAGGAATTATCCCATTTGTTCACCGTTTTCTTCTGTAGAATCCCTCTTTGAAATTCGATGACATGCAATTGAATCACCTACTTTTCCCGTTGAATCTTGTTGAAACCCTCCTTTTCTTCATGGCTTTGTCTGACAATAAGGTACTTCATGGTACTTCTAAATCCTCTGGTTCACCATTATTTTTCCATTCAATGACTATTTCATGGGTATACGGTATACCTTATTTTCAGACACACCCAGTATTGACTGAAGTGTGGACCCAGTCGGCAATGTCGTTTCTTTTTCTTACTGGTGCTTAGTAGGGAATGGTGCAATGATCTATCATACCCATTCATACCCATAAGAAAACTATTATATATATATACATATAAGAATCATATACATATCATCCCATTCCCTCCAAAACCTTGGGCACCATATTTTCTTCATGACATCCTCCTTTTCGCACCGTTTTTCCATGGCTGTTTTGTCGTTCTGCCGTGGACCGTCAAAGTTGCATGGCATAGCGACGTTCCCCCAGAGGCTTGGTCACCTAGCGACCGGAAAGGTCAAGGGAGGAAAGTTGGCCCAAACGTGAAGCAAAAACCAATCATGCCGTTAATGCCCAGCATGTCCAACATATCCTGGAATCCAGTGAAATTGAAATTGATCACCTTCCCAGAAATGTCAGATGTCCAAACATTTTGGAGTCCGGTCCAACCTGAAATCTCAATTGGTGGTACGGATGTTTACGGTCTGTTCTGTTTCACACCGCATCTCCAATGGTATATCGGCGCCAAACTCTTTGCTTTAAGGCTCTAAGTCTGGAGTCCTTCTGATTATGTCCTTCTACAGTTTTCATCTGCGTGACATTGATGGCATACGTATGGTATCCCCAGCCACCCAGCCACAGCCTGTGCAAGCAGCGTTTCCACTGAGCTGTCATGCTGCGCCAAAGCAAAGGGCGACAGAGCGAAGTCGTTGTGGATTTCGGGGTCCGCCCTGCCATGATGTTGATCACCATGAACATTATCACCATCATGATCACCAACAACAAGAAGAACAATAACAACATCATGATCATCACCGCCACCACAATCATCAAATCATCATCAGATCATCAAATCATCAAATCATCAAAACATCAAAACATCATCAAATCATCAAATCATCAAATCATCAAAACATCAAAACATCATCAAAACATCAAATCATCAAATCATCAGATCATCAAATCATCAAAACATCAAAACATCAAATCATCATCAAACCATCAAATCATCAAATCATCAAATCACCAAACCATCAAATCATCAAATCATCAAATCATCAACACATCAAATCATCAATTCATCAAATCATCAACATCATCATCATCATCATCATCATAACCAACCACCACCACCACCACCACCACCATCATCGAATCATCGAATCATCATCGAATCATCATCGAATCATCATCGAATCATCATCATCATCATCATCATCATCATCATCATCACTTCGTGTGTAGGACAAACATATGTAACATAATAGAACATATGAGTGTTTATGAAGGATAGGAAACTATGACTGTTATCTGGAACCCCATTCAAGAAGGCAACAACTTTCGATTGATTTCTCAAATGATGCCCCTACCAGCCATGGACGGTATATTGCTTGCCGACATTTGGGTGATGTGTGTGTGGCAAACGTAGGTAAACACACATATTATGTCATGATATATCATCTACAATGAATTATACATGTGTATAATTCACATTCAATCTGTCTATATGTGCGTATAAGTGATCAGACTTATAAATGAATTCTATGTGCAAGATTTGGCAATGCAGATACATACTGTACAACCATGATTTTGAATATGGTCGTGTCGCTTGCCTGAAAATAAGCTACCCTCAAATACGTGGTTTCACAGTATTTCATCGTTCCATTTTATGATCCATGGGATATCCCATACATTCACTGGTGAAGCCAGTTACATCCCTGGAATTTAACCCAGTCAGCCAACATATCCAATTCTATTCCCACCATTTTCCCATCACATTCCTGTTTTTACCTCCCTTCTTTATGTGTAATTTCAACATGTTCGACTTGTTTAATCTCGAAGTTTTAGGGGCGCTAAAGGTTAACATGCATCAATTTGAAGTCTTCAAAAGCCTCTGTTGTCCCCTGTATATCCTGTATGCTGGTTAAGAAGTTAAGAATGGATGTGATATATCAATGGATTGTGATCATCCCCGATATATGGCAGTGTGTCAAAACCTTGTACCCCTGGCCTGGTAAATGGATGTTCATCCCACTAAAAATGTATCTATAGGTATTGACCCATACCCATATTGCAACATGGTATAACGCCCATGTGATCAGCACCTCGAGGCCAAAAGCAGCTGCACAACCTGGCTGCGAAAGGTTGGTTTTTGCATCTGGGGTCTGAAGAACTGGGAAAACTCATGGGAAAACCGGGAAATAACCCTAAACCCCAGTTTGAGACAAATCCGCTCGTGATTTTATCTCATGTCCAGCCCTGAATCACAAGCAACCTTGGTTTATGGTTGGTTAAAACCGAATGTTTGGTGGTAGTTCGGCTCCTACCCAAATATCGACAACAAAGCCATACAGCCCCACGTTTGTGTTTCGTTAAATTTTCATGTTTGATGGTTGCTCTGATGGTCTGGTGTATTTTTGCAATAATTCTAAATGTAATTTCTTTCGGTTGGTGACATCATCTTGGTCAAAGTCCAATTTTTTTTACTGGTTGCCAAACCAAAAAACGCGGCATGTGGGGTGGCTTCGCTGATACTCATCTCATCATATATGGTGAGATCGGCACTTGCGGTCGCTATACCAAGGTTCATCAAAGGTTTCGCAGTTTTAATTTAACGGGAACAAAAACAACCCAGGTTCACGTGCATAAACAAGGTTGATAGCCTTCAAACATGTATTGTTTGAGCTATAGTTATGTAAATACATCAAAACTAGTTATATAAAACATTGTTAAAACAATGTTAGGACACTCAGAAACATATACAATATTAATATACGAATATAAACCCATCATTAGCCCATCTATTATCATATTTTATGTCACCAAAAACGCCTTCGCGGGAAGTTCACCTCCGCAGGGCATTGGATGATATCGCGGGGTTGGTAACTCATTGCTCCTTCGTTAAACCTCAATCTGTTTTGTTGACTTTATGGACAAGAATCCGCATGTTCAACCAACCAGGCACATATATTATTGTTGGCTATAATACTGTGTGGTTTATATATATACAGTATAGTGTGTATGTACGTATGTAATTGTATGTATGTGTATATATATATATATATCATCCCATGATGCTCCCCTATAAAGGTTGGTTATAAATCCCTGCACTTTGTTGGTTAAATCCTTATCATTCGAAACCATGATTGGTCACATTGCACGGTTCATTCATTGTCATCCCCTGTGCAAAAACATCTAAATGTTGTTAAATCAGTCGGACACCACCTTAAATCAAAGTTACGAGGTAAATCACCATGTTTGTTGGTAAAATCCTCAGTGAATACTCTCCGGTGTCATCAAACGTGGCAATGGAAAATCAGAAAAATTACGGTTGATTTTCCCATTAAAAGCTCCATTTATAGTGGATTTCCAGTTGCCATGTTTGATTACCGGAGGGTAAATCACCATGTGTTGGGTAAGTCAACATCTGTGTGCTGCGTTCATCACCGTTGTTTGATGCTTTCATCACCACTTTTTGCAGGTGAAATCCCAACCCCAAAAAACACTGTCCGCCTCTATGTGTCCCATTTCTGCCGACAGATGCAGGGCGCTGTTGCCATCTTTGGGCCGCTTCCAATTCACATCCTGGGCGACTGCAGTCACGGATATTGTAAATAGGAATAATCATAAATCATAGATTTTAACAATACAATACAACAACCATATCAACATTATACAAGTAGTAAAAATAACATTATAGTGATTGTGTTGCTATGTATTTATGTGTATATATATATATAGTGGTAAACAAAATACAATGATACAATAAACATCAATAAACTCTATATATATAATACACATATACATCCGTAATATGGCGTAGCAAACACTTTCCCTGACATTCCCGAAGCTTGCACTTTTTGGATCTTTTTGGCACGGAGCTGACTAGCGCTTTTCTTGAGCGGAAACCACCACGCCCCAGAGTTGAATGATAAAAAAATAGAGAAAAATTGAAGTTTTAAAAATGATGGTGAAAACATGTACAAATCATAGTTTCCTGTAGATTTTCCCAACAAGATCCATCCATCGTTCGGGAAATCTGCAAATCAAGAACTGGTTGGATGCTGACTCCACAGACCCGAGAAGACTGGGTTACCCCACTGCTCCGCCCTGCAGTAATCGCATCACATTCTCTGCGTCACCCTTCATGGCCCAATGGCCCAGTTCCTTCGCCCCAAAACTCACTCGGCTTTGAGCGTTGCGGATCTTCTGGGTTCACCCTAGGAATCTTAGGTTCACCCCAATCATATCTCGACATTGCCCCTATGGATCCCCTACTCAATTTATTGGGTTTTGGGGTTGGTTCACCCACTTTCTAGTTTAGAAATCACAGTGAGTAGCTCAATATATCTGACATAACCCATAATTCGCTTGGTTTTTTAACCGACTTAGGGAACGAACTTGGGCACCAGCTTGTATGGTGAACTACCGTTGTTCATCCTCAAAGATTGGACAAAAAAAAGAGGATTGGTGATCGCATGTGCCAAAATCACATACACAAAAAGTGGTGTCATACTGAATATATCTATATGTACTGTAACCTGTAACCCCTGAAAAGATATTAATTAAATTCAATTGATGTGAATTTTCATACTTAGATCATTTAGATCTCATGAACTGTTATGAAAGATTTGACTTTCCTATCTTTTCTGGTTGCTGCTGATTCTCCGCAGTCCTGGGAAGGAATCTCATCCTCTCGTACTGGGCGTACCTGGGATCCCATGGGATCCCCCATGGTGTTTCAGTGAAGAGGGATTGAAGCATCACAAGTGAGGAGTTGCCTAAAAAATGATATATATATATATATATATTATGTTATATATATATCATATATAATATTATATGTATATATTATACTATATAACATGTATATATATATTTGGATATATTTGGATATATTATGATATATTTGGGATTTTAACTTCATATCATCCACTTAACTTTCAAAAAAAACTAAGATTTTGAACCATTAAGCTTCAAAAATTGGTCTCGCTCTTCAACTTCATCGGGATCTACACCCAATTTCCGTGCCCAAAAAAGGCCAGCATCCTTTTGGCCAAAGGCTCGGCGCCAAGCTACCGGATGCTTGTGCTGAGACTCGTCTGAATCTACGGAACTGGACCTGGGGCGCTCGGGCTGCGAAGAGTCGTGGAGGCACATCGATGGTAGTCTGATGATTGTTCCAGGTTTTCAACTCTTCGGCATCGAGATATATCGAGATGAAGGTGGTCAACTCGTTTGCCCGGATGAGGAAGAAGTCCGATTGTGATTCATCAGACACGACCCACTTGAAGACTTGCTTGATATCGGTTTGTCTGCCAATAGTGTACAGTACCCCTAAATTGGATTATAGTATCATTAATTTTCCACTTTAAAATAGCTGTTTGAGGGGACACCCCATTTTCAAACACCCATGTTGATTGAAGGGTTGACCCAACCAGAGCCTCGATGAAGCAGTGGTAGGGGGCTCTCTCGCCTGGCAGTGGGTCAGTGTGATCAACCCAATGCACTCCTATTGACTCACCATTTGGGCTTCATTTTGCATCGTCCCAGTCATAGGGGCATACAAATTAGACCCCAATTGGATTATTTTTGGCTTCACCATATTATGTGTTTTATGATTGGGTACCAAAAAGGCATGGTTTCTGATGAGTTAAAGAAAATACGACCAAAATCAAAGAACATCTCTAGATATCTCTAGCTTTCAGGACCCAAATGTTTGACCCAAAAAACTCCTGTCTTGACCATCTGAGCACAACCGGTGGCTGATCCCACCAATGGTTGGTGGTTGAGCTGCAGATGATCATCCCATTGGGGGTTTTTGTTGATGGGATCCATGGCACACCAGATATAGCAGCACCGTTAGGATCCGTCATGGGTAATTGGAGATAATCATCACAGGTACAGTAATTATCTTTAAGACAATGGTGAAATGCGGTCGATGATTATGATCTCAAATTCAAATATCCAACCAAATACAGTAGTGACTCCATGAATTGGGAACCTTTGGCAATGGCACCAAATTCCACCCCAATGCCTGTTGTCGAACCAGGGCAGAAAGTACCTGGTGGCACGAGAATTTCATGCCATCCTGGACAGTCTCCTGCCAACATAAACCTCATGTAAATCTTCGGCTTCTATTCATTTTCGGAATGGACATGTAATATGCTCCCAAACAATCCAAACATAGATCCAGAAAATGGTCGAAGACACCCAAACAATGCCTCCTTGATGGCATGCACACACGCCAAGCGATCAAGAACAAGGATGAAGCAAGAAACAACATAAATAGTTATAACACTGATGAATGTTGATACTTATCCTTACACATTAATCCAATAATCCAATTAACGATCAACATTAACTATCAACATTAAGTATCAACATCAACTATCAAATTATAACTATCAACATTAACCACTGTTAGTTGGTGGTTTCACTTCATCACAAAGTAATTCAAAGACCTGATTACCCTGCTGTTCACATCAAATTATAGTTTTCGATGTTCATCACCTCTCAAACATAGTGCTGTTGGCTATACATCCCATTTCAAACTAATCTCCCCATCAGAACCGTTTTATTGGTGAAAACTGCATTCGAAATCTCCATGTGTGTTGGTGAAATCCCGTTAAATTCCTAATTACTTCACCATATGTGTTTGTGAAACCATATCATATTAGACCATTTCAATCCATTTTGTGTATAATTATTCTCCAGTGGTCCAAACCCATTAGAATCCTATTAAAATCCCATTAAGATCCCATTAAAACGACTCCATTAACATCCCATCAAATTCCATCAACTTGTCCCACGTGTTTTTCCGGGATATGTCTCCAAATTTACCCTCTGGTAAACTAACATAACTATGGAAAATCACCATTTTTAATGGAAAAACTCACTATTTCTATGGCCATTTTCAATAGCTATGTTAGTCATTACCAGAGGGTACGTCAAACCACCCGCATCTCGGCACCTCCCGGTGCAGCTGGCGGAAGGCCTTGTTCTCCGGGTGGAGTTGAATCCCCTCCTGGCGCGGGCCACAAATGTCTAGTTACAGTGTGTTACAATCCATGGTGCTAGTTATATAATAGATATGGCAATATAGAAATATATTGAACTATGTATAGAAATCTATAGAATATGTATATATAGAAATATCATGAAAATATATAGAAATATATTCAATTTTGCAGCCAAGAGTAGTGACTAATAGGTGATAGTGAAGTGCCAACTAAAGTTGATAGTAATCCTCCCATGGAGTCCACCCTGTACTTTTTCCATCGAGTGATTGCTATACTCAAAAGGCCAAAAGCATCCCAAAACCTGTCAAATATGGTTGAACTATGTTAAAATCATAGGGAAACGATCCTAAAACTTCTAAGATCACATAAGAACGATCTTAAAACATCCTAAAAGTGCTAAAATCATGAGAAAAAACTCTCCAAAATTGGCTGAAACCGATCTAACATCTACAGTATCCTAAATTCATCTAGAAGTGTCCAATAAACATCCCTACCCAGCCCTCAAAATCGTCATGCCTCGCAGCGTTTCAAAGCCGCAGGGAGCTGTTCCAACTTGCGGAGACACATGGCCGAGCCGTAGAGCGCCTGCACGGCTAAGGGGATGGTGGGAATCTCTTCATTCTGAAGCTGGGGATTTTACTACGCCCAATTTGCTATGGTGGATTTAATATTAATCAGTGGGGGAGTAGATTATCCCATGACGGATCATATAGAATCCATGGTGCTGCTATATATGGTGTGCCATGGATCCCATCAACAAAAACCCCCTTTATGTTACCATATATAGCAGCACCGTTAGGATCCGTCATTGGTGGATCACGGGATCACGAACTGCAGCACCACTCCAATGACGTCACGAGGTGAGGTCGTGACTGACAAATGTCGTTAGAATTCGGCCAAATCGATAGCTCTTACCCTCTGGTTATGACTAACATAGCCATGGAAAATCCCTAATAAATGGAGGTTTTAATGGGAAAATCATCTATAAATGAGCCATTTTCCATGGCTATATTAAATAACCAGAGGGTAAGTGTTGTTGAACATCTACAGTACCAGTGAATTCACAGAAAAATTCGCCCAGTTTTCCTGACTCAACCTGTTTCAATGTAACTCCGAAATTGGGAGCAGCACAGCTTTGGCATTTCGCCTTGGCATTTCCTGGTGAGAGCCGCAAGGCTTCTTGGGTATCTTCTTCTGCGAGTTCCCAGCCTGAGGTTTTGTCGTCCACGCAACCGTGTGGAGAAACCATGTGCGACCAATTTAATCTCGAAAGACTCCAAAGAAAAACGAGTCCCTAGATTTCACAATTGATGTCACATAACATCAAATAGCAATTGGCTAACCATCAACTCGACTATTTAATGTTATTTAATCAATCATTCCCCACCTGCCAGGTGAGAGTCTCTAGATTTAAGCAAGGCGCATCTCCTTCCTCCTTCCGCCAGATCGTCCCCACGGTGAGCACCAACAAGCTCCACGGGCACACATGGATCACATGCCAGAAAGAATGTCAGATAGGATGTCAGAATAGATGCCAGAAAGAATGCCAGAATATGTCAGATAATTTCAGATAGAATCAGCTAGATGGCCAAAATAGATACCAGAACATCATAGAATGTCAGAATATATCTCAGAATGTCAGTTGGTAAGGATCACTCTCATAAGTGAAGGGAGATCATCTGCCGTCCCTCGGTCCATCTCTAGGCTGCCCGGACAGGATTGCTGCCGGTATGCATTGGAACGGTTGAGCCAAAACGCACAGTCCTGGTGCCATGTCTTCACCATCCAGCATTGATATGGCTGGTGTTGATCCCATGTCACAGGTTGCTAAGTTGGTTGGTCCAAAAATCCGACTGTCCCAAAATGTGTGGCTATTTGAATGAGGAAAATTGGAGGCGACAACCAAATGTATGGCCTACGTAAGCTCCGGGTAAGGGACTATCTAAAAAATATTGCCTTACATGGCACAGTACCTTCACTAACATACCTGAATGGATCATTGATGATAATTGATAATATAGGCAAAACTTAGTGAAGGATCTAAGCACGTTACTAGGATGATCAACTTGTTATCACATACGTCCAAAACGGCCTGGGAAATCAGCCATGGGAAACATTGGAAGCCCATGCTGGCCTTGATCAAATCATGGGATATAGAATAGATCAACCAAAAATGGATGCCAACAGTTGTGTTTACACAGTTACCCTCTGGTAATGACTAACAGTTTGCTATTGAAAATGGCTATTTATAGTGGATTTTCCCATTAAAAATGGTGATTTTCCATAGTTATGTTAGTTTACCAGAGGGTACATCCTCAAAATCAACATCCAAGACATCCAGTCGATCAAAAGTCCAGGCTTCTTCAGGCTCGCCAAGTCGTCGGTTGTTTGTCTGAAACATCTGAAACCCCCAAAATCCGGTGGTTATGGTGGTTTAATTATCATTATTATCGCCATTATAATGACATATAATGACCATTTGGGAAAGTAATAATGCGTAATATGTTCAGACGCCATGTACATATCATTGTGCTGGTTGTACACCCATGACAGCCCCATGATGGTTCTAAACCAACATAACATTGTCATTGTTGGCAACCGTACAATCCCCATTTCCAATGGGGACTGCCCCCAAGTTCCCCATTCGTCCTGTGGGTTCAACTCGATGGCTTTGTTGTAGGCTGCGATGGCCAAGTCAAACTCTTGTCGTTTGAAGTGGTCGTTGCCTCAGACTGGGCTGGCCGGCTGATGGAAATCGGTCTCTTGGTTGTTTGTTTCTGTGTTTTTTTTGCCTCGATCATTGGTATCTAACCAATCATTGGTAATTATTTAACCAGCTACTTTATTGAGATTCAACCCGTTTAACCAACAAACAAATGATATGTGTGTGTGTGACTGAAAAATTGTAATTTGCTAACAATTTATGGCATGGACCAATAGGAAAATGATGTCTTAAAACATTGGAATTTGGGGCCACCTATTTTCAGACAAAGCGACAAAGCCAAAGACTCACAGATTAGAGACTGACAGTTTGGTTTTCCATTGCTCTTGACATTTTCTAGTTTATTGTAACCTATATATATATGTAACTATGTGTATGCATACATATATATATAGTGGATGTTATGGTCAATGTGTATGTATATATATATATATCATCTAAGAATCTATTATATTACAGTATACATACATACATACATAATTCAAACATATTCATCTATATTCTGCCATCTGCCCCTTTTTTTTTCTGGCTAACAGCACCTACCAACTCTGGCGTCAGAGCTGCCAATCTCTTTGAACTCCTCTGCAGTGGTCATGGCGACGCGTCACTGTGGAGTTGGCCAACTAATCTGGTGATCTTACGCCATGGATCCCCATGGTATCCTGGTGGTTTCAAGGCCCCGAATATATACCTTAATATGATATAGCGAGCGGACTGAAATTATTATCCGAAACAGGACAGAAAATCAAGTCGCCAAGGTTCAGCTTTTGCTTTACAACTAAGGTTTGTTTGTAGCGGCTGCAGTTCGATCATTGAACATTTCATCCTAGACATTCTTAACATTTCTTAACACTAGATGATGGCCAATCTGAAGCTGGTGGGTACACAGAACAGATCAGAATACATTTTTTGGCAGAAGATTAAAGTACTCACTTTACCAAATTTATGACCCAGCCAAGCTTTCCTATGGTCACGTGGCAGAGGTAGGACATCCACCGGAAACTGTCTGCTTCGACTTTCAAACTGCGGTCACAAGACATGCCTGAAAGGGTTCGATCCTGTTGGATTTGCAAACTACCAAATAAAGATAACAATATGTACAGTAACTAAACATGCAGGAAAAAAACACATATAGCATGTGTGTTTGTCATCTCAGTTGATGTTCAATTCCTTCACCTGCGACTCCATTCGGTGAAACTTTCTGGACCACGAGAAAAATAGCAGCCCCTTGGATCATGAAAGGGCGTATGTTTGCTGGTGAAATTCCCAGTTAACATGGAAAAAGAAATCCCCAAATCTCGTTGAACTTCGCAGTGGCTGAGTTAGCTGCGGAAGGGTTTGGAGATGCCTCTGCACCTCACTCAGGGTTTGAATCTGCTAGGGACCGTAGTGTTCAAGGACAAACATGTACACATGTTGATGTATACACACATGTTGTTGTACATCCACTTAATTACTAAGTAATGTGCTCTTGATAGAACTGCCTGTCTGTGTATTATATATAGATATGGGTTTATCCGCAGGTGCGTTTTGTAAATATGTATATATGTTGAACATGTTGTAGAATTATATACATATATATATATATATACACATATCATGTACATGCACCGAAACTGGAATCGTCAGTGAGAGTGCTGAGTTTCTACCCATACGCGCAGAAACGTGAACACAGAATTGACTCATGCCATAATATTTTCATCATGTGTGGAAAGGAATTGATTCCGTTCTCTTTTGGAGGAAATACCCTCCCGTAATCAAACATGGCAATGGACAATTCCCTGTAAATGGAGGTCTTAATGGGACATGTACATCATCTATTGTTAATTGATGATTTTCCATTGCCATGTTTGATTACCGGAGGGTAATTCAAAATGTCATCAAATATCTACGTCCTTCGAACACTGAAAGGATTAAAGCAAGTGAGACGCCGGCTATTGCAATGGCCATGGCAGTGTAATGAATCCTTCCCCAGCTCAAGAGTGGCTTTTCCCATCATTTATAGATGATTTCCCATTAAAACCTCCATTGCCATCTTGACCCATGATGCCCCAAAGCCTACACCGCTGGCTTGTTCCCCAGACGCCTCGTGAATCTGCACGGAGCCTCACTCCGCGACTGTCCGGAGAAATCGATGGATTTCACAGGATTTCTATGGAAAATCATTGCTGCCATGGTTGGTGGTTGACCTACCATCTTGAAAAATGTGAGTTCGTCAATGGGAAGGATGACATCCCATATATGGAAAATAAAATTCATGTTTGAAACCACCAAGCAGATTGGTTGATGGGATTTATATAAAAGCCAACACATATATGGAAAATCTCCATATCATCCCTTATTCAGTGGGTGATCTCCCGGAAAAAAGTTCGAACTTTTTTTCATTGGGTCTGCGCGAGCGCGCCCCCACAAGCTTATTTTTGGGTACCTACAAGGTGGTGCCTCATAGTTAGCTAAGCTGGTTTATAACTCCAATAACTTGGGTTTATGGTAGTATATAACTATACTTAATGGAGGTTATAAACTAACTTAAAACTGGGTGGGCACGAACTGGTAGGGGCCCGCGCGCGCGCTCGGACCTAGGGGAAAAAATGTTTAGAATTTAGGCGTTGGCTGAGTACGATCCTTTGCAGTTATGATCATGTCCACTTTTCGCGGAACCTGGTTCCATATATTCATTGTGGTTTCCCCTTCCATTGATGGCCCTTGCAGCAGGGTTCGCGGGGCAATGTCGTGGATAAACAAAGAAGTTGAACCGACCAGTGCAAATGAACTCATGATCCATAGATGTTTCAAGATGCTTTAAGATCTTTAAGATCTTTGAGTTAATGTCTTCCCATGTTTTCCCGTTGAAAACGATGAAATTTGCAAAATGGGTCACAGCAAATGGCAATGACCCCCGCCACAAGTCCTCACCTTAGCGCGTGCAACACTTCCCAGTTTTATTGGAACTGGTATAAAAGTATCAACCGTTACCAACCCCATTTTTGGAGGTGTACATGCGACAGTGATCTTAGAGCATTTCTTTCATTGCTGGTGGTTTCGATACATCCCCAATGTTTCAAACCACAAACCAGGATGGAAAAATCTCAATTCGAACTCTAAAAAGAAATGCTAATACATTCCACCCGGGATGTATCTCATATTATGGGGAGGGGCAAGGCCTAAACCATCAATCCTACCAGCTAGGTGTGTCTGATTGAAGAAAACAACAAAATTGAAAGTCCCCTGATTTTATTTCAAATTGAAAGCGGCAAACATACGTAGTGAATAATTGTAAAGTCGAGATTCTTTGGACAAACCCATCTCCATGTTTTGTTGGTGAAATCCCCTTCAATCCACGTGTTCGATGGTTAAATTGGTCACATGTGTTTTTCTTGTTTATGGTACTGTACACTCTCTGTGTCCATCGATTTTGATTTGACTTGGATCCCCGTTTTTTGACATAGTTCAATTTCCCCATAAGTTCATGCTTAAACATATCGTGTTGAATTCTACAATATCCAGCATTTTTTTGATGGTTCAACATGGTTAAACATGGTTAAAACATGGTTCATCCACAATTTCCACCATCTTTTTCATAGTTAAACATAGTTAAATCATGTTCAAGCCCCACTGTTGGACGTTTTTCCCCAGCCTGGGCAGCTAGGCCCCCCGGACTCCCCCGTGAGCGGCACGCGCTCGCTGAAGTCGCTGCGCGTGGTGGAGTGGAAGGCGGGCTCCGCAAGGTGGGACACCTGGCGGGTCGGCCCGGCCGGCGAGTTTGGGGTCCTTCAGATGGAGGGCTTGGGGATCTTGATTTTCATAGGATATAAAATGGTATTAATACCATGTGTATAAATGGTATAAATATTGATTTATCTTCATATTTATGGTATATGATTTTCATAGGATGAATGTATGATATAAAATGGTATACACATGTATACATGGTATAAATGTGGATCCAAACATGGGATTTTGATGGGATCTCTGGCTGAATAAACCCTAGCCCTTGAAGTTCAATGAGAACTACTGACAGTCGTTCATAAGATTTTAAGCGGAACAATCTATGGTATAAACATGTACCGTCCAACCCGGACGTTGCTCCACACTTACAATCATCATCATCATCATCATCATCATCATCATCATCATTTTCATCATCATCATCATCAAAATCATAATGGATCATAATGGATCACAGATAATATATACATTTATAAATATTGAAAGTTCACCGACATGGCATTTCAAACATAAAAAAAACTTCCGCTTTTTCGCGGCACGGAGCAACGTCAGGGTTTTTTACCGAACATGTATAAATGGTAGAAATTGGTTATCTTTCTAAGGCTCCCACTATGGTTATCTTATGGTTATCATATGGTTATCTTGATGGCTACAATGGAATATCAGATTTATGGGATTTTGATGAAGTTTTTTTTGGAGTGGGATAGAAATGGAAACATGGTGACTTAATATGACTTAATGGGGCCCCAAGTCTCAGGTTGTAGAATAATCTTTGAAGATAACAGAGAAACTGGCAATGCATTGATGAATTAATCATCCATTATAAAAGATAAATTGGAAACTCCTCATTGGTGTGTTTTGAGTTTGAAGTTCTAACACACTTTTGGGGTCGTAAGATAGAACCTTGAACCATTATACATGGAACTTGCCTTGATTGATTGGGTTGTAAGATTTTCAAGATTGTGTAAGATACTGTATATTAAATGATATGATATTAAATGTATTTAATTGGTGTGTAAGAATTGCTCTGTTGTAATAATAGGATATAACTCCAAAACGCTCAGTGTGGGGTATAAAGTTGGGCGAAATCCTGCGAACCGGGTGGGATGACTGGAAAATTTCGAACTACCCTCTGGTGATTTTTGACCGTTCTTTAAAAAAATGTGATTTTCCAGTTCACTGCGTTATATTACCAGAGGGTATGTCTATGCAATCATCAAGCAATTTTCGGATTCTGCCCCAGCAGCTGCTAGACCTATTTAGGATTGTGGCTCAGGTGCCACAGACTATCTATATTGTACAAGATGTTGACCCCAAACGATAGCCAAGTTAGTTTAGGGTAAGTATGGTTTCTAGTCCATACATCTATACTTAATGGTTAATTGTGTTTATATATATATTAAGTTATAACTAGGAGGCCACACCCTGTATACACTAGAATACACTATCAACTATATAATATTGTAAGTATCAACTCTGAGTGCCATGTTCCGATTACCCGACATACCAGCCTCAGTCACTGCGTACGAGTCGATTACGTGGGGGAAGTGCGCCGTTTCTATAGGCATACACACGCACGTACATGCATATCTGTATATATATATATATATTGTATATAATATATATATATATATTGTATTATATGTAATACATTATAATATATATATATATATGTTTATATTGCATTATACATATATAATTAAATTGCACACAGCATGAAGATGTATGAAGTGAAGAATGATATATTCGTAATGATATCATGTATGTACAACCTCCGTTGTCAACCACACCTCCCTTGTCGACCCATCGAGGCTGGACCTCTTCAACTGCTGCTTGCTGCCATCTCCTTTCATACGCGCTACCTGGAATCACTCCACCATGACCGGTTCTTCAAACATGGAGCTGCTGTGGAATTGGAATTGCCATGTTGCAGCAATAAACATCATCAACTGTCAATCCCAGATAAATTACCAGCAATTTTCCTTGGTGAAGTCCCCATTTTTGTTGGGTGAATCGCTCGTCCCAAAGCCTGAGTGGGCTTCAGGTACGGTCACGGCTTCCCGCCTCGGGCTGTATGGTACAAGGTGGTGACTCACCAGTTCGGTTTGTTGATCAACACATGAATACTATAGATATGTATATATACCTTATATATACTATATATATACTATATATATACTATTTATATATATATATATATACTATATATATACTATATATATATATACTATATATATACTATATATATATACTATATATATACTATATATATACTATATATATACTATATATATACTATATATATATTATGTATATACTATATATATACTATATATATATATATTATGTATATATGTAATTATATTAATTATATGTCTACCATGAGCCATAGTTACAAACCAAATCAGCTTGTTCGCCAGGTCTATGTTGCCGCAATGGATGCCTTTGGTGGGTTGATTTGAAGGAAATCTACAGGAAACAACCACAAACGAAAACACACGGCCCATGGATATGGGTGGCCCGGGTGGCAGTCCGATATCATTTGTTAACCATTTGAATCCCTATTGACCACGGTCAAGAAATTATTGTTCATTCCTTTTGCACATGTGTTTATTGTGAAGATAGAGACACATATAAAGCCATGTATCAACAATGTTACATGTGTCATGATGTATTACAGCAAATGATGAGTACCGTTTGTATTGCAGTTCTCAATTATGGATCTCTACCAATGTATGTATTGTACACCTATAGCTTACATGTGGATGTACGGTCAGCAGCCTCATCCCCATATCAACGGGACCTGACCGACAAATATACATGTATATACATATATACTATACATACAATTTTCACATACACATATACATAGACATACATATAGACATAGACATATACAATCATATACATATAGATATACATATAGATATACATATAGATATACAT
>Ga0126342_10000051_pt1 | contig 62685 bp, 57 predicted proteins | sample Cyp1metagenome_FD_92528 | JGI IMG/M metagenome (GOLD analysis project Ga0126342, IMG submission 92528) | Coral microbial communities from Lord Howe Island, Old Settlement Bay, Australia - Cyphastrea 1 metagenome | ecosystem: Host-associated > Invertebrates > Cnidaria > Coral ...
AAATCTTCTGGCGTTCTATCTGGCAAACATTCTGGCATTCTATCTGACATTCTATCTGGCATACCTTCTGGCATTCTATCTGGCATATCTTCTGGCATTTTATCTGACATATCTTCTGGCATTTTATCTGGCATATCTTGAGCTCGGAGGGTCCCAGGTTGAGGTCAAGCGGTGCTCACTGAGCTCGGAGGGCCTCAGGTTGAGGTCCAACATTGCGTGCGGAAGTTGGTTAAGAGTTTGGCGAAGAGGTTGGCGAAGAGTTGGCAAGGCGGAAGTGAACATGGGAGTGGATGCACAGGTGGTGGAGGAGAAGCTGGAGGAGAGGGAGGAGGAGGAGAAGGAGGTGGAGGATGAGGAGGAGGAGGAGGCGGAGGAGGCGGAGGAGGAGAACAACTGTGATAAAATCTAACAACCCTCACCTGGCAGGTGGGGAAAAAAAAACATCTGAAAGTAAAAGGCCAACAATCTGGGATCTCTAGGTGAAAACGTGAAAGTTTCTTGTTTCTGAGATGGTTCTCGACTTTGGGACCCATCAACACGTCATAGAATGATGGAAAACCCTGGTTTTCTGAAGTTTATGTTTTTCAAAGAAACACAACGAAAGCGGGGTTACGGGAGTTGCGGGTTTTCTTGAGCTAGTCGATTTTGTTTCTTCCATCGGCTTTTTCCAAGATCCTTTTCAATGGGGCTTTCTAATGGTGCTTTGTCTTCAAACTATATGAAACCCCAGGAAACAAGAATGTGTAGCAATTTGCTGGAAACACATGGAAACCCCATAACTTGGTGCATCACTTTTTGGTCCCAAATCTGGCCCCCTAAGTGGATCATTCAGCCGGTTCAGGCCTCAGCTCAACTAAACCCATACCAGCACGGCGCAAATCACCAGCAGAATAGCCTTGGCTGTGCCGACCTACGTTGGAGGTGCCTGACTTAGGCAATGTGCATGGAAGATGCATGGACAGGTTGTCCTGAATATATCTATATCTACATAAATATATATATAAATATAAATATATATATATATCTCTCTATGTATGCATGGATGGATGGATGGATGGATGGCTGGATGGATGGATGGATGGATGGATGGATGTGTGGATGTATGGATGTATGGGTGAATGGATTTATGGATGTATGGGTGGATGGATGTATGGATGTCTGGATGTGTGGATGTGTGTATGGATTTATGGATGTATGGATGGATGTATGGTTGTATGGATGTATGGATGTATGTATGGATGTAGCGATGCGTGGATGTATGGATGTATGGATGTGTGGATGTATGGATGTATGGATGTATGGATGTGTGTATGTATGGATGTGTGGATGTATGGATGTATGGATGTATGGATGTGTGGATTGATGTATGTATGGATGTATGGATGTAGCGATGCGTGGATGTATGGATGTATGGATGTGTGGATGTATGGATGTATGGATGTATGGATGTGTGGATGTATGGATGTATGGGTGAATGGATTGATGGATGTATATATGGATGGATGTATGGATGTATGGATGTATGGATGCGTGGATGGATGGATGTATGGATGTATGGATGTATGGATGTGTGGATGTATGTATGGATGGATGTATGGATGTATGGTTGTATGGATGTATGGATGTATGTATGGATGTATGGATGTATGGTTGTATCGATGTGTGGATGTATGGATGTATGGATGTGTGGATGTGTGGATGTATGGATGGATGGATGGATGGATGGAGGGATGGATGGATGGATGGATGGATGTATGGATGTATGGATGTGTGGATGTGTGGATGTATGGATGTATGGATGTATGGATGTATGGATGGATGGATGGATGTATGGATGTATGGATGAATGGATTTATGGATGTATGGATGGATGGATGGATGTATGGATGTATGGATGTATGGATGCGTGGATGTATGGATGTATGGATGGATTCATCGATGGATGGATGGATGGATGTATGGATGTATGGATGTATAGATGTATGGATGTATGGATGTATGGATGTATGGATGTATAGATGTATGGATGTATGGATGTATGGATGTATGGATGTATAGATGTATGGAAGTATGGATGTATAGATGTATGGATGTATGGATGTATGGATGTATGGATGTATGGATGCATAGATGCATGCATGCATGCATGGATGCATGCATGCACGCATGCATGCATGTATCACTCCAAAATACCTTCAGTTGAGACATATAAATAGCTGCATGGGACATTGGCGACTCCAACTACGCCTGAAATAGACCATGGACTCTGGCAAGTCCTAAGAGAAGCTGATTGGTTGAGGGAATCCAAATGACGTCTTACAAAGACACATCCTATCATCTCGAACTCATTTACATCCGTTAATGTAGCATTGAATGATGCTTCAAATTTTTCACATGACGGTCTAAAAGCATTTAATGTAGGAAAAGACCTTTGTAGTTTAACAAACACGTAAAAAGCAATCGGGTCCTAAAAGTGTCTTTGGGCACTGGAATCTGGCCGATTGCAGTGTCATTCACCATTCAGGAGCAAGCGGAATATGAAACTGAGTCTGCCCCACTTGGCTCAATGAAATGACACATGCCAAAATGAAGTAGACAGTAGACATAGCCAAAAAATACTCAATAACCTCCCAAACCACACCTGGTTTAGTATGGTATCTGCCCACATTTCTGTCCCATTCATTGCCTTTTCAACACAATTGTTGCTTTGTGCCATGTGCAGTTCCGCTACCTCCAATGAGACAACGGCTGCATGGAACGGCTTACCCTTTGGTAATCAAGCATGGCTAGAAAATCACAAATTTTACATCATTTAACTTCCATTTAGTATGGGGATTCTATCCTAACTTATGGGGGTTATAACGCCATGCCACTCTACCCATGCACCACTCCCGTATCTCTCTGCCTGCCCGCCGCAAATCCAAGGCCGAAAAGTGGCCCTCCTGTGCGGCTGAGTTGTGGTGAAGATTGGGTGTTTCCCTGATGTTCATCAAGGGAATCTGGGAATGATCGGGAATGTATGGGAATAAGTGCATCTACATGTGTATATCTATAATGTGTACATATACATATATATACATATATATATATATATATCAGATGGGAAATGAACCATTTTGGGAAATCGACTGGGACATACTGGGACATATATTTCATCATTTTCTCGCTTCCCAAGCAAGTTGAAAAACGATGAGCCGGCCAATGCAGGGATCGTGCAAACGATGTCACACAATTCTGGGCACGGTGGTTTCAACCCATCCCCAAACTATGTTTGACACCACCAGTCAGTCAGTCAGTCAGTCAGTCAGTCAGTCAGTCAGTCACATCCCCAGTGTTACTGGCCATATATCCCCAAATATCCTCGGCATTCTTGATCCTCTCTCCTATTTGTTTGGATATCCGAGATTTATCCCCAAGACAACAGGCAAAAAACACACACACATGTATATACATATATATATATATACATATATTCACTCTAGATTTCCCAAATTGTGGATTATCCCAATATCATCCCACTAACATAATTTTTGTTGGTTAAATCCCCATTTTGATTGGTTTCCCATTGGGAAAATATCAAAGATCATTGGCTATGCAAACCCTGGATGAATCCTGATAGAGTCGTTTGGCTGGGATCCGCGTTTCTCTGAAATCGACAAGTCCAAAACCACACCTGGGGGGGCGCCCATTCAGAGCAAGCTGGTGAGGTTGAACATGAGAAGGGGTTAAAGAATGTTAAAGACCTCTGATGTTCCAGATGAAATTCAGCGGATGATGGCCTTCCATGAGCACAATCTCTGCTTATTACCCTCTGTCCCTCTTGAAGGTGTGGCAGGGGAAAAACCATGGTTTTCCAGGGCTTTGATTAAGCACAGCACTTAAACATGCGTAAGCAGCTTCTGGGATATGATGTGCATTGAGAAGAGGACAGAGCATTTTGTGGACAGAATGTCGCAAGATAAAAGTAGTAGTGCTGGCATCACGTCGCGCCAGTTATCACCAATGCTACAGGGTTAATGCCTCAAACATGGTTCCATTCCGCTCTCCCATTTCTCATCTTGACAAAATGTTTCTCACATAGACAGCTTTTTGACATGAGGCCCCTTTTGCAAGGTGATATTCATGTGGAATGGTCAGCCAATATGCCATTCGAAGAACTCTCAGCTAGGGGCGGGGACAGTTGGAGATCTCCTAGCCAAGGTTTGGCAACCATTTTATCTCCCTCAATACTGCAAATTTGATGACGTCTAGTGGGTTTCAACCCATTTTTTGGTGGGTTTCAACCCCAAGTTTTGTGGCTTTGAACCTGTTTCTTGTTGATTTTCCCCCCACCTCGGCAGGTTTGAACCATTTTGAACCTGATTCTTCTCGTGTTTCTATTTTGTAATATACCTCCCTAAAACACCTCCCCAAGTCGATGAGCTCGTCTCGCTCCACCAAGAGGCATCTGAAGTTCAGGGACCGTGAAACCATCTGCAAAGAGCTTGGAGCAGCAGGAGGTCCTAAAACAACACCGGCAATGTAATCCACAAAAAAAGGAGTCAAACAGGTTGTACAATGTTAAACGTGGTTTCTGTAAAGCATGTACCATACTTGATTGGATACAATTTGGTACAGCTCCGCACCGAAGAAATTCGTCCTTCCTACATCAGGGTTTGAATATCACCACATATTGCCACTACACAAAGCCAAAGATCAGCCAACATAATGATATGTATCAAACCGTTTGTCTCAAGAGGACCCCAACATGAATATATAAATCCAAGAGGAAAACAAGAAACAGCTGAAACATAGTGAAATTACAAAAACCAGCTGCCAGAAAAGTTTACAGTTGGCGGTTCGCCCCAGGAACTGTTCGAGTATTTTTCCCAGTGACTGGACAAGTCCTGGGGTGAACCGCCAAGAAACTGAGTAATGGTAGGTAAACCCAATACTAAACCATCCCAAACATCACCATTTTCATGGGTGATAACAACCACAAATAGTCGGTTTATGGCATTGGGTTTCCCACATTACAACCATAGCTCCAATGCTCCGATCGAAACAGCGATCACAGGACGCTCCAAGGCTCTGTGGAGAGAGCTCAAAGAGTTTCCGCCGCCGCGAGAGCTTCACTATGGCATTGCAGAACATCTTGAAATCCTCCGCGCGGTGAGCAGCTGAGGAAAGAAAACACAACTGCTGAGGTGGAAAATCTAAAGGCATCCCTTCATTATCTTTGTTGAGAATGTTCATCGACATAATGATTTAATTATGGAGGTAAGGCTTTATTGAACCTAATAACTGAGGATTGTTAAGGCTTTATTGGACCTCTAGCACGGTTGACTTGAGAGATGCCAAACGTGAAAAAGAGGCCCCTGGTCATCTGTGCCAGAGTCAAAACATGGTGTATGGGTTATGGTCATCCCACCATCATTGCGGATTCCTTATCATTCGTATATTCACACCTAATCCAACTTTTGACCATGGCACTTGTCATCCTAGTCCTATTGGCGCGGGAAGCCTAGTTTCAGGTCATTTCCAGGCTGCACTACCGTTGTAATTATGGCTTCAAAATCTAAAGTGAAGGATGGACCCAAACACGGACATCTTGATGGATCTTAAAAAAATACCTGAAAGCATCGGGTACACAAGGCCATGCTAGTCGCAGCTTCATGTGGCCCTGCGGCAAAGTCCGCAAGGCGACCCAAGCTTTGCTGCACATTGCGGCTGAAATCATACCTATGTAACCTCTGGCGAATCATATTTGGTCCGTTTTTTTTGATCTGATTCACCTTTCAAAATGACCATTTTCTGGCCATCAATCATCATCAATCCGGTCAATCCGCAGGCTTTTTCTGCTAGAACGCGGGCGACCGACCAAGGCGGCCGAGGGGCTATATCGGTCTTCTTGTCAATACCAAAATTATCCAATATCCTCAGCGGTGACGACTTGCACGCGAGGCCGCTGCTTGCATGGCTCACTGGAGTGGTAAGTACCAGGTGGTGCCGCATAGTTCACTAAGCTTCGACATAGTTTGACTAGGGGTTATGCTAGATATATCTACAGTTAACAAACAAACCCACTCCTAACTAGAATAACCCTACTATCCCCCTTGAACAGCCCTGCCCAATGGAAGCTGTCGAATTTGGGCCAAGCACCCAGCCATCCCGCCCACCAAGAGTGGATAGTGAAGATCCTGGTACTCTTACACCCTACCCAATCCATGCCCGAAATGGTGATTGAAAGCCCATCTCATCTGGAAACGGGTCACCTATTGAGATGCCGCCTGGCCCGAACGAAATTCTTCTCTTTCAAAACGTCTTGGACCTGGGAAGCAAATGCTGCGACGACCTCGCGAAGGCTTCCCTCTCTCTCTCTCTCACTCTGTCACGTTCTCGCTCTCTCTACGCATGCAAATAAATAAAAGCGATTATATATATGTATATATGTATATGCGTGTGTTTGTATGTACACAAAACTGAACAAATAAACAAACACAGCAATAACTATTATATATGTATATATACCCGCTTGCATAGAACAATTGAATATGCATATAAGTGTATGTATACATATTATATAGCAACAAATATATATATATATATATATAAAGCATAACATAATATACTTACACAATATACTTACATATGCGCATGAATGTCTCTAGTTGTCTCGAATGCTTCTCCAACACCATTGGCTTCATCGCCCATTGGCACCTGCTTCCGGGACAGGTGCTTCTTGTCACCAGCAGCTTCCTGGAGCTGAAGCGAAAGATGGCAGGTGGCTTGAAGAGGAGGATTCTGCTTGGAAAAACATTAGCACCGTGGATTTTCTCAATGACATGCCATGAATTGGGGTCATCCAACCCATTTTCAGACCTGAACGATGCCGTTCCCAACCTGAAAGATCTGCCGACAGTGCTGAACCTCGTCATTACTCAAATACCTCGGCCGCTTCACCGGTTGCTCACACCTGGTAAAATGGATGGGTCTTATCTGGATAAAATGGTATGTTATCATGATGTTGTGATTCTTTTCTGATGATGATCAGATCTGGATCTCATGAAAAAATGTGGGAGATATCCCTGAAAGATGTGGAAAACAATAGGTTTTGATCCAGGTCCATACCCTTAAATGGGTTGAACTCTGAACTATTGTTACGGAGAAGTTATGAACGATTCTCAAAGCACCCACACTTTTCATTGTAGGGTCTGCGTGCCAAAGACATTTACCTACATATACGGGCAATTTTGGGCGTAAAAACCATCCGGGGAAAACCTTAATATTGCACATGCCTGTCACCAGTGCATCTGAAGGCCTGAAGGCGTTTCCTTTGTATTAATACAGACCCACCATGTGTAAGATGGTTTCAACTTCACCCATCGGGAAGCAGGAATTGTTGGAATTCCAAGAGAATACCAACAGAAATTCATAAATTCAACATCTTTCACCTCGACATGCTGGACATCCCGGAAACCATCATCTTTCATCCCATTACTTTGCAAATCCCAGCAAAGAAACTTGCCAGCCAAAACCATCACCTTCCACTTCCTTTCTTTCAGGGACTTCTCGCATTTCAGGGCTGCCAGGATCCCTGGAGTCTGCCAAAAGGCTCTCGGTAGTTGAGCTTTCGGTGACTGCCACTCACCACAGCCCAGAAGGCGGCGAAGCGCGGAAAGTCTCAGGCTGGGGCGTGGAACCAGCTCCCCAAAATCGCCGGGAATTTAAGCAACCAAAAAATGAAGATGAATATGATGAATATGGATTTAACCAACCGAACATTTGGCCAACAAACATGGGTTTTAAGCAATGCAAAACAAACAATGGTTTTCCCCCGCCCGAAAGTAAGGTGTTCGGCACTAGAAATGAAAGCCCAAAAGGATCGAAAAGGAATATCATGGGGGTCTATGCCCAGCAAAACATGGGAATGTGAAACACAAAAAAACATGTCTGTTCAGAGGCCACCCGAAAAAGTAGGAGTCATTGAGGATTCTCATCCCTGGTAAGGATGGAATTTCAAGGCTTCAAATGGGCCCTCAAAAACATATTACATGGAGGGACCACATGCATACATGGCCTAGATTCCTAGCCAATGGATTAACCAGTTTCACACCTTTAGACGTGTGACATTTTGGAACCAAACGCATGCATCGAAACATGGAGCCAAGGCCATCCAAGGCAACTCGAGATGCCGAAAAAAATCACCTGGGGAACAGCCGTTTCTGATAATCAATGCAACTCAAAGGAAACTAAGGTTTAGTCTTTTGAGTTTCTAAATTCAATGGATTGGTTTAAGGTAAAATCTTAACCGGAAACTGTCGATTTTCCCATTCAACATGGGGTTTTCCTGTAACATTTTCCCTTAAACCAATCCATTGATGAATGCTTGCTAACACTAAACTCTCAACCAGTATAGAGCTGCGACACGATCGGCCAAGAAACTCACTTTTCCCTCCAGTGCCACCTCGCGCGAGTTGGACGATGCATGAAATGGAGAAGCCTTCGTGCTCCAATGGCACCAAAACCACATGCGGGTGTGATTTCTTGCCAGGACGCTAGAAAAAAACATCTAGAATCATCTAGAACAGTAACATTTGTTTGATGAATTTGATTCGTTTCTTGGAACCTGAAACCTAGATACACTAGTCAAGTGATGTTACTTTGGCATTTCAAAGCGTTTCTATAAGGAGAGGTAGTCGACCAAAGAATTTTAGATTTTTAGCCAGGCCCCTCCTGACATAGAAATTTCCGCCTTCCAGAATGTCCATGACATATCTAAAAAACAGAGAAAAACACTGGAAAATACATCACTATATATTGTCCCACTCCGAGAAAAACGGATACTTGGTAGACAAGGCGCCGGGAAGTTTCTGAACCAGGTTTGGTATAAGCATGTGAAAACCACTTGGAATTGAACCTTTGGTGTTTCTTGGAATAATGGGCAAACCGCGATCAGTCAATTCAGCTCTTCAGACCTTGACCAGTCCTTTTCTTGTCATGTTTCTTGACACCTATATGTATTATATATATATCACATGCACAAACATATGTATATGTAAGAACGATCGTAACATATACATACACACAATATATATATATATGTATATATATATATAAATATCCCATAGGCACGCACACACACACATATATATATGTAAATATATCACAGACATCTTTACACACATATATATATAAATAAACTGCGCAACTATAAAAGGATTATAGTAGAAACCCCATTCACGATGCTGTCCCGCACATCCAGCCCCACCTGTGCCAGAACGTCTTGGATCTCTTCCACTGAAGCTCGGACCTCCTGCTGTTCTGCAATGTTCCTCAGCGTTGTTCGGTAGACGCCATGAATTTCCGAATTTCTCCGGTGAAAGCTGGACATTTCCCATTGGGAACCCCCCCAAAAACATGCATCTTAGATGCTACACACCATTTCAAACCTTTTGAGCTGTTAAATTCATATCTGCATTCATGGCACCAAAGCCTTGCCATCCCCATGCTCTCAGCCTACGTGACGAAGTGGAATCAAACACGGCCCTGGTTGGAGAATCCTCATGTTCTCCAGCAAATTCATATAGCCTCTGGTAAACATATTTTTGCTATGGAAAACCAGCATTAATAATAGGTACATCAACCTTAAATTGCCATTATTAATAGAATCAGTAGCTACGTTAAATTACCAGAGGGTAGCTAGAAATTAAAGTAGATAGAAGTGGTATTACTTGGTGGCTTTTCCATGTGCACCCTTAACCGAAACGATCGAATTCCCACGTGGCTTGACAAACTATACCCGAAAGAAGGTGCCCACATAGACTATCCAGCAATATTGGACAGTATGTCATCAATCTCCGGATCATGATCATGATGATCATCATCATGATTCTTAGTTTTGTCAATATTGGATATTACATGATATTACTATCATTACTATTGCCCTCTGGTAAACTAACATAGCTATTGAAAATGGCCTATAGTGGATTTACCCATTAAAAATAGTGATTTTCTGTAGCTATGTTAGTTCACCAGAGGGTACTATGATTGTCATATTTGTTGGCCAACCTACAGCATAGACATCGACCATCGTGCCCGGCATCTGCGCGGCTTCCACGGTGATCTGCCCTTCTTCACCCATGTCGTGCAGGGAGAACCACTGCTGCAACTGCTTCACCACGTCGTCCTCCGAGGTTTGGACAGGTCCCTTGGACAGGTCCCCCGGGTCATATTAAACACTTGAGAAACTATGGTGCGCGGAATTTCCACATCATTCGCACCATAGAATGGGGGATGTTTAAATGTTAGGGGGATGGGATTAGATCCACGACATGTGAAAGTCTCTACTGCATACATACACATGCATGGACACGCACACCTCCAAATGTGCATGTGACGTGTTGCGAAACATCTTCATGGTTTGCAGCTGCCACCGCTCGTGAAAAACACTCGTCAGTTGCACATCATTTTGCTGGGTGCACCATCCCACACTGAGAAAAGTCAATGAAAACGAAATCATCAACACAAATAGCAAAAACAAAAACAGACTTGTCCTTAGGTACCCTAATCCACCCACCTTCTTAACTCAATGTCATAATATGATACAGCTGCCCCATTCGGTGAACTCAACCCTGCCACGGTCATAGAGATAGGTGGTGTAGTCGATGAGATCGGCTCGGGGCTTGGCCTCAGAGCGCTGAATGCGTATATCCCACTCCATCTCTGATCTAAGATTTTTACTGTTATTAATGGCTATTACATTTTTATCGTTATTATGTTATTTATGGCTTACCTCTGATCTGCAGGTTCTGATCAGCTATAGGTTTTTACAATTGCTACTGTAATTAATCCTGGAGAGCTCAAAACATAAACATCCCAAAATAAACCACAAAACCTCAGACCCTAAGATTTCATCTCACATATCCCTGTTTGGAATTTTGCCTGAACAGCTCTCCATGGCAAACCCATCCTGAACCAACATCCCAAGATGAACCACAAAACCTCAGACCCTAAGATTTCATCTCGCATGTCTCAACTTTGCCGGAGTAGCTCTCCATGCTACACCATTCGTTATCTAGCCATGACTATCATACCGCAAAAATTATTCAAAACCACTCAGGATGCTCATCTCGCAAAATAAACATCATTTTTTGCACTTTAAGGTTTCCAAAACATTACAGCAAGATTTTATTTTGCGTAAAAAAAACAAACAATTAATGCCAAATGTGGTCCCGAAATGTCCCGAACAAGCTTCAATGGCTGCAGGTACATGTGTTCAACCTATTGCAATAAAGCTGTCACGAATTGTCACCTGGGATGAAAACCATGGGCTGCAAAGTTCATTATGTCACTAAAAAAGAAACAGCATAGGCAGGCCTCACCTTTTCTGTGGCTCAATGTAAGTCAAATCTGGCCAAATTTCGGGCTACTGCCCCCGGTTGTGAAATTCTTTTTTTTTGGCAAGTTTTTCTCATGCTTGTGTTGTTTTCTATTCTTGTATCACCTGCGGTCAAAACCTAGGCACAAAACGAAGAACTTGGGTCACTACAATACCATGATTTTTTATAATCACCATGTTCCTGGGCTTAAACCCTAGAACCCAAGATGTAAGATATACAACTTCCCAAAAGAAAAAAACTAGGGCACTGGATAGCATATATATTTTGATATGAAGCTGGATAGGTTCTTCGCCCATGTTATTGGGCGAAAATCATGAGGCTTCGGCCTCTAGTTTTTTTCGCCAGGGGACCCCAACGGGGATACATTATACATATACCGCTAGGGGGCTGACGTTTGCCCGAAATGCATCCGAATTCGATGCGGGACTGCAATTCAATTTGCTGAGTTGTTTCCGCGGAACACTGCGAACATGCAAGATATTGTTTTTACCTGCGCCTCCTTGCATTTTTGCGCTTACCTAAGACGGTGCCAAAATTACCTGTTGAAGAGTATCTTAAAGACATCCTCTGTAATTTGCAGTGTTTCGAGCCGATAGCCAAAACTTCCACAAACCGCAAGACTTTGAAAGAACCCCAAAATGCGCGGGATTTCCACGTGGGACCACGAAAACCGTAGCAGGATGTTGTATTCTTCTGTCCAATTGACACAACTTTCTCCCAACCCGGGTCACCCAGGTTTACCCGTTGTGGGGCACGACAAGTTGCCCCGGACATCCCAATCTCCAAATAACACAGTTCTTCAAAGTCCTTGGCTCCGCTTCACTGATGCAGTCTGGTTTTGAACATCAAATATTGTGGGTCTGAAAAAAAAGGGGGTGAACCAAATAAAGCATGATATCAACAAACTGACACGAGTACGGAGGTTAACTAAGAATGGGGAATGGTAACCAATAAAATCAATCAAAGTGGAACTGGACTATGAAACTTACTCCAAAAAACGGCGTTTAAACATGTTTAAGCAATTTACAATCCTCCGGTTTTACGCAACATGACTGTTGAGAATCAGTATTAATCGATAGGTCACTCATCTACTCATCTACCAAAGGGTGATTTCCCTTGCCATGTTTTGCTAGGCCCTAGGCTTGGGCCATAGTTTTTGGTTTCTCCGTTTTAAGCTGTGGGTCATCACCAGCACTCACCGAGGCCTTCTGATTTGGATCAACGTGAGAAATCATGCCAAGGGGCAATTTCACCATTGCCATCAGCATCAACCTGGATTGTGTGGGGATTCCAGGCTCAAGATCTGGATGCCATCAATTTTGGGACCCGAAGTTTGCTGAGAGCCGGTAGTTTCTAAACTAAGGTTTTGTTATATAGGGTGATATTTCACAGTGATTACAGTAGGGGTTGGCTATTTTCCGCAATAGTTCAGACACAGGGAACACCAGAGAATAGTCATCCCATTGGTACAAGACCGGCTGATGTGAGATGCAGGGGCCGGATCTTCAGCTGTGGGAAATCACTGCCACCAGTAGTTTTTCCTGTCGCTCTAAACTTATCTAAACTTCACATGATGGATGATGGAAGAACAACTGTGGGAAACCCACTGCCATAATTCACAACATTTATGACATGAAACACTAACCGTTATATATATAATTATATATGTATATATGTATATTTGTTTATTTCCGGTCGATGTCAGCTTTTGGTTTTGAGGGTTCTATGTAATTGTGATCAGAGCGGGGTATAACCTCTGGCAACCTAACATTGAAATCGATCAGTACTTCGCAAATCAAAAAGTTTCCGTTGCCACATGTTGGTTGACAGAGAAGGCAGCCCCGCATGATGGAAGAAGGTTCAAGCAGTGCCTGACCGAGCCCCTGTCGCCAAAGTTTGATGACCTAAAACAAAGTCATTCCCAACTAATAAACTATATATATATATACATACACATATATGTATGCATTAGATAAATATAGAATAGATTAAAAATAGATCACAGATAAATAGTGATAAATATGTATCGGCATAAATCATACTACATCTATGTTCATACTATAGGTACGTTGCACATGTCGTTTCGAAGGGGGCCCGGCTTGGCACCTCTCGGAGGATGATGTCGGCCTGTTTCTTGGTGAGGCTCTTGCCCAACTTGGCGAAGAGTTCGCAGAGTTCATCCTGGCGACGTGTGGGGTAAGTGTTCCTAGGAAAAGCACAGGGAAAGGCCGGATTTTGGAAGATTTTGTGGAAGAAACAGCACTTACTTTAGTTCTGGCGATCTTCGCTGGAAAAATTGGAAAAAGGGAAACACTATTTCTAAACGACGATTGACAGTTCTTTTGGTGTATGCAGGCCATTGTTGTGGAGTACTGTATCGCTCAAAACCTTTCACACGACTTGCCAACATGCGTGGGAGTATTGACGAGAAGGAACGAAACAGGATCAAACATAATATTTGACACGTTGATTTTCATACATTTTCAGGATCTTAACCCCACATCATTATATGTAAGCATGCCCCAAGGCTGATTGTTTTCCTTTTCGTGTTTTTTCTTCAGGTTCAGACGTGGGATCTATCCTATTGACCCCTAAGCGACAAGGTCAACTTGTTGCTGCATAGTGCACTGCACAATTATTCCTACATTGCTGGCATTAAAAAAAATGTTACGACATGCTACACGACCGCAGATTATCTGGGAGTCTGTTAAAACCCATCAAATCCCATCAGAAAATCAGGGTTTTCCTTTCTCAACTTCTTCCATTTTTTCTGCTAAAGCAGAATCCGGCATGTTATCATTGTCATGGAGTTCGAAGATTGGACAGAAGCGGCCGCTCCAAAAATGTCGTCACCAGGCCCTCTTAGAAGTTGGCTTACCCATTAGATCCAAATGGTCCTAATTAGCCGCGGTAAAAACCTGCTTACCTGTCATGAATCAACATCCCCGTGGTCAAACCCCCATTTCGTGAAGGTTAAACTAACTTAGCTAACCAAACATCATCACATACCATTAAATCACAATTAAATCACTAATTGTATGCGTTGTCCGTGTTAGTATGGTTATATATATATATTCATCCAACCAATATGTATATATAGATGGGTATATCTATTGATGTTAATATGTTACCAATACATATGGATATATCTTTCCATTTGATGGTTGTATATATATATATACACACCTCTGGTAAACTAACACAGCTATAGGAAATCACCATTTATAAAGGGTAAATCAACTGTAAATGATCATTTTCAATAGCAAAATGTAACAAATTACCAGAGGGCAACCACCAAAAAGTGGTGAAATCCTATCCCGTAAATCATTTCCAAAGCACCAACCAGATATATATATATATATCCCCAAAATCACAACCTTGCCGATGAAGCCGTCGCCGCTGGTGTCAAACTCCCTGAAGGCGTCCCTGACGTTTCGGACAAGGACGGGGAGGGCCGGATGGTGAGATTCTGTGGATGGGCCGTTGCGAAATCCGATAAACCACAAATTTGGGATGGTTGAAACATGTTGAAACCCTAAGAATGGGATGTTCACCATCTATCAACTAGTGATTTCGCAACCATCCACAGTTTGGTGATTCAAGGGTGGTTTTACTGGAATTTCAAAGGATTTAATGGGAAGTAATGGCGATTTAATGGTGCTTTTTATGCTGGAATTTACTTGTGATCATGATTTACCTATAGGTTGGAGCATTTTTTTACGGTCCTTAATGAGATGATGTAGCGCTGTAGCACCACAAAGTATTGATATTTGACCGATTTAGCCATGAACAATTGGGGATTTTGAAAGGGTATTCGTTTGTATGATTGGTTTGGGGTCAGAAATTGATTGGAATCTATTCTTCATATAATGAGATAACAATATGATTATGATAGAAATGGCTACATGAGGCTCCCCAAAATGGAAAATTCACCGAGACATAGCACCCAATTCTGGGACATAAACCCACCAAATTTTCGGGGTTCCTATGCCCCAGCTGGATCTCGGCTGCCTCAGCTGAGTCTGGAGTTCCGCAGTGAAGTAGTCATGGATGTTGATATCTCCGATGGTCATGGTGGCGCAGCCGCGCAGGGGCGTTCAGGTTAAAACAGGCGATGTCTCTATGTGGAGTTGAAGACCTGGAGGGAAATATAGCAAACCTCAAGTATGATACAAACGCAACATTCTTTTTTGAGAGTTGTGCGAGTGCATATTATGTTTCTCCATATGTGGCTCATTTTTTCAACCCCACCAATAAAAACACCGTTTATCCAATATTCAGTTAAGATCTGTAGGGCTGGAACTTGCTCAAACTTTTGTCACTCATGGTGCTCTGTATGCTTTCTGCTCAACCCATCATGGCTAACTTAGTATGAATGGCTGATGAACCTGCTTTTTGGTTGCACTCTATCCAAGGTGGTTGGACAGGAGCATGAGAATGAGAAACCATTGAGCCAAGAACAAGCATGCAGAACTGCTGAACAATGGTGGATCTTTGAGATCCAGGGTAGGATCATCCTTGGTCCATGGTGGTGTGCTGATCGATAAAAAACACTCGACGTAGCGGAATTGATGCAAACCTATCTAATCCCAAGAAAGTACGAACCAGAGTGTGTGTGTGTGGCTATAATCCATCTGGATTAAACATATCATAAGCTCACAAAAAAAATCGTTTATGCCCCGTTCTCTTGCAGCCCTCTTATCCCTGAAGTCAACCGGGAAGGGGGTCAAAAATGGATCTTCTGCCCAAGAAGAAGCACCCCCATCAAAAAGACTTCATTCGTTCGTAACGTTGAAAGGGGCAGCCGTTGAAGCGCACTGAATGCTCGAATATCACGACTTGACGCTATGGCTAAGGTGGCTTTTATGTGGTTGCATACGTTACTATGATTATAGGGAGGTTGCCCTCTGGTAAACTAACTTAATTATGAAAAATCACCTCTTTAATAGGTAAATCAGCTATAAATGGACCATTTTCAATAGCTATATTAGTTTAGCAGAGGGTATTTCCAATACAATGATAAGCTGCTGCTAAAATGGATTTATCAGGGGTTCCATGAACACTGCGGGATGGTCATCCCCGAATGCATGGATAGAACAATTCACCACAGAGCATGGCACAGAACTAAAAAGTCTGAGGCTCATCCCCATGTCATGGCTTGATCCGATATTCCGATATCCCACTTCATCCGTTTTCCTGGTTAATGTTTCAGTTTCATTCCTTCCCGACATACGACCAGCCATGCTCCGAAAAAAAAAAAAAACTGGAACACATGTGAAACAAACAAACCGCAGCCAGCCACTTCCCTGGTGAATTTGGCCGATCCCTCCGCGAATCCCATTGAAGGAACAGCTTAATCAAGCAATGGATATGGGGCACAAGCTTGTAAGTTACTAGTATGATTCGAGCGTATACATGTAAATATCTATTATATATCTATGCGCATATATCAAAAAATCTATATTGACAAATCTATCTATACAATTAGTATATATATATATAGGTAGATTGGAGGGGAAAACAGGAATCATGTTTGCCATGGTTTGTCTGAAAATAAGTTTTGCCCACATCCGCTTAAAACCTGATCTTTCCCGGTTAGACCATTTTGGGAATGCCACTGGCCAAATCTAGCCATGCCATGGTGCCCAAGTGCTCAGCCCGAATCTTTCTGACTCTCCATCAGGGCCGTCTCACAGTGTAATGTTAGGTGCGCACACAGCCAGATATGGGGTTTCACCGGCCAACTCATGATCAAACATCAGTCATGACTGGCTGATTGTGGGCCCCAAAAGGTTTACAGAAATAATTAACAAATTCTAGATGCCCAGCACATCCTAAGGCAATGTCTTTGGCTCAGTTCATGTGGGGTGTCTCTGACTTCATGGTTGGCTCGTCAGCTGGGTAAGGGTCAACATCTAAGATGCAAAGGCACCAACAGGTTTTGGATGGTTCTGGTCACTTATTGTGTAGGGGTTGCCTCAATATATCACTACTAAGGTGTTACCAAAAAAAAACCTGCTGAGGGGTGGTTGTAAAAAACATAAAGAATTAGTCTTACAGGAACCCCCCAACTTATCATTGTATGAAGTCATCCAACTTTTTGGTATACGCGAAATTACGCGACCCATTCCCAACTGTAGACTAGTCCTGATGTTTCCTAATTTCTGGCTGCTGATGCTGGGACCTCTCACGAATGCTCATGACCTGCGCAGCGGATGCGGACAAAAAAAGAAAAGCTGGGTAGTTCATTGTCCTGCAAAAGTTCAAAAGTCAACATACATCATCAATATTTATAACAGTTCTGATAGTTTTCCCATGCTTTTCTCAATCTGTCCACTTGTTTTTCCCCAATGTTTTTCCACAATGATGACAAGAAATCAACATCTTTTTCCAAGTGTTTTCTTCTGAAATAGGGTACCCCTATATTTGATCTTCTCATATCTTCCCATATCTTCCCACCATTTCCACCATTTCATGGCCATAACTGGGGGTCTTTATCGTCCACTCATAACCCACTGCCTGGAACTGCTGGAGGAGCTAGAGCGTCGTCGTTTTCGCCGCCGCGAGCGCGACCGCGACCTGAACACCAGGGTCGCCCATGAGGAAAACCCGTGGTTTTGGGATCTGTTTGGGCCCGAAAAATGGTAGATCTTACTAGCAAAAACTGGGATTTTAGCATGAGTTACGCAAGAAGAAGGGGGTTTAAGAGGGATTTGTAGCAACAAAATATAATAACGCAGGATGTGAGCCAAACAGTAAGTAGACGAGGATATGTAGAACAACAAAATAGACACAGGCAGAGCCGCCATGTAGAAGGGTTGTATACACGCGGAATTAAAACAAAATCACCAGTTCCGGGGCACAAGAAACCATCAGAACATGCGTATCATCATCATCATCATCACCATCATCATCATCATCACCAGCACACACACATATATATATATATGCCCAAAAAAACACCGTTCGCATTGGGCATTGAGCCTTCGCCGCGAGGGCGACCGCCGGCGCCGGGACCTCGACCGTTCACCGCGCGGTGAACCCCGCGGCCGTCCCGGTGCGGTCTCTTCCCGGGGCGGCCTCGGTTAGCCGATGGTAAAGCAGCATTTTCAACATGGAAAACATGGAAATTCCGTGAGGTTTAACGTTTTCACCGGAAAATGCCATTTTATTTTCACGGATAAACACCCTTTGATTTCAATTGATTTCATGGATAAGGCATGATGAGACCATATGTATCCATATCTTTGATGGGAAAATCCTCGAAGTCAATGAGTCAATGAGTATCGATGGAGGGAGTTGAAGACAGAAACGAACATCTCCATGCTCCAGCGCAATCATCTACCCATATACCATGTGCAACGTGGTGCAGTTGTAAGTTGGTTTTGCATAAGTATAGATATCGCCAACAAGGCACCACCGTATGGTCATTAATACGTATATGGCTACTTCGTGTCCAACAATCTGCTTTTGGATTGGGGGCTACTGTGATCCTGACAGGTAAAGTCCAAGCCAGCTTCAAGCAGCAAAATGGTGCCTGTTAAGAAGCCACATGTTTCGCCTTGATTGCTTTGCACTTTTTACTTTTTGTGTATTCTTTGATTCTTAACAATCCAACCGAATCCAAATGCACTTCGTTAGTCAAACCTGGCAATGGGATTTCCCTCACTTTTATCGAACAAGCATTTGTCACAACATCTATAGACTGATGTGAAATGGCTAATGGCGTGTTTCAACTCACAGCTCCAACACTTGCGTGTCCGGTGAAACGTTTGACCCCACATTTCCATACATTTCCTGTAGCTGGTCAATCCCATGTTTGTTTCCGACTGAATTTGCAATTTTCTTTCCAGTTAAAGCCCACGACTCTGTCGCGGGTCTCCGGACTTTTTTTCATCGGTCTCTGGCAACTTCACCTCCTGAGCCAAGGGCCGATGCCTTGATGATCTTTGATGGGAGTCAATCTGGTAGATTTGACCAGACAAAACCCCAGAGCCACCATGATGGTGACTTATGGATGAAACCGCATGACTGGGACCAACAAAAAAGGTGGGTGTTTGATATGAATGCGGGATGCGATAAAATGGGATACAGTCGGTGGTAAACCCGTCGTAATTGGCTAGCACATGGCTCCGTCAATGGTAAATAATCAATCAATAACTGGGTGTATTCCATATGACATATTGTGATGCTATGGTTGTTGACCGGTTGCCAAGTGGGATGTGCATGCAAGTGACGAAAACTGGGATTGAAACTAAGAAAGGGTGCTACATCAAATGGGGCAGTGATTTTAGTCAGCACGTAGTTGGGGAAGCTCCTCCCACCCCACGATGGTTTTAGAGTTCCATGAGGGCCCTGCCTCCAGACTCGGTTTTAACGGAATCAGTGATGGTAAAGAACTATCAGAGATCTTTGTGGGTGAACAAACTGCGGGTGTCCGCAACAGGTTTGCTACTGGGAGTTGACTGTGGTTCTCTGCTGATCCAGTCTGGAAACGGCAAACCCTTTTGTCACGATGCTTGATGGAACAATCATCCAATTTTTCATGGGAAACTATGGTAAAACCACGTGAAACCATCATTTTTAATTTAACAAAAACGTTTTTTCCTGGAACACGATCAGAAGCCCTTCATTTTTCCATGGCATATGGTCAACCCACCCATTTTTTCGGTCATCTCCTCCTCGGCACCGGCCGTCTTCTTCCGCAAGCGATCCAAGGCGGCCTGGAACGCAAATTTTGGGTAAATGATGGATCCATGATGGGTAAATGATGAGCTTAATGGTGGTTTTATGGGAAATGCCATGTAAATGGTGGAATTAAATTCGGCATAAGTTCCAACTAGGTTATACGGTTATACATGATGGGATTCTATGAAGTTATCAAAGGGCTTTTTGATTCATGGGGTTGGATAAATTGTTCACGATTCACGAACCTGAAATCAGGGCGTTTCGGGATGCGCAAACCATCATTCCAGTGACGTCGCGGTGAGGTCGTTATTATAATTCATCCAGGAATATTTCCGATGGTATGTGCTGGAGAACCATGGGTATGTATGTACTATTAGAATCTACTAAAGCCAGCCAGCTTAGTTTGAAAATGAGGGGCTTCCTGGTATACTTGGTGGTTCGTACCATTGAGTAAGTTGCTCGTAACCCGAGTGAAAGAACTGGAATAGCCCTGCTTTCCCTGCAGCTGGGGTTACAACATGCTACAACTTAGTTACTGTACTATATACCCTCTGGTTATTTAACATAGCCATGGAAACTCACAATTTTTAATAGCTAAACCATCTATTTCTATGGACCATCTATACCATTGCAAACTGTTAGTCATAACCAGAGGGTAACTGTTAGATAAACCATGAAGTACCGCTGAAAGACATTTTGATCCAACAGGCTTCGTAAACATAACCCTAGCTTAATCTTGGATGCTTCAGTATGCTTTGTACTGGGCAGGTTTTGAATGATTTGGAGGCACAACTGAAAATCGACGGGGATGGTGGGGTCCATGACGAAGAATAACCGGAAGAAAACTTCTTCAACTATGATGCCCTTGGAAGCCTCGCCCAAAGATCGGCGCACAAGATCTTTGGCCCATTTGACGTTCGCTCTTGGTGGGTCCTTTGCCATTCACAAGCCCTGTGAAGAGCAGGCCTTGCAGCTTAAAAGCTTCTGCACGTCCACAGACCTTCTCTGCGCCCTCTAGATCACTCCAAGGGGGCTCCAAGCGTCCAATGATTCCATGTTTGGCAGCGGCATCACAAGCTTCATGAAAGACCTTGCCGCTGAGACCACCTGCCAGCATGCAACTGTACGTAAGTGTTGCAGTTACCTATGTCACTATGTCACTAAGTCTGTTTGCAAAGTCGTCACCTTGTTACGTGTAATTTGTCATCTTGCTGATGATGACTGCTTGTGCCAACTGAGGTAACATCCCATTTTGTAGGCCATTTCTTGTCTAAATCAAATGGCAAGCCAACAGATTAAGAACTTGTGGTTTATGCAGACGACCAGTGGTGTGTTCATTCCTAGCTGCTCAAGTCGAACAGTTAATGCAATGTACAGAAAAACATGAACAATCAAAGACAATTAATCCAACCAAAGGTTCCAACAGATGAAACTAAAGTACCAAACAACCTAAACAAAACTAAACAAATAAACCATCTAAAATCATCTAAACACCTTGGACGTTTTTGGCTAAAAATCCAGCTGAAATGACTTGGTGGTTTCAGCCTTCACCAAATGGATCGCACCTGGGCCCGTTGTTTCTTGTCCCCTTCGCGCTTGACCACACGTCGGCCAAAATCCTCGGCTGACCGCAGAATTTCTAGAATCATTGGATGGTTTAAGGGAAAACCCATAGGAAACCATAGATTTTCCCGATCGAAAGTCTCTTTGCCAGTCAACCTAGACGATTTTTAAATATCATCACCTCATTGTGCCTAGTTTCACCCATCTACCCATAGAGATATGATGTGTTTTTCCGAAATAAGCCCCCGTGAGCCCACTACGGGGCATCACGGCATCGCATTTGGTCATTGATGGGGGCAAAATCTCGGTTTTAAATCCCATAATCAGTCCCTCCAAAACCAGCATAACTATTCATAACTGATGCTTAAGCACAAGAAACATCATTCCAAATCAATATATAATCAATGGAATATCTCTAGCTACCAGGTGAGGCCCCCCAGTGATTTTTGTCGGTTTGTTCACCCCATTGACTACAGTTATATCCCTGGAAAACAGTAAACAAATCAGCTACCCATTAAATCCAAATTTTTCTTAAATCACAATTTTCCTTGGGTTAAGTCACCATTTTCCCATGGTTTCCCTCCAATTTTCCTATGGTTTTCCTATGGCAAACCACCCCGATCTGCCAGGCGTCGTCATAGCCGTGCTCCGCCTCTGCCGCGCGCTTGTCCCGCGTGGCGATGTCCTGACGATCGTTGTAGCCACCTGCGGTGGCAGTTTTCATGGGGCTTTCGTAAAGCTTTTGGATGGATTCTAATGGATCTTTTTGGGTTTTTCAATGCACCTTTTTTGGGACTTCATGTGAGTTGGTAGGTGGGATTTTATGGGATCTTGAAAGCTTTTTTGATGCGACTTTTCAGCGTTTACAATAGGTTTCATGGGATGTACCATCTTGAAAAGTCAGCTGGAACCAGAACCCCCCTAAAATGGTGGAAGATGATTTTCCTATCCTGAGACATGGCAATTTTGGGATTGCATGTATGCCTTCAGGGTTGCAAGTGGGGCATGATTGGGTATACCTACCATTGGATGATCTTGGAGCAATTGGTGGCACAGAACTGAGCTCTAAACGCATGAAATATCGCGCTTGGAGGATGTTATCAGCTGAAAACTCTGATTCCCCTCTGATGGTCTAACTTGGCAGGCTGGAAAAACACTGAATGGTTTTTGCATGTTCTACCAATTTGCACCTATCAAAAGCAGATGTGATTTTTCATGGTCATGTTCCACTACCAAGAAGGCCAAGCAAAGACACAAATTGGGCTCTAAACAAAATGGAGATACTGAGATGCCCAAAACAAACTGGGAATTGATGTGCCTATATGCAAGTATGAGAAGCATGTGGGATTAACACAAGAAGCACCAGAAAGGGTCAAAGTTGACATGGCGCACTTAGCCGATTTCATGTGGGTTTGCTGGGCTATGGGATGCCTATGGGGGGTTCCCAACCCTACCGAAACAATTGAGTCAAGTACGATTAAATTGGATCATCATCTGCAAGAAAGGAGAAGCCAGACAATACTGCCTTCAAATTGGGCTTTCATGGGCTAATACAGGAGTTACTGACCAGACACCGCACGTCGTGGAAAACCCACCCAGACAGCATCCTCCCTTTTGATACGAGGACGTGCGTCTGCATTATGTCGACGTGGGACATTGCTGCACGCAGACGCCGGTGGCAAAAACACCAGAGATTGGCTCAAATCAATTGAGGCCTGCAGAAAGTGCACTTCAGGAAGCTATCTACTAGGTTAAAGAGATGCCATACTGGAAACATCCGGAAACGCAAGGAAACCGACCATTCACTTCTGGTTTCATCTTGTGATTGTTTCTCTCAAAACAATGCTAATATATGCTGATCATTGTGTATGGAGTTCTCTGAAAATAATGGAGCATCAAATTTGATTGTTTATCATCATTTTTCGAAGTCAATTTCCATTGAGGGACTGTAGACATTTTTTTGGCAAACCATCCATCACTTGCTGGTGAAATCGCCACTTGTAGTGCTTAGATCCAAGTTTTTGATGGCTAAAGGTATTTTTTGATGATAAAAACCCTCATTCTTAAGGCATTTCTTGGGCATTTACTTTCAACAAAAGCATCCTGCTGGCACGGGCAGACTGGAAAACACTGGTGGCTGAATAATCTATTGGGCGGTTGGATTCAGCTCCGATCAGGGCGGCAAACTCCGCAGAAGCGAAGTAAACTCAACCTTTTCCATCGCTTTGGAACTTTGGGGGACATAGCATATCACACACACACAGATAGAAAGAAAGATAGATGGATAGATGGATAGACAGACTAGATTCGATGAGATTAGATTAGACCATATAGATTAGATTGGATTGGATAAGTTTAGGTTAGATAGAGAGATAGATACCTGCATGTGTGCGCGTACCTGTACCCCAGAAATTGAATAAATATAAATATAAAAAATATATATCATTACATTATATACATATTCTTGTATCCATTCGTAAACTTTTGTGATTTCACAAAGAATGATAAGAGCATGGCCTACGACTAGCAAAGTCCAATCCACCCGGCAGTTACAACGTTTCCGGGCCGGTGGTCACCTGCATTATCGGGTGGATTGGGCGACCAAGGGCAAAACGGACCGGGTAATCCACGGACTTCATCGTCACATTTGATCCGTGCTGCACACAGAAGAACCCACTTGAAATGTCATCAAGAATCACCCATATTGATTTTTATATATCGTATATATTATGAAATACCTATTACAGAATCACTTTTCAACACGTTCTTTGTCTTTGTAAAACCCGAATCAATCGAGAATACGTAAAAAAACTTCCAGGTTTCCAACGCTTCCTGCCCGTTTCCACACGTTTCTGCCCTTGAGTAGCCCAATGCTGGGTGATAATATCAAAAGCCGCCCGGCTAATAATACCGCAAAAAATCTTGAGTTCACTTTTCTGAACACTTTTTGTGGTACTATGAGCCAGGTAATCCGACTTTTCTGAACACTTTTCCCAAGTATCTTCCTGGATTTCCCGGGAAAATCGGCTCACCGAAAGGTCCGGCTGACCGTGCCCTGGCAGCGGACTCCATCCAACTCCAAGGCGAGGAAAAAACTGGTTGGTGGTTTACCTACCCCTCTGAAACATATGAGTTCGTCAGTTGGGATCATTATTCCCATGGAAAAATAATCCATTCATGTTCGAAACCACCAACCAGATAAGGTTCGATCATGTTCGATCATCGCTGCATCGTCACGGCCCTGGAGGTGACAACTCCCGCCACCAGGTCACCGTGCCTTAGCATCGGCTAAGGGCTCGATTCGCTGTTTTTGGATCCGCTCTGGTAACCGTGTGAGATGGAAAATCAACATCTTTAATACGTAAATGAGAATTCATTGACGGGTGTGTTCACAACTATAGAAGAGGTTTAATGGGAAAAATCCGATAGCTATGTCAAATAATGTACCAAAGGGTAGTGGCCATCCTCATTTTGCGGTGATGTTTTTGTCTTCCCTTCTTGGGATGATGTTCCCCCGAGGCACGCGCCCTGGAGCAGGGTTGAAAAAATGCTGATTGACCACCGTGGGGAAGCCTGTTGGCATGATGCCCTCCCTAGCCACCTGGAGAATCGGTTTTCTCATCAAAAAGGTATAGGATCATAGATTTCATGCCTGGATAGGTTTCAAAAATATGCCTGGTTCAATCTGGTTAATGTGTTACAATTTATATGTTACGATCTCCTGTGCACGACATCAAACACCACTAATTTCCCACCAAATGACCTGGAAATCCCAAGCGCCAGGCTGTGCCTGGCTGACGCAGCTTGTGATCATTTCATGGCCATCAACTCACGTACCCCGAGGAACATCACAGGCTGCTGCAGCAGCGCGATCACGTTGCCTGGCTGGGGGGCCAGCCATTTGGAAATGAAGGTAGTGGGAGCTAAAACCCGGTACATCAAGGTGCAGCTAATGCCAGCTGTGGGTTTTTAGAGCCCATCAACATATCCAATGGTAACTGGAAAGGCAGGGCTCCCTCAATCAGTCCAGGCTGGTGGACTTCTCTCCATTTTAGACATGTTTTTCCGCAAAAAAACAATTTTTCCAGAGGGTATACAATGCAAACGGAAACTTGACTAAACCTGGCCAAACTAATTCTTGCACATTCTTGGCACCCTGCAAACTCCTCAAAATCAAACGGCACAACCCGACTTGGAATCCCATTAGATCAACTACGACTTTCAAAAAATTGGAACGTCTTTCCTTCCAAACCTGGTGCCGAAACCATCAGCCCTGCCATGGGTTAACGCCTGGTCCCTATCCCAACTGGCATGGAAAAAGCCAGCAACAGTATATAACACCTTTGACACATCAGCATGCGTGTCTCCACAAAATCGGATGCCCCAACATGCAAACGGTTTCAATGTTGGGTGTGACCCCCGGTTTTGGACAGAAACACATATTGAAATAACTTTATATCACCATATATCACCCATCAGAAAAACACATATAGTCCTAATAACTAAGAAACTATATGGATATCTCAACTGTTCCCATGTCTGGACCAACAATCTATTCTTCATTCGTGAGCTCCTTACCTGGCACGGTTCACGGCCCATTTTTTCTGGTTACCCTCTGGTTATTTACGGAAACCACAATTTTAAGTTTTGCAAATCATAATGTTTATCAGTTTATCATCTATCAATTGGTCATTTTCCAAAGCTACGTCGAATATCCATGGTTTCCCACTATTTATCAGTATTAATCACTATTGTCCCATTGAATCCCATTATATAAATCATCATTTCTTGACGGTTTAAAACTATTTATCTATGGTAAAATCCACCATTTTTTTCTGGGCAAAGCCCAACCCGCCGGCTGCACGGTGAGATCCATTTACGTCTGCTTCACGCGCCATGTCCAGGGCGGAACGACCTGCAACTTCTCCAGGAGCACAACAGTTGCAGTGAACCAATGGCCATAACCCATGGTGGCGGTTAGCAACTGGGGTTACAGCTATGGTTGATACTCGTTAATAATGGGTAACATCCATCAATATCTATTATATAATAACTGTCAATATTCACTAACATCAATGGACATTAACAATGACTACCCGCCAGTAAATTGACATAGACCCTGCCAGATAAGGGTTGGAAGACTAGTTTCCACTAAAAAAATGATGATTTTCATGGTCGTTGTTAGTTTACCAGAGGCTAGTATACCTGGGGATAACCCACTTGGAGACTTGCGTTCACCAGGATTATTAACCACTTACGATTCGTGGGATGATCCTCCAACAAAATAACAGAACACAAGTAGTTTTTCACTTCAATAGTAGAATACTGGTAAAATACATTTGATAGGAATATGATAGGATATGGATATGATGGATAATACGGGGAGATAATATGGGCTATGAGCTGTGAAAACTAATGACGGGATATAACAGCCATAGCCAATCAATGTCGAACCCCCAAAAAAGAAACATATAGAAACGCAAAACCTGATTCAAATATATAATGGCCAAAGGTAAATTGAACCTTTTCTCCCTCTGCTTGGGGCTTACTATGAATCTATGATATGGAACCTGGCGATATGTTGAGGATAAAAAGAGGATAATAGGGACTCAATGTATACCCTAGTTTGCTAATAGGGTGGTTACCAAATCTAACATAATATTCTTGCACTGTTATTGGGGTAGCCTTCCCAATCAACCAGCAGAGTTTCTGAATGCCGGGTTGACATGAACTATGACATGCATGGTGGGAGATGCAGGCTGGTACAAACCGCGGTGGTTGGACTCTATCCACAGATGATCTGATAAAACAATCATAAAGTCCAAAAAGAAGATCACAAGAGCATGGAATGGGATATGGTATCTTTGTTGCACTTTGAAAACTGTTTTAACCATACAAGTAAAGAACAATACGGCTTCCCGTTTTTCCCCCATGAACATCTTGATTTCAATGCCATGTTGATGGCCAATCTTAGATACTCAGCATATTTTGTTTGCTAGGCTGACATGCCCCCCTTAAATGCAAAAGATTAGAGCACTAGACAATCCATCGTTGACTCAGCCGTGTCCGGGGTACCATCCGAGGTCTTCTGATTTGAATCGACTTGGGCTCGTAAAAGGATACCTCGGGTCGTGGATGCTCTAGGCATCAGTCCTCCAAAAATTGTGCTCTGGCACATTGCGGCATTCTGAAAATGCCACATTTTACCTAAGCGTTGAACCTAAAAGGCCGTGATTTTAGTCATCTGAGCCATCTGCCTCTCCAATTCTAATCTTCAAAAGTTTCGAAGGACAGCCATTCTGACAACTTGAGGGAAATGGCTGCGGGTGAAACTTGGAAATTTTGAAATCTTCAATGCTTGGGCTTCAGGGGACCCTTCAAAATCAAAAACCGGCTCAGAAAACATGAGACCTGGGGTGATTCTGACCCAAAACTAGCTCCCGAAAAGGCACAGCAACTGGCTAGGTATTCGTGCCATGTCAAATGCGCTCCACTTCCCTGACTTGGATGAAGGGAAAATCTATAGAAAATCCAACTTTTAAGTGGGACAACCAAGGGTTTCCTGTAGATTTTCCTTCAAGACCAGCCCATTACACCCGTATGCTTTACTGGTGAACAATATTCCTGAAGTCACTGCAGCAATTGCCGCCCCAAATACGAAGGATGTCACATTTCCCCAACTTGGCGGCAACGTGGATGGGGTAGATCTTCTCCTGCACAAAGTCTCTTTGAAAGTTCCCAGGCATCTTGGAGGATCATCCCCGGGCTAGTGAGTGGTTAGCAATCATAGCTGGACATCACCAGGGAACATCCAACTTGTGGGGCCATTGCGACCACTGGTTATGGCACACATGTGGCCAGTATCAGGATCAGGTTTGGCCCTTACAGGAAACAGGGACAAAACTGGTAAACTTTAGATACACCACAAAAAAAACATGTGGTGGGGCCATATATTCCTTTGTTGATGTCCCAACATGAAGTCAAGATCCAAGATGACCCATCCGTCAACGACACGACCTTGTGCATGAAGGGAATCCACCCACTGCGCTTTGATCGAGGGGCACAAATGCCGCGCTTGAACCTCAGGGAGATCACCAGCATGTGGAGAAAATTCTTCAGCACCTACATACCAACAGGCAAATTAACAGTTGGCCATGGAAAATGACCCATCTATATAATATACATTTACACATATGTATACAGGATGTACCTATTAAAAATGGTGATTTTCCACGGCTATGCGAAATATTGTTAAATTATGTTAAATTAACAGAGGGCACATCACACACACACACACACACCCACTCCCACAATGACAACTATGAACAAACATGAAGACTGCCGATCTGCGGGAACTCCTCACATCTTACCCGTGCCACTACCACTACCCTTTTGTAAACTAACATAACATAACTATAGAACATCACCATTTTTTAGGGGTAAATCAACTGTAAATGGCCATCTTCAATAGCAAGCTGCTAGTTTACCGGAGTGTTGCTGATGGCCCATAATTATTTATCAACGAACATCAACGAACCAACGTCCAAAAAGTCAACGGCCGAGCCCCATAACTTTCTTCCGTTCCAAGGCGCTTATGCTCCTGGCATATCCCGTGTGGCTGTGATGACTGGGGTGTGTCCGAAGGAAAGTTACAAAATGCCAGGCTGCATGTAGGAAAATTGGGTAACATGCTGCAATCTGCCGGTGCAAGATTGGGATTTAACCAGCACATGGGGCAGTAACTAACATGATTTTTAATTATAAGCAGCTTCAGCCCCAAAAAATGGATATGGGCCATATGGGTTTGTCCAAAAATGGTGGGATAAAGCCAACTTATGGTGTTTCAAAGAAGGTGGTGGGGCCCCTTCTATGGCTGAATTTAGCGTTTTTGCAAGAAGATCGCCATGAATATCACGCAAGAAATTGCCACACCAAGGGTGTCCAAGTTGGGTAAATATCATGTCAACCCCGGATGAAACTAAACCTTGGTTTGAACATGTCTGAAAAGAAACTCGATTTTAGTCAATTCATGGTACCTCATTTTGATAACCCACTGATCAAATCCGGGCTTTGAACAAAACCCGGGGGTGACAAATCCATCGGATTCACCTGCCCTGGTTCTCTAGAACAGGTTTTTTGGCTTGGGGACAGTGCTGGGGTCAGTAGCCTTCAGTTGCTGCTGAGCAAATCGAGACACCCAAGAAGTCAAATCAACACTTCAGTGACGAAAAAAATAGCAGAACCATGTATTTAATATGATGTATCAAACTTCGGCATCCCAATAAAAAAAAAGGCTACTGCCACGCCCAGAGTCAGGCCGAGGCGCTTCCAGAAATTCGTCCAATGCATCCTGCTCATTCTGCTGGGTCCATTTCCGAAATGCCTCGGATCTCGGAACGATTCGAACGATTCCGGTTCCACAGGTGCCACCGAGCCTAGAGATCTGAAATGAGAACAGAAACAGCCGGTCATCTTTAAGACAACTATGGACAAATTGAACTCAATGGATGCTTCAAATGAAAACACATGCACTTCAAATATGTGAAACATTCCAAAACCCCTTTTGAATTCGGAGACTCTTTGGTAATCAAACATGGCTTGGTGGGAAATCTTCTGGATATAAATGGAGGTTTTGAAAGATGGGAAACTCAAACTAAATGCGCCATTTTCCATAGCTATGTCATTCTGAGGGTATGAAGGCAAGCATCTCTTGAAATTTCACATGACCATTTCAACCTTGCCCATCTTTAAACCATACTAAGCTCAGTTTGTGCCACCAGACACCATTTTTCCCATCAGTTCACCTTACCGTTGGTGGGTACAAGATCTTTCACTGACTCGCCGGCGAGGACAGCGAAGGGGTGGGCGAAGTGATCCGCTGAGGTTGCCATGGCACCGAACGCGTTGAATGACTTCAAGTCAACGGCCCTGATAAAGAGGTGGTTGGATCACCACACTTGAGCATCAACCATGAGTTGCCGTTACCGAGGTTTTCACACAGCGTCCCAAGATGTTGGATATATCTGGATTAAAACGGTTTCGGGCTTCGGTGGGATGTAGAATAACATAATATAACATATGATTCTGACGCAATGCCATCACTATTCACAGATTTTTATCTAACTTTCATCGTGATATTTCAGCCAAATAGATCTGTGATAGACTGGCTTATCCCTTGAGTGACGTGTTCATTGCAAGAAATTCTATGGCTCTGTCAATGAAACTGAGTAGAAATTCAAATGCTGACTATGGTCAGGCCTTTCAAAAAAATGTGGTTGCAACGTAATTTTTGCATTTAACCTAAGCAGGCACCAAATTTTCAAACAACAAAATCCAAACAGGTAAATGTTGCTGGATGTTGTTGATTAATAATGTATAATAATGTTACATATCGATTTCATAAAAAAATAGTGAGTTTTATTATGTTATATACTTAATTATCAAATTCATATTCCCATCAGCATATGCCATATTAAATGGCTATAATCTTCCAATACCCCCAGTCCACCAGGGCTGCGCCTCCACGTCCTCCTTCCTGCATCCGCGCCTGCTTCCGAATCAGGGCTTCCGTTTGCCGTTGCCTGCAACAAATGGTGGGATTTTCCAAGGCCGTGTTTGATTACCAGAGGGTATACATATGAGTTTTTATTTATATATATATAGTCATATATGTTGGGGTTGTTGTGTAGATAAAGAACATAATAATATAATATATATAAGTAATTCTTATACGCAAAAATGTATACTACCCACATATCATTATCTGTATGCATACATTCGTGTATGCGTATATTCGTATATGCATGTATATGTAAAAATATAAACGAATGATTAAGAGAGAAGGTAATGAAGGTGCTTCCCTGTGGGAAAGCGACTGGATAGGCAGAAGGTGGTCTCAAATAGGGATGGGCAACTAAACGTATTCAAAACTTTAAATGAATTTCCACCTTGCCAACCATCACTTGTGGTCAGGAAATTTTCATGCCATTCAAATCCACCCAGGGTGTGGACACCCTCGGGCAAGCAAAAACTTCAACTCCAAACCGCTCTACATTGGGTTGGGTTGCCACACAGCAATCCTCAAAATGCGCTGGGACGACTGCCTGACAATCTATATAACATAAACTGGAACCTCTTTGCGTAACACACCGCTTATCTTTTTTTTTCGCTATTCTAAATTCTCAACCGTAAAAAACACTGATATCTGGGTTGTGTACTTACAGCTATTGGTCAATTTTGCTGCTCAAATCATCGTTTCTGCTTGTGTCGCTCTCTTCCCTAAGTTATCTGTTTTTGATCAACTGATTCATGTGGGCAACCTCTGCCATAAATCTACCATTTCTGGATCATGTTTCCATCCCAGAAAAATGGTGATGGAATGGCTATGAAATCACCATGGCCAACTTTCGTACGGTGAACTCCCACGACCAAGATGCTTCTCGATGTCCGCATTGATGTTGCCATCGTCTCGAAAGCTGCGATCATTTCTTGGAAAGGCCGGGAAGATGAAACCCAGTGGAATCCGAAAACTCAAATGGATGTAAACGAAGGTTTGTCCACTGAAATATTATAATATATTAGAAAGTATGCTAAAATTGTGTGCTCAACGCTTGGATGCGCATTTTATTTATATAGGGATTTCACATGATTTCACCACAACAATGGGCATATTTTAGTGACAAAAAATAGGGGATTTTTGAGGGGTACGTCACCGGAAACGGTGATATGCCCACTGTTATAGTGGTTGGTGGTGATCATTTCATCACTACTTGAAGAAATATATCCCATGTATAAATCACATTAAACTACCACTACCATCCACTACCCTAAGGGATATCACATCCTATACATGAATAAAATAATTCATGTATAAATGAACTCAGCATGCTTACAAAGCAAGTCCAGGAGAGCCGGATGCTGAGTGATTTTTCATTGTCCCGTTAAGTAATCGCTTGCCCCGAGTATCAATCATGGTTTAGGAGGGGGTGAAACCACATGTTTGGGAAGGTTGGTGTTTCATATCTAGGGTGCTGGGATTAGGTGACTTATATGTATGTACGCACACACACACACGTATACACACATGCATACATACATATCTTGCGTGATCCAACGAATAGTGTGAATTCACCGGGGAAACCATTGATCCCATGAAGTGAACGAATCTTTCGGACATTTATCTTACTTGTGCGGATGGTGTTCCCCACTTTGCTTCAGATCTGAAAATCTAACCCCCCGATTTGTTGAGCCAAATCGCGATGATGAATTCTCATGACTATCAACAATTTAATCATTTGTGAGCCCAGGAGTCGTAGATTCGAACATGCTATCAACAATCAGTCCGAATCCATGATGCGCAAAAATCACAACAAGAAAAGTATCAAGACTAGTAGCCCTTAAGGAACAACTTACTTGAGTAAATTGCCACACTCCGGAAGAACACCGTTTGCTTTCCATCATTTATGATAATGACCATAATCCAAATAAACCAGATCAAACCTGACAGAAGCAACAGTTTTGGCAGTCTTGGAAGAATCCCCGTCACAGTTCCCATCATTTATCTGGCTCCATGTCCCATGTTCAACCCTAGAACTAGGACTTAAATCTTTAGTAGCGTCTATTCATCTTAAGTATTCCTTTCCACCTAATCTGAACACCCCTAGAGACTATGGTCTAGTAGGGGAATTATACACATTTTGGATCATACGATGGGATTGTCAATTCTCCAACTATTGACCACTAGTAGTAACTGTCATTAAACATTACAGTACTATATTGGCATTATCAATGGATACTAACCATTCTAAATAGATATTGATGATATTGCCCTCTGGTAAATTAACGTAGACCCTAAAAACAATCTATTTTTAGTGGAAACCAATCTTCCAACCCCTATCTGGCAGGGTCTATGTTAATTCACTGGAAGGTAATCATTCTTATATCATGCCCATTGATTGATATTAATCATCCTAAATGGGTACTGTCGTGCAATGACGACTTTGCCCCAACTTTGCCCTTCGAGGCAAGCGTCTGCACGATGGGATTGCCGCGACTGGGCCGGCCACCGCGCAAGTCAGCGGCTACGGCCTGCTGGCAACGAGGGCAATGGGAAATCCCAGAGATCTGGGGGGGTGGCTGAAATGGGATGTTCCCCAGTTGTACATGTGGATTTTCCACGTTTATTCCATCGCGATGTTTGCAAAGGCTATGGAAAACGATGACACCTTACCCTGGCCACGGCCACCTATTGGTGCTGCGGAGAAAATCCTGAACCTTCAACTTCAGCCTTTTCATGAACTGATAGATCATTTTCAACTGCTCCAAACTATTCGCCAGTCAATTGTGGTTCATCATATGTCAGATCACACCAATCCAGAACCACCAGCCACGAGACAGGATGATGTTGGCAGATGACATGTAAAGGACATACAACTTGAAATTGCCTCGGAAGGTTTGTTGGATTGAGTTGGTCAACCTCTCAAGTAGTCGTCTTCCATGTTGGCGTCTTACGTCAAGTTGAGATCCCTGACCAGGCAAACAGCAAGAAACTCAGAGGGTTTCCAAAAAATAGCTGCGTAGGAGATTCGATGGAACCCAATCGAGCTCACTAGAAACCTGAGGAGCATGCTGCACTGGAATCGGCCCCCTGTCACTGGGAGATGTTGACGTCTCGCGCCTGATAAATGCTGCTCATTTTATGGTCACAAAGAGGCACAAAGATGCACGGCAGGTGATAGAAGAGCTCTGGATATGTGATGAAAGTATTGGTTAAGCTGGGTTCATTGGGTGACATCATGAGATACCGCAACTCTGTTGTAATTCATTAGGGGGTTTTGTTGGCGACATGACCTTTGAACTTTTGCTTGATCAGATTTGGGCATATCGTGGCAGTTTTGATGGGTCGCATCTCTGAAGACAATCTGTTTGCAGCTTCCGTGGGTGTTTGCATATGTCTTGTAGGCTGCTGTGCATGTGCGCCCGGTTCCCTGTAAGTTGGAATGCCCGGTGGCGAAGGACAAGAAACCTAGCAAAGAATAATGGGAAAGAAAACGCTTGAGAACTTTGGTGGTATATAAATTGATTCAAATTGGAGATGGCCATTTTTCACAAGAACGGACAGTAAGTAAGATTGAAACCATTATTTGGTCTGATGGAGTGCGGTTGATCAGCCCACATCTCAGCAGTGGCTGGGGAACTGTGCCAAGAAACCCTGAGCATACCAAAGAACGCTAAGAAAGAACCCCCACTTCAGAAACCATCTACCAGGATCTACCACCGCAGCCACTCAGCTATACCCAGCTTTTCTAGGAGTCTCTTTGCGCTCACTGCAGGTAAGGTGGAAACGATCCATTTCTACATGGAGCATCGCCGTCTACGCCCTCACAGCGTGGCACGGATTTCACGTAGCTCCTGGAATGGCCGCAAGTGCTGGAAGAAACGGCCCGGCATGATGAACCCTGCCCATGAAGGCTTTGTATGTGCATATCGATGCCCACGTATACGGTATATACATGAAGTGAAATGTGCTACAGTAGTTGAACAAAACATGATCCATTGCCCCTTGCTTTCTGGCTGATTACGGCAATTGGGGTTTGTATGGGTGCATGTTCAACTGCAAAATTAAGATTTCAATGCGTGTATTATGTGACGAATCATTTCAAGCTTAGGCATTCCTGGAACATCGAAGATTCTCCTGAATATGGACCCAGTTGTAAACCCACCTTGGAATACTTTGGAGCCTTTTTGGCCTATGGCCCCGCTGTCCTTGCGCCACTGCTCCGCAGTCATATGGCTCGGAAAGTGAAGTCGTAGCAAGACCTACTGGTTCAGTCTGGGTGCTGAGGACAGAATGGAAGAATCCACCACCCCTTTCACTTCTGAGTTCGCTGGAAGGGGTGGGGTTCATTATTCAAGTGGCAAGCGTCTTGGAAACCAAATGCCTGAAAAAAAGTGGAGTGAATACTCAATGCACATTGGACAAGTCCCAAAAACGATGATTCATCCAATCCCAGTGGAGTTTTCGACCGAGCCGGCAACTGTGACTTAACCCATGTATCTAAAACATCTATATGTAATTACCTACGTGCCTGTCTACCTATCTATCCATCCATCCCCCGCCCACCGGCTCAGAGGCGGCGCCGTTCGCGTATTTCACCTGGCGGACGGGAGCCATGTCGAAGTTTCGCTTTGATGGGGAAATTTGATGGGAAAGGAAGATAAATCAACACAACTTGGGCCGGGATGATGTTGGGTTTAATGTGGTTTAATGATGTTTAATTCCATGTTTAAATTGAAAAATGATCATAACAATAGAACGACCAGAAATGAGGAGAACTCAACAACCACTCGTCACCAATTTAAAATTTATACCTTCATGCCTCCTGTTTCCAAATGGGTTGGTCGAAGGGAGCATCTACAAGAAACCATGTTCGTCAAGAAAAAATCCACCATCAAACCCAATTCTGGAAAATTTACCGTAACAGTTCAAGTCAAGAACCCAACAGTCACCAAGAAAAACATCCTTCAGTCCTGTCATGTGAACAACAGTTACTTCAATCAATGATAGCTTCACCCCCAAGCCATCATCCGAATTGGCCCTCTGAGTGCGTGGCCACGACTTCGTTCTTGTTCTGCTCATCCTTGGATTCGGATCAAAACACCCTGGATTACCATACATTAAAATCAACTTATAAGGTAGCTCCATGGATCCCGCTTGCTCACGGAGGGTTTATCATGGTTTACCACTTTGCGCTTGACCAGCGCAAGATATACTGTTTTGCAAGCGAATTCTCCAGCCACTCAATCGGGAGCATCCCCATGTCTTGCAAAACGTCTCAAACAAGTGAATTTGGAGGAAGTCATCTACTCCGGGATGATCATATATCTGTAAGCTTTATTGGTTTTATTCTTTTGGTCTGCATCTACCGGAAACATGCATGTAATGTGGCAAACCCAACAATAAAACATCCCCAATTTCACCAGAAATAGATAGTATCCGTGCAAACGATAAGGATTCACAAACCGAAATGAGGCCACCCCTTGCACTCACCGTAATTCCAGTGAGGTCACAGTGAAGTTGTTATAATTTCGCCAGATGGTATAAGCCTCCAAAGGTATCCAAAAGTCGCATCCCAAAGTCGACAGCATGCCGAGGCTCGATGAAGACCCGAGTGATGCCAAGCAATGGGATGCTCCCCTGGAGGTGCCAGCAATGGCTCTCTCTAAAGTAGGGTGGGTTTACACACCTGCTTCATGGCAATGTCATGGGAAAATGATAATAATGTTAGTTCAAAAAAAAGGGTCCACCATCCTCAATTGGGATTGAAACCATCAATTTATATGGATAGTTTATGGCATTGCTTTACTAACTGTAGACATGTTTTTCAACTATCCTAATCTGCATCCAATCATGTATGACCAAAAACATCAACAACTTCTGCAAAAATGACAGCCTCCTTATAATTTTTCCAACTATATCATGGCCTGTTTCAGACAAGCCCTTATTGTGATTTGGTACTGAAGTTGGGTTCAAACCATTCGACTGTGTTGAGACAAGGCAGGTGGAAACCGTGATCATGGATTCAGTTGGTGTGCTGCATCTTTTTTCGGCCATCATGAAACTAATCGTTCGACCACCATCGAGCCATTCAGTAATGAGTTTATGACACCACGTAAGGACAAAAAAAACACAGCGTTTTGCTGTTGTATGCTGATTTTCAAGAGTTAATTGGTGAAACACCGCCTCTCTTTAAAGTCTAATGTGTCTTTCCCCGCCTTTGGGGGCTCCTTCTTCTCAAAGGCTGCTTGGCTGTCCCAATACTGCAGGCCTCGGTGGTGAAGCTGCATGGCTCGGGTCCCCGGGAGAAACGGGGCATGTCACCGATAAATATGGGGTAGATGAGTGGTTTCAGGGCACCAAACACCAGACAGAAATTGAGGACACGTCCGCAAGGAATGTGCTGATAAACAACAAACATGACGGAATAAACAATGGAATGGGCTTAAAAATCTTAAAAGGCCTGTAATTAACCAATCGACGTTGCAGCTGCGAACAGGACGAAAGCACCTCGGGGCAAGAGTGCCAGGTTTGGACTCATGGCTATATTGCTATATTGCTATATATCCACTGTACATCTCAGGGACCCTTCCTGTTGCAGTAATCATTGGGGTGACGCTAGCAGACGTGGAAATCGGCTCTAAGATTACCCCACATAGCCTCATTATAAATGAAATTATATGAAATTGATAATCCCAGCAATCCTCACAGCGAACATTCGGCGCGGCGAACGTTGACTTCCATTTTTCTTCCGACGGTAGTACGGTAGCGAACCATCCTTCTGAATGACCTGTTGGAGGCGCCGTGTCTGGTTGCTGCAACGATGGGCCCGTACCAGTTATACAAGTTACACACATCAAATCCCATGAGCATGTCCAAGAAAAACAGGGAATACACAATTCTGAATGTCCCAAACATCAATTTGTGTAACCATATAGCAAATACCAATCAACAATAAACATGTGTGCACTTCCGAACTGCAGTGCTTCGTCCACAATCTGCCAGCGCGACCTCATGGGTCAACTCCATGTATCACCTGGTGGCAGCTGCGACGTGGAATGTTTCACATTGGGGGTTCTTAAGCCATGGGGGGATCCCCATTTTCTAAAAAACTCTAAGTTTGGATGATTTAGGATGATTTAGGGGTACCACCATTTTAGGACACCCCCATATACTGGTTTGTTCCTTGCAACTGTTGCGAGCCTGGGATGAGAGTCACAACCCTAGTGCACAAACCCAAACGCGCATATTACTCCTGCTGTGGATAAGTTGCCAGCTCGAACGGAAAAAAATTAGGGGACCCTACTGTGACCCCCACACGACTTAATTTCAAAAACAGATGACAATTTTCCAACAAAATCACCCGAAAAAAACCGATCCAAGAATGTGCAGATGCTACTTGGGGCGCATTTCCAATTCTGAATAGATATAACCATATAAAACCAAAATTAAAAGGGCTATATCCCAACTTACGGTGAACTTACCATGGTTAAACCATCAAAAATGAAACCTCCAGCTGCATCCCCAAGTATTTGGTGGTTCCAGGGGGCGCGGGCCATACCCTCCCCATTCCCATGCCTTGAGCGCTTTGCTCAGCATCACATCGCGCATGTACTCCTAGAAGCGCTGCTGATATGGGCCAAATTCACCAGTAATCGCAGGGTTAACCACCCAAAATGCGGCAAGATCGTGCCAAAACATAGGGATTGAACCAACCATGATCAATACTACATAAACGCCCAACAAAGATCGCACCAATGAATAATGGGATTTTGGGTAGTGAGAGGTACCTCAACATAGGTAATTCTAATGGAGAAAATGATAATGATCAACCGCGGAATTTTTCGGCGCACGTTTTCAAACAAATCCTAGGTTAATATTCGGGATGTGGAATCCTAGTTGGGTTCTCATTGCATGATTTTCTTCACCAGTTTCCAATCGTTTGATCACAAATGGTTTCCCAGCTCTTGGTTCTCCCGCGCCCAATTCCCAATCGAAACTGGGTCTTACAGCCTATCCACTTATTTAAGCGTAGATGAAATTATCACCCGAAAATCCGTATACGTAGGGGCACCACCGGTGGACTGTATGGTTTTTCTCCTTTGGCTCAATGGAGATCTTCCAACTCTTGCACACGGGGCCTAGCTCAGCAACCTTACGGCGGCGGCAATGGCCATGGCTTCGCCAAGAGCCAGGCAAGTCACCCTAAATTGAATTCAACTCGACCTCGTTCCATTTCTTTTGGGCCTGGACACTTTTCATGGACCTTACTATAATTCTTTGCTGGACCTGTGCGCCCTCCTGCTGGACCTGGCCCTTCCCCACACCATACCCCCTGTGGATAGATTCTCCAGCCGCGTCTTGATCGCAATTCTTCAGACAGGAGGGGGCTAGAGCTGCGCTACCATGCAATGCAACATGGCAGGAAGCATTTCAGTACATTGTGTGGTTTCAGTGCCTCAGTGCCTCAGTGCCTCCTTCACATTCTGCCTTCTTCTCAATTTCTACTTGTCACACCTCTTCCGGGAATTCTCAGTTATGCAGGGGCTCAACTTGGTGTCAGCTTGGGTGAAAGTGCCTCGCTTGGGGTATTCATCTGGTTTCAATATCTAAACTTCCCCCCCTTGTGCCTCTCATCAAACTTCCTAAACTTCCTGCATTCATTGGGTTTCAATATCTATAATCTCTACCCTCAACAACTTCCTGCATTCATTTGGTTTCATATGTGGTTCCCCCGTGGCCTCCCCCACAATGTCTTGCAAGCATCATGTTTCAATATCTAAAGCTCTCCCACACCTGTGTCTCTGAGCAACTTCCTGCGGTCATGCGGTTTCAATATCTAGGCTTCCCCCCCTCGTCTCTCCACAACTTCTTGCATACATCGTCATTTGGGTTCAATATCTTTGCGCTCATATATATATATATACTCCCCCCCGGCCCTAGCCTCTCCACAAACTTCTTGCGATCATCTTGTTTCAATATCTGAACTTCCTCCCCGGTGTCCCTCAACAACTTCCTGCATTCATCTTGTTTCGCAATCTAAACTTCCTCCGGTGCCCCTCAGCAACTTCCTGCATTCATTTGGTTTGATATCTGGTTCTCGCGTTGCCTCTCCACATCTTCTTACATGCATCTAGTTTCTATATCAGGCTTCTCCCCCTCGTCTCTCCACAACTTCTTGCATGCTTCGTCAGGCAAGTCTAATGTCTAGGCTTCATCCCTCATCTCTCAACAACTTGTTGCGCTCATCTTGTTTCAATATCTAACTTTCTCTTCCCCCCCATGTGCCTCTCAATTTCTTACATCCATGTCGCTTCATACGTAGACTTCCCCCCCGCCGGCCTCTCCACCTCTTCTTACATTTATGTTGTTTCAATATCCGAACTTCCCCTCCATCAACAACTTCTTGCATGCATCTTGGCTCAATATCTAAATTCCCCCCGCCCTGTGCCATGTCAAAAAAAACATGTGCAGGTAAAAAAAAGGCGCCAAGGTCCAAAAACATCAAGCCCAATGTGAGCGCATATAACAATGGAGTTCCCCCCCACCCTATGGAGCCAAGGTCCACAAAGCAGGTGCACGGGTCCAAAAAACAGAAACCAAATAATTTGGGGCTGGAAACAAAAATCCCTGGGTCCAGCACAAATACATGCAGGTCCAAAAAAAAAATATCCCCACAGGGAGCAGAAAACACACATGCACGTCCCACGCATTTTTCGTGCCCCCAGGTCGGAAACAAATATGGCCGGGTCCACAAAACATGTCCAGGTCCAGAAAACATCCTGCCCAATAAACAATAATGAGTAATTTAAGTCAAACCTACCGCGAGGGTGGTGGATCACACGCCTGTGACAAATATCTATCGGTGTGTCCCATCATTTTCACCCGAACACACAACGACATAACCCCCCAGCCAGGTCACAGTCATGGCCTTGAGCTGATCCACTGTGGGTTTCCAACCTTTGTTTTTTCTGAGGCGGCGCACAAGAGATACCACAAGATCAGAAGGCTTCGGAGGATGAAGTGTCTGAGCCGGTGCTGGCATAAAGACTTTCGTTCCCCTTCCTCCCCGCCAGCGGCCGCATTCTGCTTCTTAGCCGTTGCCGTTAAGATGTCTGCTTGCTGATATCCAGTTCGCCTGAGTTGCCCACCCACAATTTCCGCATGGAAAGGCAGGCATGGAGACAGCACGAGGCAGCCGTTGAATCCGCTATATCGACAGGTGATTCAATCCACGCCTGTGTTTTTTGGTTGGCGTCAAACATTGCGTCGCTGAATTGCCGCTCCGTGGCTTGTCAAATGATCTTTAACGCTTTAATGTGTTGGACGCGGCAGCCACTACTTACTTCAGGCTGCCATGTGTCCCCTGATCAGCTCCCCCCTGAGACCTTCAACCGGCAATTGCATTGCTACATGTTCTTGAAGGCTTCGATGTTCCCAAAGTTAGCTAGAGGTCAAAACCCCTCTTTTATCTTACAGCGTGGCTTTCTACCTCATATTTCAGCTTCTGACCAGGAGAAACAAATTAGAATAATTAAGCCCAAAAGCTGTCTTTTATCTCAATCTATTTCGGTTTTACCCCAACAAATCACCATGCCTTGTCTCCAGTGTCCTTTTTGGGCTCGACTTGTGAGAAAGCGAGGGCTCACCCATGTCAGCCCTAAACATACCAAAACCATGGCATCCAAAGTGCAAAACAACCCCCCCAAGCACACAGTGGTGCTTACTACATCTCGTTTGGCAGTGATGGGAAGAGTAGGGCTTCTTTGGAAATCACTGTCCATGTCAGTCTACCAAGTGAAGCTATCCCTTTGTTAAGGTTCCCGGAATGGCGTAATGGCAACCCAGGCCATGCTGTCAACCCAGCAAAACAAACAATGTCACTGGAATATGCGGGAATTGTTTTTCGTAAAAAAAACAAGAGGGCCAGTATGGTCCAGTGGATAAGACGCATCCCTCATGCGTCAGACCCGGGTTCAATACCTGGGTGCAACACTAGGCGGACGGGCGGGCCGCTACCCGACCCCTGCAGTTAAGGGGATGAGCTAGGGTGTGGTCCGTAAAAACACTTTCATTTTTATAAAAAAACAAGTTGTTCGACTGTTCGATTGGGTAAATGGTGTATGGTGTTTTTTTTTACCCACTAATTGACATGGCAACCCAGCCCTTGCTTCAAAGCTCCAACGGACTGCCAACCGATAAACTCACTCAGGCGAAGGCGTGGCACTTTCATATTGGTTCCTCTGAGAAAACAAAGGCATCCCAAACTCCAATGGATTTGTCATGGCTTTTCATGAATTATCTTCCCCATTAATCATGTCATTGTGGTTCAAACACACCAATGGATACGGACCAAGATTCAACGGTATCATCATCCCATGGTTTGGATGGAAAATAAGAACTACCCTCTGGTTATGACTAACATAGCCATGGTATAGATGGCCCATTTATAGATGGTTTACCTATTAAAAATGGTGATTTTCCATGGCAAACCGTTAAATAACCAGATGGTAGCTATCAAACCATCAGCCAGTCATGGTTCACTGGAACTCGCACAGGTGGAAGCGCAACGGCCTCACCAGGCTCCCTTGTTATCGAAACGGTATTGTGTTCTTGTGTTGGAAACTGTATGTGCCAAGGTCTTCATTCTGACAGCGATCCTCACCCTCAAAACTGTTGGGCGTAGGGACCTGTTTTGGAAGCGTGGTTCTGAATAAAGCCTGCTAAGGGGGCTCTGAAGCTGAAGATAATACTTCTTCAATGGATTTTTGCACGGTATGCTCAGGCTTTCACATCACATCTTCTCCAATTCCCGACACAACAAACAACATGCACACAGGATTCACAGGATACATACCTAGGCAACGGCCTTAAAGCACATGCAGCCCACCCGACCAGTTGTTGCTAAATTAAATACATCACATTTTTGGGGAACCCCTGGCGACAAGTACCTGCAGTTGTGGCAAACAGGCCAAGACACTGTTAATCACATCTTTCCTCAGCTGATGTGTTTCGTCGGCGTTCGATGGTTATGTGGTGTCAAAACTTACATGAAAAGCACCAAATAGGGATACTATGAGGGTATCATGCAACTAACATAATATACTTACAGTACAGCAATGTGAGAAAATTGGATGACATCTTCGAATATCCGCTCAGTCTGTCTATCCAATAATGGGAAAAGGGCATGAAGGGAACAACATCTTCCACGACAACATTTTGCAGTTCTGGGTTGAACGTCAACCGTTTCATCCACTGCTGACCTATTGAGGGTGGGCACTATGCCCACTTTTTCCAGCCAAACAACCATGCTTTTATGTATTCATACATGGGTATGAGCAGAAAAAATGTATCCGTGAAATTGGATGGTTGATGGTAAGCAATGACAAAATCAGCGGGCCATCTTATAAAATTTTGACCCATGCCCGCGTCTAACGCGTCTTCACCACGAATGGCGCCCAAGACGCATAATGCTGGCGTTCTGCGTGCTGGCTTTGGCCGCCGCCTGCTTCGCTTGTTCCTCCCAGTCGTCCCAACCTCGCCGGCGTTTGCGCCTGCGAACGTGACCATCGAATGATGTTGTAATAGGTACATGGGGAATGGATGGAATTTACTGGAAGATGTTGAAATTATACTGGAATGTATGGGAGGATACGGGAAATTTTTGAAACACACGCGCGCATATAATGTAAATCAAAACAATAATAAATAAATGATTTTGGCAAGTGAGATGCGAACGGGTGCTACTCTTTTCTGCCACCCGTCCTGCACCACAAATCAATAGCCTTGATACACCTCCCCACTCCTTTCAGCCACCCTTCCTGCACCACAAATCAGTAGCCTTACTTAATGTCCTGCCACCCTGTTCCGCCACCCTTCCTGCACCATCATAGGTTTTGGTACCGGTTTGCTCTTCCAGATGTTTAGCAGGCAGTGGGTCTCTCAATAGATGGATAAATCAATACACAGATAAATAAATAAATGAATGCATATATATATATGTATATATGTTTATATATAGAAATATGTGGTGGAATACGATGGAGGATGATGGGATATACTGAAACAGTGTGGAACATGCTGGAACACAATACAATGGACAATACAACACCAACAATCTCTAGGTATGGGTGTGTCTGAAATGAGGTATGCCCCACAAATCGCACTTTTTATAGGTACTAGTTTAATGATAATTGATCAATGGATTTATGGGTTCCTTATTTTCAGACAAACCCATATAATCATACAACTGATATTGGATATAATCGATGCCCTCTGGCAAATTATAACTGTTTGCTATGGAAATCATCATTCTAAATAGGTAAATCATTGAACTAAACGTGCCTTTTTTCACCAAGATTCCACAGCTATGTTAAATTACCAGATGGTAGATATTTGATGATCCATGATCACTTGAAAAGAAACACAACAAATCCAATGATTGCTTTAGCAGCTGAAGACGGTCCATCGCCACCCTAGTTCGCTGCAATTGGAAAACTTTGTGGCCGAGTAGAACCGCCGATTTTTGGGACACGTATCCCAAGAGCAAGACACATGACAACAGGAAACATGAAATGAAAAACAATACTTTGGGACAGTTTGGACCCAACCCTCGGTTCCGGGTTCTACAAGTTGCATGAACAACATCCTTGGCTAAAAAAAGGGACTTCGCACTGTGAAAAAAAACCTGCAGCAACATATGCCCACCTGCTTTCGTCCTTTGTTGCGTCCTCGGCTCCCAGGGGTGAAATTGAGCAGGCCCAACTGGTAGAGGCCAAAGGACCCAGAAAGAAAACAGCGTGCTTTTCAGGGTCAAGACATGTATCCCGTTCACATCAAAGCGCGAGTCGTGGTATCTGATCCAAGAAATGGGTCTGTAAGAATGGCAATATCAGGGGCCATTTCAGGTGAATCTGCGGTGCCCAAAAAAGGCATGGCGCCTCATCTGATTGGTGGTTGAAAAATCCGATAGAATAGTGTTGGGGATCACCACTCCAACTTTGCGGACCAAATAATACCGATTTGAGCCCACCGGCTTGAAGTTCAAAGGAAAAACATGAGCTGATTGGTGGTTTCTAGTGCCAACCCATCTGAAAGATATTCGTCATTTGTGGAAAATCCCATGCCCATGGCTGAAAGATGTTGAAAGTAACTCGTATTTGAACCTCCGTCTGCCAAGCGGCCCCCGTGGCTGCAGGCGCAGTGGAAGTGGGAGTAGCAACCAGCTCCTTGCAAACCATTCTGCCCCAAATCCCAAGCTATATAACACTGTCCTGAACAATCCATGGCACACTCGGTGCTTACCTTGTACATGGATTGATGTGGGTGGTTTCTCAGGAAACATGCTTGTTTTTGTGGTTTCTCATTTGCCACATGCAGCGTTTCCGCAATCTCACGCTAGTGGTGGAAACAACCAGCCAGTTTTACAGGTATGGGGTGCTGAAGTCCTACAGTTGAAAAGGTACCCTTGCGCACGCTTTCAAAAAACCAGGTCGCAAAATAAGTCCGTCAGAAACAAGGTTGACCAAGTTATACCTTGGTTTTCAGCATAATAAGGATGTTGAAAACAACAGAAAAGAAACTGTAAATAACCTTTCGTGGTATCGGTTTGGGGAACATTTGGCAGACAACCTTATATTTGGTGGTTAAACATCTTCCCTACAAAACCAATCCATTCCTTGCCGATTGGTCGTTTGATCATATCACATTAATATCCCAAAAAATCCAAAAAATATCTCCCAAAATCGTCTGCCAATTTAATGATGGTAATCCAATGGTTCCTTACTGTCATGTTCCCAATATCTGGGCAAACTATAATAATTCACTAACCTGAAACTTGCGGTCATTTTGGGATGATTCCCCGTATTAACCACGATTGAGGTCGCAGTGAGGTCGTGAAAAAAATGCCAAGAATCATATGGTTCCATGATGGTATCTCCCCACTATCTCCTCCGCCCCAGGCCGTACTCTGGTGCAGTTGTTGCACTTCAGGCCTCGTGCCGCGGGAGCGCGAGCAACCGTGGATTTCGGGGTGGGAAACGTGGAGAAAACATGGGAAATTCCTATGAGAATTAGGACCCATGAGAATTGGGATACCTATGAATCACCAGACATGATGACTTGAACCAAGAAAAATCGTGGTATCATGATGGGATTGTAATGGGCATAGTTTACGGATGTTTACGGATTAATCCATGCAGAATAGCTAGGAGATAACCGGCAGAGCCTGTAGCTACATGCATGCCCACTTAATAAGTGGAACTGCACCCGGAAGCATGTCATCCAATCCCGATTTCCAAGATCATCCAGGGGTTTGAATCCAAACGCTTCCAAAAACCAACTAATGTGCTGGCTATACCCAGTTGGTTGAATGCACTTTATCCCACATTTTCTGGTAATTTTACACCCCAGGACCACCCTTGGAACCAGCTGAAATGGTCATATCATCTGTGCCCCCTCTCATGCAATGCCCCTAAAAGTCCTATAAAGTGGTTTATCCAGTTGGACAATTATAATACTTGCCTCTAGAAATTTCAGGATCGGTTCGGTTTGCTAATGTTTGCTAGCTGGGAGGTTGGTTATACATCCCATTGATGTCCCATCCATATCTCATCAATGTCATTAACTATCCCACTTGTTGATGGAACTCAAGCATCATCTTGACTGGCTAACCCAGGTTAACCTCCCATGGCCCATTGAATTCCAAATCCCAGCGTCGTTTTTCCCCGTTGCTTTCCCCACACGCAGGGCACTCCCAGGGCCCCGTGGGCAACTCCACAGGGGGTTTTGCCGCTGGCACCTGGGCATCACAGCGCCCATCAACAGGTCAAGGCGATTAATGGCCAGTTGAATGGATAAACTAACCGAACTGGTGAGAGAATGGGATATAATGGGTATTCAAGCTTCACAAATTGGGATTATTTCTTTTCCGAAAATGGTGAAACAACTTGCAGACTTGTAGAAAAAGTAACTAAGTTTTAAGAAACACATGGGATTGCGCGTTTGAAAATTGCGTTCGACAGTCGAAATTGGAGGTTAGATCATATGGGCGTGGAATAGTATAGGATCACGTAGATTACGACGATCCTGGTGATCTTGACCAAGGTCTTGGGGTGCAGATGCGTGTCCAACAAACATACGCATCATCATACAAAGCAAACCTATATACACTCCTACGATTCATCTCCCTTTCGTTGTCGGTTGTTGGCTATATGATATGCATATCCCATGGTAGGTATCATATCCATGCTTTCTACTGGTGGTTACTTGTTGTATATATCTCTATATCCCTATTGTCAGTTATAATGTTATTTACCTATCATGTTAGTTTTACTGGTAATCATGGTTGATAATAGTCAATAGCTAGCTCTTGATGGGTAAACATAACTTTGTCTATATTCACCAATACTAGTCAATTACTGGATATAGTACATAGTATTGATGGTTAAATAATAAACATATCTATGTCCCCGTCATTAAACAATATATAGCAACTGTTGTTGATAACTCTTGCTGGTTAAATATATGTTGGTTAATGGCTATATATATATATTTAAATATATATATATATATTTAAATAAATAAATAAATATATATATATCTGCAACATGCCTGTTTAAATCTATTTATATAAACCGGTTCAACATATTATATATATATATATATTAAATATTATGTTGACTATAGATCTATATCCCTATCATGTTATATCCCCATCTCCCAGCCGCCATGGTCACCCTCGGTCACACCTCCTCGCTGCTCGGAAGCTCCGAGCCGGTCGCGGCTTGACGGCGGCGACGGATGGCCTCGCGCTTGCGCGCCAGCGCCTCGTCCTGGAAACAGAAACGCCATGGGTCCCGACGGTGCTGAAAAACCCGGGAGCACCCAGGGATTATGGGTAGCTTGAATATGGTTACTCTAAACTAAGGTAACTATGGAAAATCTCCATTTTTAATGGGTAGATCCACTATAAATGGCCATTTTCAATAGCTAGGCTAGTTTACCAGAGGGTAATACATATTTAAAATATGTCAAAACACCACTGGCAGGAAAGCCTGCAAAGCAAACTCAACATTTTGGGTGAATTTTAATAATTCAATAATATTCACGAAGCCGACATGGTGATTCTAGGATAATTCCCTTAATCCATTGACCATCATTGACCATCATGCCAACACAACATTCCTGTCCTCATCTGAATCACAAATATCAATGGCGCTCATCCGGCCTCGCAACTCCAAGGCAATGGGCTGGGGTCTGCCCAGAATACCACACTCGAACAGCCATGCATCAGCGGCGCTCTGTTCTAAGCCTTTGGCCACTTAGGTGCCCATGGCGCTCTGTTGGCGAAGGCCCGTATCGGTTCAGCTGAGATATTAATGGGATATTAATGGGGAAATATGTTGGAATAAGATGGATATAAATATAATATCATATAACAGACATGTTCAGCTATCATTCAGCAACACCTGCTCTTCAGGAAGGTATGGCCTTGTGATTTTATCTTTGATAACAACGCAACAGTGAAAGATGCACCCTGAAAACGCACGGGTTTGAAATGGCTTGGGTTCCTTGTTCATCTTGTTCATTTTGTTTGGTCACCAAAACATGTCAATTCCTTCATAGCCAAGCCTGGAATGATTCAAACATTCAAGCCATGAAGTTCGAAGATCAAGGATTTCTTTTGCCTGAAGAATCACTGGATGGTGACTGTTCCGGACACTGCTGTTCAGGTGGATCCTCCGTGTCGTGGCTCCGGCGCGGCTTGAAGCTACAGGAGATGCCGCTTCAGTGGAGGTTGACATTTCCCAATCATATTTGTCTACAATTTGCAAAGGATGAACATGGGTTATGCTGATTACCACCATGGGTTTCCTGCACTGATTCACACCAACTGGTGCGATTTTAGGGCGTTCCTCATTTTTTGTGCACGCTAATGTAGTATGGCATTGGAAAACGCGCCTTTTTTTGTATATACATTCGCAGATCATTTTCTCATTTCAAGAACTGGATTTGCAGCCATGCCACTTCCATAAGAGGATACGACCACCAAAACCATGAGAAAAAAACATTGAAAAAAACCATCAAAATCTTGGTTAATCTCCATTTTTCATGGTTTAATGTTACCATTAACCATGGATAAATGGCTACCACCAATCTTTCATGGCTGAATCATGGCTGAAAATCTCCATATTTTTCTGCCTGAACTCACCGCCAAGTGACTGCCTGATCGCCAGCACCGCAAGCGATCAATGGATCCGCCTCGGTGCGGGAGGCGTTGATTAAAACCATCAACAAGTGGGATATTCCATGTTTAACCAACCAAAATGGGGATTGAACCATATATAGTAACAATCCAAATCAATATCCATATATAGTAACTGGGGTTTAATTCACTGGGATATTCCATGATATTCCCGGGATGTTACTGATATATCAATGAAATAGTCGTGAAATTTCATGACATTCATGGAATACGAATGGAATATATAATACATTTTTTTTTGCCTCCTGATCACAAGTTGTTGGTTTCTGCTATGGCTGCCAAGGGCTTTCTGATGAGGATTTATGGGCTTTTAATCCCTGAGCAACCCTCAAAAAACATGGTTTAGTAGGGATTTTACACATGTTTGAGACGAATGGTGGTATTGGAAATATTTGCACGATTTTGCACGGTTCTCACCCACGAACAAGCACGCTTACAAGGGCTTCACCGGCAACGAGAGTGTCACCGAACCAGGTGGGTTGAAACACGATTTGAATCTAAATCAGAAGAAATTCACCAAGCTGAAAAGTTTTTCACCTTTTCGTGTTGCTACCCGTACTAACCAACATTAACCAACCTTTTTTTTGGTGACGTGACGTGAGGTCGTTGTTTTTTTGGATCCTCAGGATTCGACCATCAATTACCTGGGTAGGTCCTGGTTCGGGTATTATATCATGGGATATGAATAAAACTATCCCATAATAACTGGATATATAGCTGGATATATATATATAACTATCCCACACTATCATAATAAAATCTGGTTATGACTAAGGGTTTGCCATGGAAATCCATCCATTTTTAATAGGTAATTCATCTTTTTCTATGGGTCATCTATACCATGGCTATGTTAGTCATAACCAGAGGGTATGGGATATGAATAATACGATCATTGAGGATGTTGATGTCCTTTTCTTGGATTCACAAGACTGGATATATACTGGTCATGGGATATGAATAAAACCAGTATTTATCATACCATTACTGGTCATGGGATATGAATAAAACCATGATTGCCAGTACTGGTTGGTGGTTTCAACCTACCCCTCTGAAAAATGATGGAGTTCGTCAGTTGGGATGATGACATTCCCAACTGACTGGACAAATAAAAAATGTTCCAAACCACCAACCAGCTAGTAAGTAGGTCCTCAGGAGTCATCATCCCCTTTTTCTAGGCTGGGAAAACAAGTTCAAACCACCAGCCAATAGACATTTCCCCTAATGTTGATGGTATGATGGTTATGTACTCCAATGAGCCTATCAGATCAGCAGAAATTCTGTACCGTAATTCCTAATTTACCATCTATGTTGTACATGATGGTTATTTACGTTCTTATTACAAACTAAGATTAGTAGTTTCCAACATTTTAATATTACTATCATTACGCAGTTACCAAATATCCTGCTTTGAACCCGATACATAGTGATGGTAATACTTTCCTTCATATTCCATAGTCCCATGTATGTCGCTGAATTGTAACACTTCGCCTGACGTAAGTTTGGCTATTTCGGAATCGCTACCCCAATTGCGTCACCATCATTCCAGTTGCGTCACAGTGACATCGTTCTAAGTTATCCATATTACCCTGGTTATGACTAACATAGCCATGGAAAATGGCCCATTTATAGATGGTTTACCTATTGAAAAAATGGTGATTTTCCATGGCTATGTTAAATAACCAGATGGTAATCTATCCGTCAAAGCAATCATAGGGAAACAAATCACTCTAAACACTCTTCCGTAGGACGTTCCCATGACTTCAATGGGACATATCATCGTTTTATTGAGCCGGTTGAGCCCTCATTAGATGCCTTCGCATTTAGAAGATCTGCTGCCCAGCGGCGTGATCCTGCGCCCTGGCAAAATGGCGGAAGCGAAAAGCGACAAACATTGAGGTTGTTGATGTCTTTTTCTTGGATTTATATAACTGGTTGGTGGTTTCAACCTACCCCTCTGAAAAATGATGGAGTTCGTCAGTTGGGATGATGACATTCCCAACTGAATGGGAAAAATCAAGCCACCAACCAGATAAGTACCATGAACATCTACCATATATGAATACATGAAAGTCAATTCAACCAGTGGATCATGGGCCATGACAACATCACATCCTACAACACCTCTACATAAAGTCAAGCCATCTCCCCGCGTTTCGGTGTATCAGTCTGTCATCTTATAGGGGGTACACGCGAGCGATATGGATCAACTGTAGGTGGCCCAGGGTTCAACTGCCTGGAACATTCTCCTGGAAAGAAGGAAGGCCGGCAATAGCAGTTGAACAGCATCCCAGTTAGCCAGCGAGGGGGCATTGTTGCACCCAGAGGTCAACAATTGCCGAAGTGAGCGAGCAATTATCAGCCCATGATGCAAGTTCTTCCAGCTGGATTCTGTCACCAGACTTTGAACACTGAACCATTCGTGCTGCAACGTGGGGAGCATCTTTGACCATTGAAATTTAGAGACGCAAGGAAACACATGTTGACACCTTGCTCCCGGTCAAGACAGGGGCTGAAGTAAGCAAACAGAAGACCATGAAGACGCTTGGGTTTCGATGGCCTGAACATAATTTCCATAATTTCAGGCAGGAAACAGGACATTGAGAAATATCCTGACATTGAGAACCTTGCTTGAAATACAAGTGCAGGATATTGCAGGCATAGGATGCAAATGGATCCAGCAGTTTTCTACATCTATTTGGGGTGCCAGCTGCACCAACAGCGATCAGCACTGCCTGCTCGATCTCATAGACGAACTGGTGGGTCGCCTCTTTCCTTCACACCAAGGAGTCTGGGAGAATTGGCTGTTCCAATGAGGAAAGCTGTTCCACAAAAAATGTTGGCGTTTACCCCCCGAGTATATTGGGAGTTCAACCGTAGGGCTCCAATAAGGTAACCCTGGTTCTTCTAAGCGGCTCATGAATTCCCCCACTTTTCAAACAAATTGAAAGCACCAGCCTGGTTTTGATAGGACCTGGTATATGACGTTTATGACCTTTGGAATTTGAAATGGAACATTATAGATGGTTTCCCCATCTGACACAATGGGGCACTTCGAGGCTCATCCGAGTGAGGTGTCGGTAAATAATCCTCCCAGTTGCAGCCCTGTCAACATGCTTTTCCGGGCCATGTTTCCATGTTTGATTTGTGGGGGTTATCAGTTACGAGTCATGGGAACTCTTCCAAGTAGCAGTACCAATGGGTTAAATCTCAAATTTGTCTGGTGAAATCTAAACTTTGGCTGGTTTGGGGGTAAATCCCGAATTTTCAGACACTCAAACCAGCCAAATATCATATATTATTATATTATCATATATAGATCTAAACTAATAATAATATAATATATAGATCTAAACTAATAATGTTTGCAAACACCTGCTGGGCTCCCCTGGCTTGCTCGGTGGCTTTAGGTGTGCCTAGCGACGGCTCTGTTGACAGCTCTGGATGTTGAGAAAAAATCACGACTTGGGGGCGCAGTTGAGGTACAAATGGGTATAACCATGGTTATGGCCTCTATAAGTTGGCATATAACACCTATAACTATTGGCATACCATGGCCCTATATCCACTTATAATTTGTTTAACTGGAACTGCACTTCCAAGTAAGCAAACCGAGGTTTATGGTGAATATAATGGCATATTGCAATCATCTGATGAGGGTATCATTGGGACAATATCGGATATAGAGTAACTCACCAATTCATCTGACTCTTTAGGTATATTATCAGGATTGCCTGACAATATCGCCAACAAAAACCGGGCTTCAAAAATCAACAATAGTGATAGACGTGTGTGTGTGTGTGCGCGTGAGAATCAGGTATGCCGCCAGAATGAGAATTTCAATGGGACACATTAATTTTGGGGCAATCATGGATATTCTATTTTCACACGCGCCCATCTATCGACAGTTTGGTTGGTTTTAAAAATCACAAGCCCAGTGGGGGCCGGCTTTGTGGGGCGACCATGGAGGGCTGGACAGCAGGTTTAACCATCGCAGGCAAGAGTTTTTTTGCCACACCCTCTGGGTTCCTCCAAAATAGAGATAATCTGCTACCAAACTGGTACTTGTTGGTGGTTGAGCCTTACCCCTCTGAAAAATGATGGAGTTCGTCAATGGGAAAGATGACATCCCATATATTAGGGAAAATAAAAATGTTTGAACGCATCCAATTAAACAACCCCTGTTTCTTGCTTGGACCCCCTTCAAATCCACCCCAGGAGTGTGGAACCTTGGCTGGCAGAGCGGCAAAAAATCGCTCCTGCAGCGAGTATGGGCATTGGATTTGATGATTTTCACCGACCTTTCACGAGTCGCTTGCCCTCTATCTATCTATCTCTCTCTCTCTCTCTCTGTCTTTCTTTGTTTCTTTCCGATCTGGGAGAGTCACATACGTGACATTTTGGGAGTGCATCTTGAATCTTGTTCTCATAACCAGCGTCAGCTCTTTGAAAAGGTGCTAAAAAGAGCTAGGCGCAAAAATAGGCGCAAAAAAAGTGGCCTTGGTTCACTGTGGATCTCCTTGACATGTCCCCCTGACATCCCCCAACCAAAGAAATAAGGTTGGTGGGATCCGACATCTGAAACAACACACATTTTAAGAAACACAAGGCATGAATACTGACTATGCCAACCATTCGCGAAGCTTCACCTCAATGTTGAACGCTTGCCACCGTTTTATTACCGTAACCACTCGGCACACGTGCTCCTTTGCGGACCAGCCAGAGCCCCAACCCATACCACTGGTGGGAAACTTCTTGCGCAGGGACTCCAGGGACCAGCTGGCCCGTTGGAGGTTTCCCAAGCCATGGATGACTTATTGAAACCCAGTGGCCCAGTGGTGACTTGGGGATCCCCTGTTAAAAGAGAACCCTCCAACATTCAGCTTGAACAATGAGAAATATATTGGGAGGCTTGTAGCCGGCAATGTTCCAACGTGGATCCTATGCCTGGGCAATCTGGTTCAGTGGCCTGTGCCATCAATCCTTCATGAAGGGTAATGTCGACAAAACCAATTGAAAACAGCCATAGAACTAAAACAAAGATCATGTCCGATAGAAAACAACCTATTTTCTGCAGTTTCATGTCTCCATTTGCTTCCTGGCGCAGTGCAGTACGTGGGGGTGCAGTTCACTGCAGTTCCACTCAAGAAATAGCTATGTGAGGCCACAACTATAGGGAGATTTATGGGGTTATTAATTACATGCTATTTCCAAGGGTTTGCACGGTTTTTACCTTATACTTGTTCTCAAATTTATGGTGGTATAACATGGTATAACGGTATAGCACCAAACTAATACCAAACTTACATAAACTTACAACATGTTTGTCCATCCAACAATGCACCCACCAATCACCCACCAGGACGCATCCTCAACTTGCCCATGACTTTCAGGGCCTCATGGCTCCGTGTCGTTCCGTGTCGTGGTCTCGACCCATTTTTTAAATCCAAAATCAATCCTGGTTGGTGGTTGACCTACCCCTCTGAAAAACATGAGTTCGTCAGTTGGGAGGATGACATTCCCAACTGAATGGAAAAATCATCCAAATGTATGAAGCCACCAACCAGAATCTATTGTAGACTACTATCAGGATCATGATTTCTACTCTTATCGTCTTTGAGTTTTGGTCATTTAAATAACTGTAGAATGACATGCTTGGGGCTACAACATCCGCAGATCGTGTTGAAAAAGTATGCAGAAGTGATATGATGCGAGATGTCTATATGTGTTAAAACACCAGCCTAACTTCACCTATCATTAACCAGAGTGGGCGTTACCGTACCTTCCCCTACCCAAGTTCGGCAACTTTCGCTAGATTATGTCTGACTGCAAATACGATTGCATATAAACATCCCCTCTGGCGGAAGTAAATCACCGCTTGCTAACCAACACTGGTTCTTCTCCCGGGAAGTCAAGGTAACGGACACTGAATGATTCTGCGCTACTTGGGCGGGTCACCAAATGGATTGAAAACAAGTAAAATTAAGTGGTCTTTCTGAGCTCTGATAGATGCGCATGCTTGTCCTGCAATCAAAGGAAATCTTCTAAGCCAACTGAGATGGAGGACAGCGCCCCGGGAACCCACACATGTTTAAGTATTCAAAACCTTCGCCTGCTCTGGGTCAATACCAACATCATATCAACATATCCCATTAAAAACCAATACGCGCATATACAGTGTATATATATATGTAGATCTAGATATACACATATATGTAGGTATATCTATGTACATGTACTTGTTCTATGCCGTTCATCTCCTCAAGATCCATAGCATCAGCAAACGTTTCAAGGCTCGCCAGCCCACCAGGGCGTCCAGCGGATATCTCCAGGATCTGGGCCGCAGAGCAGAGCTCTGTTGCTTGCGAAACGAAACTGTGGTGGCTGAATTCAATGGTTTATGGTCGATATAACTATAGTTAATGGTATGTTCATGGATGTTGATTTATGGTTTATGGCATTAATAGGGCATTATATCCATAAGATTACCCTATAGCATTAGTTATGGTAGATATAACTTTATCTAATGGATGTTAATGGATGTTGATCCGAGGGTTTATAATGGAACATCCTACAAAAAATGGATGATGACTGGGGTACACCCATTTTAGGAAACCTCCATATAACTATAGTTAATGAGTTAATGGATATTAATCCCCTGAACGATAGCTAAGTTGGTGCCAATAACTCCAATTTCACTATGGTTTATGATACGCCGATGACTATAGTTATATAATGGGGTTTAAAAACCAATTTATCACTGGGGGTCCCACATTGTAGTGGATCTAATGTTAGTAAAGCAAGTAGTACACCACCCATATGGATTGATGGTTTATACCAACCATTTTGCGTTTTTTTTTTTTAAATGGTAATTTTGGGGATGCCCTGCATGGTCCCAAACATGTGTAAATCTCTATAAATGATGGCTTGGGGGTGTTGAATTTTAGGGGGAAGGGATTGTTCATGAATTGGGGCTCCTTATTTCGAGTAGTTAATGCATGTATCATACCCTCCAAAAACCCTGGACATGGAACATCATCTCATTCAGTTCAACGATTATCCCGCATTTTCCGTTTAAAAGTCGGGGTTTCCATTGCCATGATATATATAAATTACCAGAGAGCGTTAGGAATCTTAGAACGATGGGATTGTCCAAGCAAATCCCTGAAAAAAATGAACGAGCGCACATGCCTTCATTTACGGCAAGAGATCCATGGTGACTTGGGGATCCCCTATTTTAGGAAACCTGCCCTTTAGTTAGTGACTTGATTGGTGAGTTAGTGGGTTCGTGACTGAGTTAGCTAGCTACAACATTTATTTGTGAACCGGTCTTGCCCCAGGTCAAGGTCCTCCAGAATCTCCATACCACGGTCTTCGGCTGCGGCTCTTCTTTGGTCACCTTCACCTGCGGCCTCCGCAGTTTCTTCCACTCCTGGGACCTCGCTGAAGTTGAGCTAACCTTTCTAAATCACTGAAGGTGTGACCAGATGCAGATCCCTCTAAGTCCTTCTTGGCAGCCACTGCTATTTGGTGACCTTGGGCACCTGACAACATGCCCTGGGCCAGCATGATCATGAGCAGCATGTAAAGAGATGAAGGTGTGTACATTCCCATTCCTGTTGGTTCATATCACCATCATTAATCTGGCGAACTTGTAATAGTAATTCACGAGCCTGAGATCATTGTTGGGTCATTCTGGGGTGATTCGCCAACTTAAATCATAATCAATCATTATGAGATGGGTTGGTTGAATTTGCCAACCCATTCATCATGCTGGAACTGAAGGGAACACCAGGAAGGTACGTTCTACCTATGATTGTAGAGGGAACAGTCCCAAAATCCCAAATCAATCTGGAATAACAATTGTTTACGAAAATTAGCTCGTCCAATTTACATTACACTGGACCCATGTCCAACCCGAAAAATCTTCATAGTTTGAAATAAACTTTGTTGATGGATATTATTCCCCAATGTTCCCGTTATGTTTCCATCATATTTAAAGCTAACAAAATGCTCAGCACCACTGGTTGATACTGTGCACTGCGGCGCCTTGACCTTCTCTTCAGCCTGGCTCTGGGGAACTATTGGTTTTGCACGGCAAAGCGAAAGAGTGTGTCTAACTGGGTAAGATTGGGATTTACGGAGGATGGGGATATGATATACCTAGCAGAATGCAGCTACCCTGTAGTAATTTAGCAGTGTGCTATGGAAAAGCCACCGTTTTTATCCATTTTTGGTATGTAAATTCATTGAACTAAATGGGTTGCTTTCCATAGCCAACTGTTAAATGACCAGGGAGTAATAGACCTCCAACATTTCTGGTGATATTGGGCATGATCTTGGGTTTAGGGCTTGCCGCATGGATAATAAGAACGATATCGCTCAGAATAATCAATGATTCATAACAATAATGATGATGACAATGATCCGTTAATGGTACTCATCAAAATGATTACAGTATGAAAATCATACTCATTAAGAATGGATTATTTTGGCATAGTTATCCCCTCTAACCATCATTTCCACGGTTCGGTCGCAGTGAGGAACTATAGTTTTTTTCGTGTCGGGGATGACCCTGAGGTCGCTCAAGAGGAAAAATCTTTGACACTAATGCTTGCCATTGCTACGTGAGTATATGGTTGGTGGCAATGAAGTCCTTTTGCAAACAGCAACAGTTTAAAGGGGGTTGTTCGGCATGCTATTTGCCACCATCTGTCTGCTGGTTGCCTCATCCTGGTACTGCGTCTGGATACTGGAGTCCTTAAAAGACGCCAGCTCCTCCCTTCTAGTAGGAATCTATAGGAATCTAGCATGTCAGTTTTCACTTGGACCAAACAATGGCCATATCATGATTGCCGACCCCTAAAAATCGGTGTCACTTAGTCACCCGTCTATACCTGGGCCTATTCTGTCAATACCTCGCCTCAAACCAGCAAATTAGGCAAAACATATTTTATGACGTCAACACACACATATACATAGATATCATATTCCGAGCAACATGGGGAAGCAACACCTTCGAACTGGAAAAAATACATATATCAGACCATGTTGTCCCCACGCAAAAGAAGCATGGACAACACATATAAACCAATGATATACCAACCATTCACCACCAAGCTGATTATCATTATATACAAAGTGCTATATCATATGTTTCCCACCAAAAGAGGAGCATGACTGAACATATTGAACCAAAATAAGTTCTATAAAAACATCTAGGGACCAATACGTTTACCACTTATATAGAATAACCGTAACCAGAAGATGGAACAAGTTGGAACCCTGGACATCATGGAATACATCATCGAACTACAATCGTGGACATGTTTTCCGACATCTTTTTGAGGGGATACTATAGTTAGTTGGGGAAGTGCGAAGCGCATCCCAGGAACGGTAATAGGTTGATAATCTAAATGTGACTAGGATATACTCTGTATATTATTAGGATAGAGAAGCGATATATACATTTACTTGAAATCAATCATTACATGGGGATGTAGTAAGGATACAATGTGGATCTAATGGTGATATTTGTGTTTGAAAATAAGCACATGTCAACCATTAAAAACCATATCTAATTGCCACTGAACATAAAAGATTGGGACATCCATGGGCATCTCCGATGTTTGTTTGCTGGCTAAAGTACCAAAACAGCAAAACAGCAAATCTCCATTGCATAAAACATTATACAAGCCAATATATAACATTACTAAAAAATACAACGAATCAACCATTGCACGATTCTAAACGCATAATTAAGAGTAAACATTAGAAAAACACCTAGAGCCTAAAAACCATGACTGGTACACCTGTCTCTCCACCGATCATGGGCCGTGGAACCAGCGCGCCTCATCTGCTGCCTGCTGCGCCAGTGGCTGTTTCTTCGGCCCCTCTGCCTCGCCAGAACCTGTCAACCAGCACCACCAAAGGTTTCGTCCCTACCTGCAAAAATGGTGGTTTAATGGGATTTCATGGTTGGTTAATGGGGCTAATGGGATTTAAGGGGATCTAATGTGGTTCAACGGGATTTAAACAAAGTCTAATGGAAGCTCAATGGGGTTTTACATACATTTCAAGGGGATTAAACAAGGATCTAATGGGATTTATATAGTTAAATAGCTAATCTGGTTTTATAACTGCTATCTTTCTGTTGGGATTATGAAAGGTATATCAAACTAGTTAATGGGGTGAACCAAAATCAAGAAGGATGACTAGGGAGCGCCGCATCACTCTGCTTCCGCCTCAGGTCTGGGTTTGTTTTTGGCTTCTGCAATTCTTGGACTCCCAGAAGCATGGCCATTCTTCGAGCGAGATCTGATCTGCTGCTGCTCCTGAACTCCAGCCAGAAGTATAGGCCTTATGCAGCGGCCGGGCTTTGCCAGTTAGGCATCTTGCAACCCCTGGTGAGCTGACTGCCATCGACTCGCCAGGAAACCCGAGCTCGGTCAAAGTCTCTTCCAAGCTTCGGATCCTCTTTGAGGAACTTCACACAGGACAAGCTGCATCTAAACTTGAAAATAGCCCCACATCATGGCCAGTCTCAAATTTGTCAAATGCCCGATACAAAAGCAACATTCTAGAGTATACATTCCATACCATTCCATCACATTCCATCATGTGTGGCAAAAATCAAACCATTAACCAGTCCTTGTAGGAACCATTAATCTTCGTTCATCCCTTTGTTATATGGCTAAATATCGCTAACAATCCCCATTGATGGCTGGTTAAAAAAAGCACCATTGGGTGGCCTTTACTGCAGCAGACCCTGGTTTTCCCGCTGCTGGGCAACTTTCAAAGTCGAAGGGCCAACTGGACGACGAACTCTTGGACCTGGATTTCTTGGCGAAAACCACGCCAAGATTTCTTGGCGTTTTGTGGCTTTGGGATGGGGCCCAATGCTTTGCAATATCCCGACAAACAAGTACAAAAATAACAAAGCATTATATAAATCATTATAAATCCTATATATATAGTATAATATCTATAGTATAATTAAACAAAATTATATATAGTATAATTTGGAATGCTAGAGCCGACAAACAAGTACAAAAATAACATATGCGAATTTTGGTTGAAAATAGGCGATGATACAATTGAAGTCTATGTAAATCTGACAAAAAGGAGTTTTCAAATTTGTGGGTACCTTCGGGTAATCAAACATGGCCATGAACAATGGAAACTTTAGTCCGATAAATTTCCCAATTGAAACCCCCATATTTGTACCGGATTTCCCATTGCCCGTGTTTGAGTACTGAAGGGCATATTCCATTAAAATCCCATGATATCCACATGTTATTTTTATGATGGTTGATACATCCAACTTAAATCTTCATGATATTCCCGTGATATCCTCGTATTTTAACAGTCAAATCATACATGTCCCCAGTTAGTAACTGGGTAAGAACCATATGAAGCACCCATTTATATAGGTTACATAGGGATTGTATCAGGCTAAGAGAAAACACATCTACCTGGGAGCGCGGTTCCACTTTTAGTTTAAGTGGAAGTACAACCATATGAAATACCTCAATCATATATAGGAGACTCCCGGTTATATAGGGTTTTAAGTCATTTGCAAACTGGGATGCACATCCAAGCGCCCGCTTGTAATCAAACATAGCAATGGACAATCCCCATTTATAATATCTATAGATCATCTTGCCAAATAAACCTCCATTGAGTTCGGGGAATTTGCAACTAGCACAACTAGCTATGTCGGATGACACCAGATGGTAACCATCCCCGGTTTTGGTCGAGAAGTTAAAATCGCCCATCTATATACAGTATATGATAAACATGATGATTTACCTATTCAAAATGGTGATTCTCCATAGCTATTTCAAATAACCAGAGGCTACAGCCGGGTCAACAAACATTGTAACTTTCGTCCACTGGGTCCACGGCGCTTGGCTGACCTGGCGAAAGGTGGCCCAATTCTTTGGGATACTATAAGTATACCATAGGAAGATATATAGTATCTATAAATTATTCATATTGACCCATAGGGATCTATATACTTGTTGGTATAGGGATGCTTATATTTTCGTACTTTGGGATAAATTATTTCGACCTTTTTGGGATAACATAACATAAAGAGGATACTAGAGGTAACATTACCATGCGGTAATCAAACCTGGCACTTGCAAATCCCATCCGTGATTTAGATTGTTTTAGTGGGAAAAATCAGAAAGAACTATTGCTGGTGGTTTTTCCAAGCGGCGCTTGGCCGGCACAACCATCCAACTTGCAGGGTAGGACTAGGCTGGTGCATCCCTGCGACTTTTCCTTGCGGTTGGCTACATTTTGGCAAAAACCTGTGCTTTGCTGAATTTTGGAACTAAAATTTGCCATCTGCACTGTTCATCGATTTTTCCATGGTGTTCATTGATTTACCCAAAGTTTTCATCGATCAATCGATTTTTCCATGCATAACATGCACCCGGTGAACATGTAGAATATAGGTTGAAGCACAACCCTGTTGGGCCTAAATAGTGGCATTGGATGCTATCATAGCGTTGGTTGGTTTAGGGTTTATTTAGGGTTGGTTTAGGGTACTTTAGGATTGGTTTAGGGTTGGTTTAGGGTTTATTTGGGGTTGGTTTAGGGTTGGTTTAAGGTTTATTTTGTGTTGGCTTAGGGTCTATTCAGAGTTATTTAGGGATGGTTTAGGGTTGATTTAGGGTTTATTCAGGGTTATTTAGGGTTGGCTTAGATTTATTTAGGGTTGGTTATGTTGGGTTGGTTTAGGGCCTATTTAAAGTCTGTTGAGGGTTGGATTCAGGTACATGTAGAGATGCAAGGTGTGTATATAAAGATAGATAGATAGATAGATTAGATTAGATTAGATTAGGTTAGGTTAAATTAGATTAGATTAGGTTAGATAAGATTAGATTAGATAGATTAGATTAGATTAGATTAGATTAGATTAGATTAGATTAGATTAGATTAGATTAGATAGATAAGTAGATTAGTAGATTAGTAGATTAGTAGGTGAGAATAGATAGTTAGATTAGATTAGATTAGAATGGATTAGATTGGATTAGATTAGATTAGATTTAGATTTAGACTAGATTAGATTAGATTAGATAGATTAGACTAGATAGATTAGATGGATTAGATAGATAGTTTAGATAGATAGATAGATAGATAGATAGATAGATAGATAGATGGAGAGATAGATAGATAGATAGATAGATAGATAGATAGATAGATAGAGAGAGAGAGATAGATAG
>Ga0126342_10000052_pt1:0-30000 | contig 62674 bp, 29 predicted proteins | sample Cyp1metagenome_FD_92528 | JGI IMG/M metagenome (GOLD analysis project Ga0126342, IMG submission 92528) | Coral microbial communities from Lord Howe Island, Old Settlement Bay, Australia - Cyphastrea 1 metagenome | ecosystem: Host-associated > Invertebrates > Cnidaria > Coral ...
GAAAAGCAGAGAAGCAAAGAAACAGGAAAAACAGAAAAGCAAAAAAGCAGAAAAGCAGAGAAGCAGGAGAAGCAGAAAAGCAAAAAAGCAGAAAAGGCGAGAAGCAGGAGAAGCAGAAAAGCAGAAAAGCAGAAAAGCAGAGAAGCAGGAAAAGCAGGAAAAGCAGGAAAAGAAGGAAAGCAGAGAAGTAGGAAAAGCAGAGAAGCAGGAATCCAAAAATAATTCCTAAACCTGATAAAAAAAAATCCTAAAATAATTAGCCCTCCATTATTTAATGGTGATATCAAAGAATGACTACTAAACTGGTGCACTGTTTCAATCCTCCGTGAACATATGATTGATGAAAGGGAAAATAATGTTTAACTATATTCTAAACATTCTAGCATTCTGGCTGAATGATTAGGAAAATACGATCAGCGCATCCCAAAATCACCAGCTTCAACGCTTCGCGGTTGAAAAACCCACCAGAAAAATCTCAACCAAAATGGGGATCACATCATCGCAGCCAGCAGACGAGGTGGATTTCGGCACTTCTTCATCGGAGTCCGGGATGAAGACCACCTTTGAAATATTTTGAAATCCAGTACCATTTCATCCATTTCTAAGCTCACTATATCTTAGGAAGTCCATGAATTCTGCAGAGGAATGTTTCATTTGCATAGCATTGTCTCAGGATTCAACGAGGTCAATTGTGAGACATTCCAAATGAACACGAAAGAATTTGCAGACTCTCAATGTAACCCCAGCATTGACGTTTCCATGTTCTCGTATGTTATTTTTTTTACACACGTTTATTCATTTTTGTAGATACGAGATGATACGAGTATGTTGAGGGTCAAGGTGTGCAGTTGGCCCCGCATTTAATCATTACGTCTCGCTTGCCGCATGCCGCGACAAACCCACGGGCCGCCTCATCCGTAGAAACCTTTCTTTTGGCGCGCACATCCATTCGTGTGGTTCCTTTGAGGCCTCAGTATATCTGAACAAAAAGGCCGATAGAGGCTGACAAGAATAAACCCAAACGGGGAGTGATCAGGTGCCCATAGGTGCCCATTCTCTTCAAGTTTGTATATATAAATATATATATATGTTTTCAATTTGCAATCAAACAATATCAGAAAATTATCTCAAAGTGCAGGTAATAGCCCAAAATTTTGGGATCCGAGAATTCAAGGGACATGTCTATTTTTTCAAGGCCACCTGCCACCTGCGGTGTTTTTGTTAATGCCCCAAGGGCAGCGCCGTATACGTTGGGACTTGGTACTCTTTGAAGAAGGTGAGTCTTGGTTGGACTTGACCATTGCCAGCCACGATCACTTGAAATTGCTCTTTACACCTTTGGCTCCACCAAGCTTATTACAAGGACCAGTGAAACAGATCCAGGTGCAAGTAGCCCTTCCAACATTAAATGTCCACAGCCAATCGAAAAACCGCTTCTTCTGAATATAGTCATCTGTGCCAGGGACTTCGCTGTTCGGTTCAGTGGCTCCAGATTCATCACCACAACCTTTGGCAACATACCCTCTGGTTATGACTAACATGGCCATGGTATAATAGATGGCCCATTTATGGACGGTTTACCTATTAAACATGGTGATTTTCCATGGCTATGTTAAATGACCAGATGGTAACTTGCAAGACACGATCTGTCACCGCACTATAGATTTCTCTCGTCAGCACTTTGCCAAGCCTTTTTCGGCCAGGACATCATCTTGATTCATTGTAACATCTGCTGATGACGCCAACAGACTCAGACCCTGGCGCCATCTCTTCCCAAATTCACGGGCTGAAGTCCAAAACACCATCAAACCAAAGGAAGATGATTTTTGGTTAATTCATGTTAATTCCGCTACTTCCCCTCACCAACAATCATTCTTGGTGGCATCGTGGTGTTGATTCAAGAATTGTCGTGCAGCAAACCAAAGCACATTTACTACTGTCAACACCGGGTCAACAACAAACTTTGGGAATCGGGGATTTTCCCAAATAGCTGCAACTTATTATTGAACATGTATCCTCCCAATGTTGTAAACACAATTATCAACCTCCAATACAACGTTTGTACATACCAGCCATTTTAACAAGCACTGGGGATATTGCTACATCGTCAGTAAACCTATGATTGTCGATTTTGCTTCTGGGTTCCCATGTCCACAGGAATCCCTTTTGGCTGTGTTCACCGACGCAATGACACGGCTTGTGAGAGCTCCTGGGGCACGCGTTGAGTTACGCTGAAACACCTCCTCGTCAGTTGGGATCTTCCTCCCAAATAGGGTCGAAAATGAAACGTCTGTCAACTGTATGTCAAACATGTTAGAACCACCAACCGGATAAGATTGGATGGGCCTTTGACAGTTTCGAATCTTCAACACTTTTATGTTCTCCACTGCGTCGATGATCCTCTTTGAGCTGCATGGTGCAACCCTCAAACCCAACCCGGCAGGGATTCAGGGCAGCCATAGCTATGGCTGAAATAAAAATCCTCCAACACCACTATTTCAGGGTTCCATGAAATTTTTCCGTTTTCCGGTGAAGATTCCACGGCTTTCCCCACTTCTACCCGGCCCAGAACCGCAGAACCGGCACCTCGGTCAACGGCGACGCTGCGGTGTTTGCCGCGCCGGCACGTGCGGGGGTGGCGACTCGAACGGCGGTGACCAAGGGTTCAGAGGAGATGCTCTCGATGGAATCGGTCAGATCGATCTCCGTACGCGTCCTGCAGGAAGTTGGGAAGTTATTTGGAGGATCTTGGGAATATCTGGGAATCGCAACTGGTTAATCCATGGTTAACCCCATCCCCCCCGTGTTCCTTCATTGACTTGATTTCTTGTTTCATTCCTTCTATTGTTTGTTCCTTGTCTAAACCTTCGGTGTTGTTCACCCAAGGTTCCAGGGGAATCTTTTCAGCTTGTATCTCCTGTTCATTTTCGTTGGAGGTTGCTTCTATCTTCTGTCCTTTCTTCGTTGTGACTGTGACTTGTGAGATCCTCATCCTTGTTGTTGGTGGCTTCTGGGCCGTGTCAGGTCGGCTGGCTGCTGTGGCTCTTTCTGTTGTCCTTGCTTGCTTTGGTGAGCTGCCTTGTGTAATCTCGTCTAGTTAAAAACGCCCCAAATCGTCCCAAATATGTGCAAATCTTGTACTAAACCATGGTTTCTTGGGTGTTTAATTCTAGGGGGAGAGAGTAATGGTCCTGGTGGTGATCGTACTTTCTCAATTCGTGGATTGGCCTATTTAGAAATGGGTGTACTAGGGGCTTTATAAATCAATATCAATCAAGTATAATTTATAATGCAGTATGCTCAAGTCGTAACTTGCTATGTTGATCACTCTTGGGCATGGTGAATTTGCTATATATCCCAGCTGAGGCTGGTTGTATGAGTATGGCAAACATTAGATTCACTAGATATTTGGTCTTGCAAACTCTTCCGTCTTTCTAATGTATCAATTGCTGCACTTTGCCTGGTGAATCAGTGAATTTCCCTGTGATTATGAAGCAAGCAAGCCAAAGTTTAAGCAGGCAGCCTCCAACCCCAGAATTACGAGTACGAAGCCAAGTGTTTAGCGTCTGAGTTTGAATGACAGAAACGCATTTTACTCAGATTTATTGGGGCGTGCAATCCGCTGCTAGACCAGCTGGCTTTTGTCGCTGACTCAGCAGTGTGAAGGATTGAAAGCCCGTTTGCCCGCCTCGGCAAACACCATTGATTCAACTTTCTCTGCTTTCCATCCTCACGGATTCCGCATCACGTCGAGTGATTTGATTTATAGTTCTCGTTTTCATTCTGTTCTTATTATCGATTCCAAATCAGTTTAGACGTCTGCAAATCATACTTATTTTATGTACTGTAAATATTATTAAATATGCCGTTTCACTTGGATGTCATTCGTCTTCAATGGCAGAAACATGTAGAAGCCCATAGAGGGGCAGAGTGGTCATTCATCTCACTCTGCTCCTCATTAGCCTTCTTCTCTTCACCTCCCTTGTCTCTGCGCCGCTTTCCGTCTCCGCTTGCCATTGTGCTGTCCCAACGCTCTTGGTGAGTGGCTTTGTCTGGAAATAGGTTCTTCCCAAATCCGCTGCTTACTAATTGTTGTTCTATTAAACTGCACAAATTTGGTGGGGATACCCCATTCAGCTGACGATCTGAGAGGTGACGTAATAACATGTCTGTTTTTTGTAGCTGCGGAAGTCCATGATCCGCAGTTTTTCCATGACAAGTGTCTGGTCGCATCTACGTGATTTCCTCCCATTCTGCTCAACAGCCCCTTGAGCCCCATGATTTGGATCAGGACTGGCACAGGCGGTGCTGCGGAGAACTTCATTTTGTGGGATCTACATTCAAAAAAACATTATAAAACTATACCAACATGTTGATATTCTGTAGATCTTCCATATATTCCCTCATATTCCCCTACAAAAAAAAAACCAGTGGATGGTTGTGGATCCTGCTGTCCATGGCCGTGCTGTGCCCCTTTGGGGCTCCCTGACTTCATATCCTCCAGGGCTTTGTCGGCGACTCGCGACAGATCACCGAGTCTGGGCAAGGCGGCGTAGCGGGGGTGAACAAAAATGTCAAGCTCCCGTCTGCCACAGACCCTTGGGAATTCGAAAAGATTGGGGGATTAATGTGAATTACATCATGAACAAAAGAACTATGGCAGGCATATCATGGCATATCTTCTATTCATGAGGTTTTTATGCATTTTTTAGATACATCTACTGTAGATAGAATTGATGGATATTACAGCCATTGCATTTGCACATTATCCCTTTACCTCCTTGGGATCATCTACAAACGTTCCAGCAAGCCACGTAAATTTCTCCATTATTCTTTGGTTATGTAGATCCTCATGTCTCTTAAGTCACAGTTTCTGCTGGTTGAATCATCTAATCATTTTGTTTACTCAGTTTACATCAGATTTCATGCTGCTAAAATCCAAATGGGGGCAAAAATCCCACCGGCGCTCCACCAGGATATCATGCTCCGCCGGCGCGTTTTTCTGCTCTTCATCTTTGCTTCTATTTCTTTTTGCCGGCAACATATATTAACATATGACATATGGTAGAATGACATTTAGTGCCGGTAAAACCGCATCTATTGCTGCAAACTGTCATGAGGTGAGCAAACTCCAGCTCTCCTGTTACCCATTTGGTACGGAATATGATGGAACATGGATAATTACCTACAATTCTTGCTGAATTATATAATTATATATGCCCATATATAACAGTTCACTGATCTGCTAACAGCTGAAATAAGGTCATTTGGGCATGATCCTCCTTACTGACCATCCAGTGACGCCGCAGTGGGTCATGATGAGATTCTTCCAGCTCTATCTGCAGCTAACTAACTAGTTCGATATGATATATCTACCATAGCTATAGTTAACCTACAAATAATCTATATGATATGATATGATATGATATATAACCTATAGTTAACCTATCTTAACCTATAGTTCTAAAACAAATATAACTCCTTGCTTGCCCAACCAGCGCAACCCCCCCGGGTTCTCCCACGTTCCGGAACCAATTTTGTAGGGCGTGCTGCGGCGCTCTTCGAGGGTGCGTCCATCCTATCAAATCATGGGGGGAAACACCGGAGATTTCACCATGAAAAATGCTGACTTAGCGACGTTAAAATTGGGATGCTTAGCATCAAACATGGAGACTTCAAAAATCAAAGATAGTGATTTTACCAGCCAAAAAAGGGTTTATAACCAACACAAAGGGGATCTGTAATGATCTATAAAATGTTGGATACCGATAAGAGTCATGGGCCTCTATTGTGATTTTTTCAAAAATTATTGAGTATCCTGCAAATGGTGGGGGTGTCCTCTATTGTGAATGTTTTTTTTCTCAGATCCATTTTTTTCAGGAGGAGCTTTATCCGCCTTTATCCACCTTCTTTGGGTAAAGCTGGTCCATTTACTTTAGACAACCATATCCATGTTAAAGCCTTGAAAATGCAAGGTTTCCCAAATAATTAGATGCATTATTAAACTCGTATTTAAAAACAGAACCCAAACCATTTTTTGGAGGGGGTACCCCATGAGTGACCCAGATCCTCAATCATGTAATTGTTTGGATGTCACCCTATTGTGCACAAAACTTTTGGGGTGAAAAAAACAAAACCTTTTATCCACCTTTCTTTGGGTAAAGCTGGTCCATTTACTTTAGAAAACCATATCCATGTTAAAGCCATTTCCATTAACAAAAAAAGGCAACGGTAGGGCTTTCACTCACATTCCGTGGGGTTAATCACTAGCAAAAAAGGGGCAACGAACATCAATGATCAACACTGTGGATGGATTTTGCCAGCAAAGATTAGCCAGCAAACCTTATGATTTCATCACGGATAGTTTTGATCCTATCAAACATTTGAGCAAATTCCAGCCATTTCAGGTATTTTGGTCGATTTTTGTGGATTGTTTATAGCAGCGCCGCCCCAAAAACAGAAAAGTAAAATCAAGCTATACAAATCATTACAAATCTAGAATCTCGACTTATCTACCGTTTTGGGTAAGCTTTTTCTTTCACTTAAGGTTTTTTTTTTTCCGATCCCCCACGGTGGAGCACCTCCGCCGCTGCTCGAATGGAAATCTCCACCTGGAGCCACATGATAGTCCTTTTGGGTGCTGAACTGAAGCCACCGAAAAATGATAGATTTGTCGTATAAAACTTACTGGTGCTTAGCAGGGAATGGATGGGAATGGGGGAATGGGATGATTATTACTAGTGATTATGGATCATTCCCTCATTCCCTACTAAGCACCAGTAAGAAAATTATTGACAATGGTTTGCTTCCTGCCCTTCAACGGGCATTTGTCACCGGCATTTTATCTGGGGCGAAGGCAATTGACCTGAGAAACTTCAGAGCTATGGATGTAAGTAGACGATATCTTTAGCGTAGGAGCAACTCCACCACTGGGGCTTCCAAGGCCAGAACGTCCGCTTGGAAACAGCATCTGCAAGTCTGGAAGGGAGAGACAGTTTGCTTGGGATCAGCTTGGAATGGGTCAAAGGTCTAAGTCGTCTCCATTTTCTCGAGGAAGGAGATGTTGCATTGCAACAGGGCCTGCAAACTCTCGCAACGGTAGCCATTCTTGCAATGCGCCGCCGAGCAGCCAGGGGAAGGGGCGGAATTTCTTTGCGTCAAAGTCACTGTCTTTCAGTTGAGGCACTCCTTTGCCATTTTCTTCAAATCATCTAGAACTCGGACTAGCTGCCACTTAAATGGGCCCCAATGGAGCGCAGTTGTAGGTGGCTGAAATTCTTCAAAGCCCCCCTGACCCAACATGTTTTCACCAAGGATTTGGAGAACATGGAAGTGGAAACAGCTGGGATCTATAGGGTTCATTATCCCTATGATCAACATGGAAGTGGAAATCCGCAATGTGTCATAGCAAAATCACAAACGCCACTTATGCCGGACAAGCCGGGATAATCTATTTGTGCACATTGATGGACTGACGGCAAACAATGAGCCCAATCCCGTGCATTCCACAGGGGTTTCGCTGGGGTTTTGTATTCTGAGAATAAGACGAGAAAATGCAAGACACACATTACAACATATATCCATGCAAGTATGTATGTACATTTATACAATATCTGCATAATATATATATATATATATCTGACAAACACACATGCTGCATGATGTTAAAAGTAAAACATGGTAAACATAGCTGAAACATGGTGTCCCGAAACCTCCCAACAATACTTGGGGGAATTCGGAAACATTCCCAGTTCGGAAGCGGTCAATGGTTGATCCCCTGGAAAAAAGTGTACCCCTTAGTGGGATGACCTAAAATTGCATCAACATCCCAAAAACACTAAACATCCATGTAGGAGGCACATCTAATTCAGAATATTTCAGAATATTCAAGCACAACAATCCAAAATGCTCATGTCATTTATAGTCTTATAGATTCCAGAGTTGTATTTCCCATGGGGAAAATGCACAAAGCACCAAAGAGGCCCAGCCTCGCTCCCCTCAGTCAGGCAGCCGAAACCTTGTCCTTCTTGCAGGACAGTCCTGCAAAGGAAAAAACATGGCCGGAATTTGGGGGGAAATCTACGGAACTACGCAGAGATGACCACCCAAATATAGATAACCATTCCGTTCTTAGGTGGAAAGAAGTCATGGATTTCACATTCGACAATCCAAAGTGAAACTTTCATGGAATTTCACAAATGAACGATTCCCTTATATAACTAAACTTAGATACAATGCAAAATATCTAATTCCGTGTTGGTTAGTCGGTTAGTTTTTTCATTGTTTTTTCCTCAACCAAAGGTTAACATCATCGCCCAATTTTTACAGATGGAACATCACACATATTTGAAACCGCACACCAGTGTATGATGTTTGGCATTGTCTGGTATCCATTTTTACGGTCAAGTATTCATGCGGAGAAAGGTTAAAACATAGGAATATACTACTTAGTATTTGTTTTATTCGCCATAAAATTGGAAATGGTTGACAATTGCATTCCCCTTTTTGTTTGGATGATGAATTTGCAATCCTTCGCCCAAATGACATAAACTCCATTTCGGGACATCGGGACATCAGGACTTATGAAGAACCCCGGGTTGGCCGGCTGTTTGCCCAGTCCTGATACATGCCCAGTCTCCGAACAAGTTGTCCTGATGGCAGGCCAGTGGGTCGCTCAACCTTTTCAGGGCTCAACTAATACTGGTTGGTGGTTTTAACCATCTTGAAAAATATGAAAGTCAATGGGAAGGATTATCCCATATATTATGGAAAATAAAACATGTTCCGAAACCACCAACCAGAATATCTTCCAATATCACACGGATCAGTGAATCATTGACAACACTCACCCATCAAAAGATTCAGAAATGCAACCAAAACGTGGCAATAAAACATCAATGGACACCTTCTTCGTTGGGTATGTAACTATGTATGTCTGCCCGCCTCCCTGCGGCTGTTGATCTTTGGGGCACCCCCAATTTTACAACCAGGATCGATGGTTACCCATGAAACAACAACATGGAAATCCAATGAACTTCCATGAAATCTCCAATTCAAACAACATGAAATCACCAATTTTCATCCATTTTCCATGGTGTTTTCACGTTGGTTCCCCCAGCGACACCCCTCGCGGTTCAAACCCCGTGGGGTTCCCACGGCCGTGGAATTTTTTCACCGCGCGCAGGCAGCGCCAGAGCAGAGCCTCCGGGGACTTGGCAGGCGCAGTGCCAATGTGACCTGCGACGGATCAACCAGCCATTTGAGAATGGCAAACATACCATCTGTTTATGGTGACTGGGGGATGGTTGATTATTGTTTTACACACATTAATGGGAATATGAATGGGATATATATATATATATATATATTTAGGTATATATATGTATATAAAACCATATGGGTGTTGATAGGATGGCGAGCTGTTGTTTCTGCGAAGTTGGTGCATAACTAGCTTAAGTATGCTTTATGGTATATTTATAGTAGATATATCTGTGCTGATATTGGGTTATCATCTGTAGATTTCATGAAGAAAACCCACGCGGATTTGACTGGTCAGCATGCTACAGGAATCTTTCCCTCTCGGGGCATCCAATCGACTCTACTCCTATCCTCCTAATATGAAAAACACCTATACAAAAGCTGCCAAAGATGCGGTTTCATCTCCTACATTCATCATGGTTTCTGGTGGGGGCATATTAGTGTATATATATATATATGTATGTATGTATGTATGTCTGTCTGTATGTATGTATGTATATTATATATGTATTAATCGGGTATTGATCCCATATCATACTGGTGCATTAACTTATCCCATTCATGCACCATTCATATCCGATCTCATCTCTTAGGATTAGACATGATTAAAACATATCCCATCAACATACCATGAGTCACTGTTCAGCATTCTTGATGGATATCAACTATCACTAAGGGGTATTACATGATATTTTCCATATATTGGGAATATCATCATCCCAACCGACGAACTCCATCATTTTGCAGAGGGGTGGCTCAACCACCAACCAGTATATATACCCTCTGGTTATTTAACATAGCCATGGTATAGATGGCCCATAGAAATAGATGATTTTCCCATTAAAAGCTCCATATTCACATTTGTATGTGGGTAAAACAATAATCAACGACCATCCCCCAGTCATCACTACAGTGTGGTTTATGAAACTATGGATAGACTGGTTTACCATTCTCAAATGGCTGGTTTGGCCACGATCACCTTGCCTCGCCCGTCTGCGTGTTCAGCACCTCGTGGAGATCACTGTCCTGGTGGGGAGAAGCACCGGGAAACGGGAAACCATGGGGAAACCATGGGAAAACCAGCCAAAACAATGGATTTGGAAATGTGTTTCCAGAAACTCGGAAAATCCTCATCATGGTGATTTTTTGTGCTAATTCTTGGGCTGGACGGACAGTTTTCGACCCTTTTTGCTGGGTATTCATTTTGAAGATACAGATGAGCATGGATCTGGTTGGGTGCCTCCTGTGGTTGTTGTATTCCATGTTTTTGGCGGGTTATTGTGTATCTGTTCTCATAGGTGAAACGTCGTAGCGAGGTGGTTGTCAAAACTCACCTATGCAAACAACTATATATCTAATTGGTGGTTTCAACCCCCCTGAAAAATATTAGTCAGATTGGATCATCATCCCAGCTGTTGGGGAAAATAAAAAATGTTCCAAACAACCAACCAGATATACATTCCATGTCTGCAAATTGGAATACAGACCTGGAAAACACACCATTGAGAAATATTTTCCTGAGATTCCCCAATGACTCTTTTCCATTGGTTTGTCAGTTTACCCCAGGACAAATCCATTTGTTTAAGGCCAAACATCAATCCGTTAGTTGGCACTCTAAAATCAGAGAGTTGCACAAACTGATCTAATTAATCTTGGGATTAAAAAACACTTTTCTCCTTCACATCAATGTTAGTTTGTTTTTTCAAGATACTTAAGCAATGTTTCCAATCATTTGAATCATGAAAAGCACCTTATCTTATCTCATTATCCTGCTTAGTAAATAGGGATCCCAATCATGGATTAGTTTGTAATCTCCGACGTGCCAGGTAGATTAATAACCCACTATGATAATCAAGCCCGGATTATAACCATCATGTTTCTTAAAAAGGCGGTACCCATCTGAAATATGATTTAGAACACTTTATTTTGGAGTGTAACCACCCAATTACAAAAAGTCATGGTCAGACTCTATTACAAGGTGGTGCCCCCCCGAGTTAGAAGTTGGTGCATAACCCCATTAATCACTAATTTATCTACAATTTTTATCCATAAAACCAAAGTTGATCGAGATATGTTCACCAACTTAGCGATTTGTTCACCATAGTTGGTTTATGATGTTTATGGATGAACCTAGTTATAAACCATAGTGAGTTAATGTCAACCCCGGATTAATAAATGTTTATTAATTAGGGGGTACTCCTCCAATAGTCATTTCATCCAATACTTTTTTATGGTACCCCCCAATTAAACAGCCGTTTGGGGTTTATTAATCCAGGGTTGACAGTACTGAGATTTGTGGGGATTCTATGGGGGTTTTATGGGGATTAATGGGATGATCCCCCCAAAAAAAGGGTTTTTCATATGGGGATCACCAAATATAATAGTTCACCTAGTTATCCGTGTTGGTTTCACCTGGCGATCGCCATCGAAGCCGCCCAGCAGATGGATCATCTGCCCCAGCGTGATGCAGGCGCAGCCGGCGCGGCTGAAACCGGTGGCGAAGGGCGGCAGCCACGTGTTGTCCTGACGAAACGGGGCGGCTCAAAACTGCGGATGGTTTGCTGGTTGGTGGTTGAGCCACCCCTCTGAAAAATATTAGTCAGATAGGATCATCATCCCAACTATTGGGAAAAATAAAAAATGTTCCAAACCACCAACCAATTTGGGATGGCGATGAGGATTCACATGAGTGATATAATGGAGATTCAGTAAATATTAAGGATTCCCAATATTTGTCACCATTAATGCATGATCTAAACGGGATTCATAGGAATTAGTGGATCTAATGCAAGGTGGTGTTTGTAACTGGAATAACTCGGGTTTATGGTGATCATAACGTAGTTTAAACATAGGCAAACAATTGGGAAGGAGTATTGTTTAAAGCCAACAAAAATGGGGGCCATCTTACCAGTCAACGTGGAGGTCCCATGCAAAAACACTGTTTTTTCGCAAAATAAAATGGGGCACAAAACCGGCAACACTTATATATACATATATATATAGAGGTTCCGTAAACTGCAATCTTTAAGCCATATAACACTATGGCTTATTGAAACAGCAAAACATCGACATTGGTGGATACCCGCAGAAATCGCAGGACATTTCCATCACAAGAATGGTAGTAGTAGAAATTTGAGGCTTTTTGCGTTTGGCAATAAGATAAGCATTTGACTCAAGACACCTGGGTACCTGGGAGTGCAGTTGGGGTTAAACAAATGGGTATACCTTCACTAAAAATCTTCCCACAAGTTGGGATATCACATGATATAACACCAACTGGACTATTAAATGATGGTATAACGAACTAGCTAAATGTAAAACAATATTAATAATAACAATTAATAGCAAGTTATGACATATAACTATAGAAACTTAACTTGCTATTACATGCTATTACCAACTAAGTTAAATCTTTTTTCAATGCCCTGTGCCCTATGGGTCCAGAAAGGACCTGGAAGACCACTGGGTCTCCTCCAAGGAGAATCGGTCCACCACGGGCACGGTGAGGCCATTGCTGCCCAAACCACCCAAGACCTGGGCGCCAACGGCGTCGAGCTCGACTGGTTTATGGACCAAAGTTTATGGATGTAGATTGGTAGATATTTTACGAACTAGTTTTCATGGATGTTTATGGTGGGGTTTATAAACCAACATTCACATCACTTGGGGGCAGCATCGATACGGTTGGGTTGGTGGTGCCCCAAGTCTGGAATGGCTAAGTTGGTGAAGATAGGTGACTTCTCGAACTAGTTCACGGGATTGACACACCAACTTATAACTGGCACCACCTTGTATGCTGGCGGAAAATAATGGAAAATAACTAATAGAGGGAAGTTTCCGAAGTCATGGATTGAACATGGACACCTCCCCAAAGAAAGGTTGGATTTGGGATGATTTGGGCATGTTTTTGGCTTGTCTTTGGCTTCGTGCTTCAAGAGTCTTCAAGACTTACCTTTAGATTTTTAAAAATGAAAGCAGTTTTGACCTTGTCAGACTCTGGGTGAAACCGAAGAATTGTTAAAAAACCACTAGAACCCTGGGACTTATGGTAAGCAACTCCGTAAAAGAATCTCTTCTTCTTAGGTGGTCGCCTGACAGGGAGGTTGACTGAATGCCTCAAGGCCTTAGCCTTTGAGAGTACAAAACATTCTCAGTAGATTTCTCCTCTAGTGGCTTTACCAAAAACATGTTCAGCCAGCAAATCCAAGTTTGTCTGTCTATTTCAATTTCCTGAGCCAAATGAAAATTCCATCAGGGAGCCAAAAGCATTGACTATGAATGAAACAGGGCTTATATATCGCAATATTTTCATACAAAAGTTCCTTTTTCTAAAGGCGTAATATGGGGATACGCTCCAATCAACAACAAAACGCGCAAATCAGATCATCAAAGGGTAACTTGGACGAAAAACGACAACAAGGCGGTCTGCATTTTTGCCCAGCCGCATAGATCATGCTGCGGCCATTGCTTCGACAGACGGCCGCAGCAGCACCGGAGCGGGCCGAGGGCATTGGGGAAAGCCGGTCCCAGAGCAGTAACTGGAGATCCAAGATTTCGACCTACCGGAGTTCCCAGGTTGACACAGCTTGCGATTGGAGCATGGAACTGGGGAATCTACCCACAAATTTGGACCAGGGAATGAGAGGGACCTTCTCTACATATTTATACAATACATGTCAAGAACTTAACGCAATGTAACAAAAAACATATTAATAGATTCATTGTGACCAACTAACCAAAGGCTTCAGAAAATGGATGAACATGGAAGGTCATGGAAAGTGATCGAACAAGGCGATCGAACTGGTGCTTTCAACCAATTGTGCACCTGGATCAGGGTTGCTTCCAGCACCCCAAACACGGGGGAAAAGGGGTATCTCTCCTTCTGGGTATCATGGGGTGGGCAACCATTCTTGGTTGCTAAATCTCCATTCTTGCTGGCTAATCCCAATGTTTTTTTTGGTTAATTTCTGTTAATATCATTCGGAGTCATTCGGATTTTGCATTTTCCAACAACTGATATGGCCAAAAAGGCTGGCCTGTCATTGCATGAGGGATAGCTGGAGATGAGTCGTCACGACTTTGTACCCCTCAAAAATGGACAGTATGATGGGGGGCTCTTAGGATGGGGAACACCACACTACATACAAATCTGGTCCAATTTTTGGATAATTCAGGTGCACCCACCATTCTCGAAGACCCAACCCAAATCTAAATCAGTCATAATTAAAGCACACTGAAATGATCAAGATCCAGGATTCTGGAAGTTTTACATGTTGATCTGAACCTCCAGAAGGTTCCACCAGAAGGTTCTACCAGTTTTTGCGGGGCCTGGGTCATCTCAGCAACCTCTTTCCTCTAAAAACCACCAATTTCTTGTTTTCTTCCGAAGGATATTCTTTGATTCGGCTGGCGAAACCACCAAGGATCACCAGAATTTTTTGGAGCTCCAGTAAGCCGCTACTTCTGTGTTAAATGATGGGAGGATCACACAAATTTCTGGCACCATTTTTATGTAGCAAACCGATTTTTGTTTTTAAAGAACACCTCTATTGACTCTATTGGGGATGGTTTATGGCATTGGGTTACCCCATCGGTGGGTTTCACCAACCAGGAACCAGCGTTTTCCCCGGGTTCTCCTTATCCAAGACAGTGCCGTTGGCCAATTGCCCCGCCAGAACCACCACGGATTTCTGGGTGCCCACAGCACAGCAGCCGCAGCGTGGAGTGGGCATGGGTGGCAAGCGCCGCCACTTCCCTGGGGCGCTATAGTAAAACAATAACAATAAAAACAAACATGCTAATAATAATGCTAGTAATACTTTGTAATAAAAAGAGAATCACAGTGAAGTGAAAGAATCAAAATAGAATACTAGTAACTAATAGTATATAATCATGTTAATAATTGAAACAACAATCATAATGATAATAATAATGGTAATAACGATTCAAAAAACAATAACTAATTTAATAGTAATAAAAAACAATGATGTATATATACATATATATATAGTATATTTACACGTCTTGCATAAATAACCATAATATATATATATACATCCATCTTCATCTACATGGTGCAGAAACATTGCATGTGGTTCTACAGACAAATCAACGCGGGATGTCTTAGATTCTTTGATCCCGGGGAACTTTCCGTTTTTTTCAGGGGAGGTGCACTGAAATTATATCGGAATATATCGTAATCACTTCAAGGAACGTCCAATGATATGGGTTGCATGATGCCGGTTTGTTCTAAACTCTGCGTTTGGATGATTCGAGCAAAGTGATGTGACATCGGCCTTGCAAGTCTTAGGTTTAGATGATGATTATACATCCTTTCTAAAACGTCACCTCCTCCCCAAAATCTCTAAAATTCACGGTATCTGCAAGTGCCGGCACCCAAAGAACAAGAGAACCCTCGGGAAACAAACGCACACCTTTGGTTTTCTGCACCAAGTAGCATGTAAGTCACCATTCATTTAGCGGAAAAAGAAGGGACCCAACCTGCTCCAGCTGGTCATCCAAGATACTCATTTCAGGGTCGAAAGCTTCAACGACATCGAGCACTTGCCTTGCAAAAACCCGGCCAGTGCATAGGCAACACATCTTTTTGGCATTCTATAGATGCTATTTTCATTTCTCCTAATACACTTTGGCTGGTGGCGTGATAAGATGAATCAAAATGATTGATTGCTTGGCGAAGCATTTTCAACCCTCGGGATGATTTTTCGGAAAATCCCAACGGGAGCGAATTATTGCTTCACATCTGGTTTAATTGAAAGAAAAGAAGAAATTAAGTCAAACCCCGGTACAAATTGATAATCACCCCTTCACACAATAAAGTACGCCAACTCATTTGGGAGGCATTTTTGAAAGTTTAATGCATAATTACAGTACGTTACAGTACTTTTGCTAGACAGCTTTACCTGACTCCATGTCCAATGTCGCAAGAAAAGCGTTTGCCCGAAACTTTACTTGGCTGCGGAGTATGTTTGAGGGGGGCTTATCAATATGATGTGAGACATTATATAAATGCTGTTGGTCCCAAAATGATGTACACCCCAAACAAATATTCATCATGGATAACAGCTAAATCCAAAAAGATATGGATCCACCATTAATCCAACAGTTCAACCCTACCAATATGGCACCATGTTTGTGCCCAGAAACCAGGCCATGACCAAGCCACCGCAAACCACCAACTTCCTTGGAATTTCTTTCAGGATGCCATGATATGCCAGCAATATGCCATGATGCTGTCGCACAGTGCTGGCGAAAGAAACTGCGAAACTCATCTATGAATGTTGATATTGATAACATATGAAGGTTTTAAGGGAATTGATGGGAAGTTATGGGAATCTAAGCGGTACCCAGCCGTGTCATCAAACGGGTGAATGGAAAATCCCCAATTTAGTTCGATGATGTTCCCAGCGACAGAAACCTCCATTTCGTTCGGGGATTTTCCAGCCAGCCACGTTTGTTTGCATGAGGGTAGTAACTGGTGGGTGAGTTGGCCTGGTGGTTTGGAATCCTGCGAGCCGTCCCCTTTTTTGTGACCAGCTAACGACGGGAATCAAACGGGTCACCAGCTAATCATTGATCAAAGAATTGATGATATACAAAAAACTGAAACAAGAGCCCTTTCTGATGCCACAAGAAAAATGCATGGCCTCACTCCTCATATTCTTCGTGTGTTTCCAACTGGTGGTTTTCCCTGAGCAAAAGGAGTCGAAGTTTAGTCCAATGACTCACTATTTTGTCGTATATAATGTATATATTACCTACCTGTATGGTAGCTGACACATATGTTATGCTTCCCAGTGCCAAGTGATTCCACATGGTGGCTATTTTGCACGGTTAAATCGCAATTTCTTCGCACAGACTACACAACCATTAAACCATTAACCACCCATAAACCATTACACATCATTAACAAACATGATTTAATAATTAAAAACTGATCTCACCAAAATCAGTCCCAATTAGATTTACATAGCCATCACATAGAATTCCAACATCCATTACAAAGTTGTGTCCCATACTTGGCTAACTTGCTTTATGATAGGTTGCAGTAACCAAGATACATCTGTAGTTCTTGGGTTTTAAAACCAACTTGTACTGGGGGCACCAACTTGTAATAGATGTTAAAATATCCATACCATAATGGATCTTTGGTAGATATGAGTATCAATCCATTAATGCTCATAGGCATATTCATATTCATATCCAAGAGCAATGCAACATCCATTCATAGATATTTAACCCCTTCTGATGGATGTTAGATTTCTAACGGTATATTCTTTCCAATTCACATCAATTTACCATAAATAGTCCATCCAGCACCCATTAATCTAGCTCAATCATGATTATTCACTAACCTGAGCCGTTTGCTGTTATCATGTAGCCATTTGGTGATGATTCCCTATATATACATATCTGGGTAAATGAAAAAATAATTCACTCACCTGAAACTCGCGGCTATCTTGGGGATGATTCCCCGAATCCTAACCCAGTTTTTATAGGGCTCGGGAGAACAGGGTTCGGTCGTTATAATTTACCCACGATGGGTTCGGTCATGGAAACTTGATGGGAACTCATGGGAACTCCTGGGCGATATCAACAATCTAGTGGATATAGCTGGTGATAGCTGGTGCTGATTCCTAGTAGGCTTATCGACTGTACATAAATGTAAACTAGTTTGATATAACATGTTGTAGATACAGTAGCTGAGAATAAACAATAACAATATACATACATACATACATTACATTACATTACATTACACTACATTACATTACATTACATTACATTACATACATACATACATACATACATACATGTATATATATATATATGTATATTAGTATAGAGGGTGATATTACACCAGATATAAATAATTAAAATAAACAGTAAAATCTATTAGGATAATCGACTACCATCCCGGCTTTCTGACGAGGCAGGCGTCTTCTCCGCCACCGCGCAGGCCGCCCCCGCCCGCGCAGTGGGCATCGGCGGCAGCCGCGTCCAGTCGCCCGAGACCGGGTCGTAGCACTCGCAGGCCGCGAAGGCAGCGCGTTGGTCCTGGAAAGCAGCCGAAACGGCTGGGACATGGCTGGAAAAAGGCTAGGACATGATGGGAAAAAACCACCAAAAAAAGTTGGGAAACGGCATCACCAAAACTCACCGAAAAAAATAAAGGATTCAGCATGAGCTTGATTTCACCAGCCAAATGTGTGATGAAATTGAAATCTAACTCACAACAGAGATCAACCGCGGTGAGTTTCGCAGCAAAACCCCCCGCAAAGAAGATAAAAACGGGGAATTTACCAAGCCAAGACCAGCTTCAAAAATGTGCTGAACTGGCGATTTAATCCAGACACAACGCGGATTTTAACATTGTATTTGCTTTGTTCATCTTTTTTCTATTAAACATTGTGACTTAATCCACTAAAACGTTGATTTTCCCCAGAAGTCACGTTGCTTTTCACCCAGCCAGGGGCATCCTATCCCAAACCCATTGCCTTCTCACCTCCCACGACATAGATCTTGCCACCAAGGCCTTGGCTCAGTAGAAACCAGGGAACTTTGATTGCCCAAAATTGCCCAAAACCGTTTTTTCCCCTTTGTGGAAACCAAAAAATGGGATGCAATTAAATAAGAATTTGGAAACGGCCATAAAAAAGGGAAAGAATTCAAATCCATTTCTATCCCGTCGAACATATGAGCTGTTAGAATGAACTTCAAATATCTTCAAACCATGAGAGTCACCATCCTCCCGCAATTCAACATAGCTAAGGAACAAGGCCCACTGTTTGATGATTTACCTCTCAAAAATGGGGACATGTCCACAGTTAGCCTCCGATAATCAAAGGTGGCAATGGAAAATCCACCATGTATAGATGATTTTCAATTAAAACCTCCATTTCCCAGGTTTCCCATTGCCATGTTTTATTGCCATTTCGGGTATGTTAAATTACCAGAGGATTCAGGGGTATCATGGAAATCATGGGCAAATCAGCCCAGCTACAGTCATGGGGAATGTTCCATGGCACATTGTGAAAAAAAACGAAGGGACATGAAGCAGTACTATATCATAAGATCCCATCATATCACCATTTTTGTTGGTTGATTTCCCATGTTAGATCTTTAAATCCCTATTTATTATGGTCAAAACAATGAAAAGGGAATGAGATACCGACACAAAACGCCATTTTTTTTAAAGCCCGGCGGCTGGCGGTGCAACAGAAACTCCTGGCAGTTGGCATCGCTGGCAACACTTCCCACTGACCTTCTGCCTTGGTTCTGAGCATGGCCCAGCTTGCGAACCTCCAAAGGATGATGGAAAGGAAGTTGCGACCGACAAGTCATGACTGTAAGTGGATATAAGTAGCGCATTTGCAATGATAAATTAAATGTATGCACTGATCAATCAGAGGTTGTACTGCAGTTCCCACACTTTCACTGATTCCAAGGGCAGCACAACTTGGCATGATACAAGCCGAGTTGTTTGCAGTACTCTGTCTCACGCCTCACGCCTCATGAGTTTCAGTTGGCCACGTGATTTCCCTATTTTCTGATGGTCATGTGACCAAGTCTGCCTGGTTGTTATCATTGGGATAAACAACCATGTTTGAATATTCATGACGCACATGTTGAACACTTACCTACAGAATCTACAGACCACCGCGTGGTGCATGCTTCTGATGGCGGAATCGGCTGGGTCAACTGTTTCCCATCAGCTCTTCACTGAGATGGCGGATGCAACATGTTATCATCGTGTGCCCCATTGAATTTGTTATTAGGGATGCACACCTATATATATAGATATATCTAAATATCTATATATCTATATACAATATATATATATATATATATATCTATATATATCTATATATCTATATGCATATACACACAAATATGTATAATATAAATATATATATATATATATATCCCCCAAACCATCCAAGTTACGTGAACATATCGTTCCACCTGTGCCACTGTTTGTCGGTTGGCTTGGCCCCCGCAGATGTAGATCTCGGGCAAGGCCGCCTCTGTCGCGGAACGGGACAATCAAAATGGGATAACGTGGTAGATCCCAAATTTATGTGTATGTATATGTATATAGTTGTATATATGGAATATTTATCAACTTTTACCAACATTTACCCCATAAATGAACCAAATGTAGGTAAATATACTATCTGGTTGGTGGTATACCTACCCCTCTGAAAAAATATGAAAGTCAAATGGGATGATTTTTCCCAATATATGGAAAAAGAAAAAATGTTCCAAACCACCAACCAATATATATATATATATCTATAGATTTGTGCACATGTCATAAATGGATATAAATGGGGGATTTAATGGGATTCAATGAGTGTAAAATGGGCTATAATTTAGGAATTCACCATCTATATCCAGCTATCATTGGGGTTTCTGATGATAATGGAGAAGTCATCCCAGTAACCAATTATGACTAGGTGCCTCAATTGACATCATCCCAGTGATTTCGACCGGGATGGTTCATCATTGGGTTTACCAAAAGTGTTAGATGTATTGATCCGCAGAAAGCTGATGAACAATGGACTTCTCCGACTGGTCACTAGAGCCTGCCGATGTCAAATTGGAACCTGTTTGATCTCAAGAGCCACAGTCAGTTTGGGATATGCCTGCAGCATTGAATAAAGCCATGCCCATCTGATGCACACCCTCTATGTGTCTGGCACTGGAACATAACTCCACTTCTTGGCATCTGACCCCACCAAACATGCAACTCCTCCTTGCCAAAGGGTCATGGACAAAGATAAACTGGATGTCATATGCACAACGTATGGAACCGATCTTACCATAAAACTCGTATATAATTTCACCAAAGACACAACTTTAACTTACTGCAATTCACTTCATCATTGGTACTAATTCGCATCAACAGCTAAATACCTATCTGGTGACTGGGAACTCTTAGTAGCTCCTTTGCTCCTCATTTATGTAGTGCCCATGGCTCCTTATTTCCCTCTTAACCACTGGATCGTTTTGGATTGATAAATTCAGCTGGTTAAAACTGTCTTTGTTTCACTAGTTTTGAAGCTGTAAACCCACAATTTTGCCAGTTTAAACTTGGTGAACTTCTCCAGAAAGCAACACTTCTGATCGTTTTTGATGCTTAAGTTGCACCCAAGTCTGCAGGTGATCCATTTCACGGTACCAGATGTTTCACCATGTTTCACAAATACGCCTGCCGCAGCAGCAGCATGGAGCTTCGCAGATGTTGCCCGTGCTTCGTGGAGCTCTGCGCGAGGCTTTGGGCACCGAACAAGCCGCTGAAGCGAGCGATCTCACAGGCGACCTGCCACGAGGCCCCGTTGTGAGGTCAGTCATGGGGATTTCAGCAACATAAAACCACAAGAAGTTGAGATTGAATGGGATTTATATGGATTGATGATTTTTGATAGCTAAATTGATGCACATAACTTGGTGAACTTGGGTTTGTGGGATGTGCCAACTATATAGAGTTCATGGGTTTAAAAGCCTTTGGAAATATCATTTGGGGGGGCTCACCTTGATTTGGAGAGGTCACAAGCTGGTGCCTTGTTCTTCGTTAGCCAAGTTGGTTTAATTTGTTGTTGTTTTTATTACTACGGTTTATGGAAACAGTTGGTGAAGACTATTTATATATGTATGTATACGTGATTGTACGTGTGTGTGTGTAATGATATAACTATGGCAACTATGTTTGCAGTTCTACTTAAGCTTGAATTTGCTATGGCAATGAGGAACTGAGTTTTCAGGATGAGCATCTCAGTCACTTTTTTCCGTGTTATCAAACATGGCAACTGAAACTGTCCGAACTGTATATGGGAAAATCATCCACATATAATGAAACATCATTATAATATATGTATTTATGGATTTTCCCCATGATGTATATGGATGTATATATTTATGTATATGGTTTAATGATGTTTCATGGGAAAATCATCGAACTAGCCATGGGCTGGTCTTCCAGCCATGTTTTGGCTGACACCAGGGTCACCAGGTCCCCGCAACTGCTGGAGACCAGTTCCAGACTTGTGGATGTGACCATGGCAGGAAACAAACCATGGGTTTTTATGGGCTGAGGCGGTTTTCCTCAAAAATTCAAAGTCCACAGCCAACAGAAATGGCTAATGTTTTCTGGTTGAAATTGGGAATTTCGCTATACTACAAATGGCGAGTTAATCAACTTGATCGATCAAAAATAATTTTGGGATTTGATCTGCGGAAAAAATATCCAAGAAACGGGTTTCACTATTAAAACTAGGTGATTCAATGACGAAAAATGATGGTGAGGGGATGTGAGGGGCGTAGTTCTACCCTCCAAACATGGTGATTAAAGATGATTCAGCAACAAAAACTAGCAACCATGGTGTGTTTTATCACGAGCAATGGTGAGGGTTCACCATGGAGGTCATGAAATGTGATGGTGAGGGATGTTGGACATCTGCATCTTGCCTCGAACCATTGTTCTCGGCTGTGTTCAACCATTTCAATATAATTATATACAGTGTACACCGATATATGAATCAGTCCATGTATATCACATATAGAAATCCATGCAAATCAATAATGCCATTTCTATGTCCACCACATTTCCATTCTTCCCCTTCTTTTTTTGGACCAACTTCACCCCTGATCTCCGACTTCGCCTGCGGCCGACCAAGCACCGAGAGAAGCAACTGGCTCAGCCGCTCAGCGCGCTGTTGGCGTCGAGCCTCCGCCTTGGCCATTTCCTGAAGCCGTGGCGGCAACGCCATGGTGACGAAGACCTAAGAAAAATGAACAATGTTAATGGTGGTATGGATACCATTCCCAAATAGGTGGTATGGTTACCATTCCCAAAATGCTGGTTTATATTGGTTTATGACCATGGTAAAGCAATGCCATAAACCAATCTAAACCACCCATGACTGGGAATGGTAACCGGACCATACCACCTATTTATGGTGTTTTTTTGCCCACACTAATAGTGGTTAACCATCATTGGTTATTACGAATGAACAAATTGATAGTGGTTAGCCATTCATTCGAAGTTAACCATCATTGATAAAGAATAACTGATAAAGAATAAATAATGAGTGGCTAATAATGGCGAACAATGGTGGATCACAATCGTTCTGTAAATATACTAGGTACTGTATATGATATATGAAATACTGGTTCATGATGGTTACCCTCTGGTATTTTAACAGTTTGCTGTTGTTTTTGCCATAAACATTGTGATTTTCCATATGCAAGTTATTTTGCCAAAGAGATTCAAAGAGTAATGACATATTAGTCCATGATGATTTGGCTAATCAAACAGGGAGGTAGAAATGCCCTGTTTAAAAATGGGGCTATTCGGACAGAACTCACCAAGACGGTGGATTTTTGGACGTGTTCCTGAAAATGGTGGAGAAATAATCCACCAAATAGCCCTATTTTCATAGGGAAAATCAATGGGAAATCAATGATTCATCGCTGGAAATCAGGGGGTGCCCGATATTTTGCCCATGGAGTACTGGGGTACGATAGATATGGGATGATTTTTTGAATGTGCCGGCGCCGGGTCTAATCCATCCCGGACCTGCGTCTGGCTCAGGCATAGTGACATGATATCTTGTGCCAAGGTGATCTCCATGGCGACCCATGTCAAATCGCGCAGCGAAACAGAATGCGGCCGGCGGCTGCGACAGCTGCCAAAAGATACCTGGTAGTGATGTAGTTGCTAAGTTGCTATGAACACATGTTTTGTCAAAGTCACTCCTCTATTGCTCCAGGCGTTCACCCAATAATATCAATAATTAGAGATCCAGGTGATGGAGATCATGCAAATTTATGAAAAAACATGGTGGATTCTTAGAGGAGATCCTGCAAGTTGATGCGGGCAAATCCTATGGATCTAAGGTGAACTTCGCTTCAAGTTGGCTAGCACATGCAGCATGAACCCTCGAGAAATGTCAGGGATCTCCGATATACCCAGCAAGAGATACATGGTCTTGTCAATCCCTAGATCTTATAACTTATGCAACAAATATTCTGGTTGGTGGTATACTTACCCCTCTGAAAAAAATGAAAGTCCATGGGAGGGATTATCCCATATATGAAATGGAAAATAACATACATGTTCCAAACCACCAACCAATATTTCTGTGCCAAAACCATGAGTTGACAAATGGCTGCAAGGCTGCACAGCAGTTCATCTGAAATTTCGGGATGAGACCGATTGGGTCGAATCTTCTTTTTTGTACATCCATCAAAAGTCCATCAAAACACGGAAATGCAACAAAACCTAAAAATAAAGGCACATCTTATCTTCATCATCATAAATATTATGATATTCATCATCATAATCATCATGATCTCATATCTGATTCTTCTTCGTCTTCTCATTCTGCAAATGTGCTTGTCCCCAGCTTCTCACATCCCATTTTTCCCAATCTGCCCGGCAGTTTTCCACACCGCGCATAGAAACAGCGCGCTTGTCCCACGACGGATCAGCGATCTGAGATTTCACCTGGGTGAGCCACCCATCCCAGATATCTAATGTTCATATGGAGTGGGCTGAAGCAAAAACTGGATTTTTAACCTATAAAATTCCTATTTGAATCAACTTGGCTATGGCTCAGAATATGTCAAGAGTGTTCACCCCTCAAAGCGGATGGTCTGATGGTTTCAGATCCGGAACAAAGCATGTGTTTATCCCTGTTTTGTGGGGTCGTTCCCATATCCATTCTGAGACCCACAACCATTTGAAGTTCTGCCGGGCACCATTTCGTTGATGTCGTTGGAGGCCACTTCTTAGGCGCGGCGGGTTCGCGCCCGCTGCAGCTGGGGCGTCACAGTTCATCCAGGGTGGTTTCAGAGGGAAAGGGCGGAGCTTTCACATCCTGGCGGGAAAAGATCACAGCACTCCTGGGAATTCCTTCTTTATACACTCCGCGTCCAATTTTTCAGATTTGTTCGATTAACAAAGTAAAAAACATATCACCATAAGAGGGAGTCTGGATGTAACTTTTCAATTGGAAAATTGCTTGAACCTCAAGTGCTCTGAGATAAGAAGGGAATACCCCGCTGTGATTTTCAGGGTCCTTGGGCTCTTTAGCTGTTGATTGATATGGTAGACATGCCAAAAATTGTCACACTTTTTTCTTTTAAGTCTCATAAATCCATTCTCTGCGGTGAACGTCATGAAGCAGCAAACATGGAGATACGTGGATATATATATATATATATATTACCTCAGTGAAACTCACACCGAAGCGGGGATTCCACGGTGTATACTCTAAATTTATCTAAAACAATCCCGGTCAAATGACCTAATTTAAAATGGTTGAGGCCAACCTCCATCAAGAACTCATCTATGGATATGAATTTCCACTATAATACCTCCATTATACAACTATGTTTATTGGTAGAGTCACCATTTCTGATGTTTAAATCATGTCGAATCCAGATTCTCTTGATTTTCTTGGTTGTATACATCCTCATTACGACCATCATAAAACCATTACAGTATATGACCAGTATACAGCCATTATATAGCCACCATACAGCTATTCTAGAACCATTATATAACCATGATACAATCGTTACATAAGTATACAACCCTTTTTATAGCCATTATATAACATTATATTACCGCATTCTGATAGCCATTAAATATAATTGTATGCATATATATAATTATATGCATATATATAATTATATGCATATATATATAATTAATTATATATATATATATATATTATATATTATGTGATATTATATGCAAATATAAATATATTATATTCTATGTATATATATATATAACTATGATGTAGCTATTCTACAACCACCGGTGTTCGTGCGATTTTCGCCCCGTGCCATCGACGACCTCTGCCGCAAAGTCCACTAACTCTTCGAAGGTCGAGGCCTCGTCCGCTACGGCGACGCCAGCACCGGGTCCTTAAGGCGCCGCCGGGGAGGGCCCCCAACATGAAAAAAGGCAACCAACAATATCAGAAACGTGGATTTCATAGGATTTAATAGGGATTTAATAGAAAGGCCACCAACCTGCTTCAAATGATTTCAGAAACCAGTGAATCATCTGGTTTGGTGCATTGTAACAATATCATCTTGACCCTCAATCATTCAACTATAGATCATTTTGTGGCAAATTATTGGTTTGCCATATTTGTTTCTGTCAATTTGCTGGATATCATATTTTTGTCATATCCGATGTCATACATATGACATGGTTTGCTAAAATCAACCCCGCACTTCAAGAATTCCTTTTGTTTACTGGTGGATTTCACCATTTCGATGGATATAGATCCCAGTAACACTCAAGTCTGTCCTATTTATTCTGCTGGTGAAATGCCACTACTTCTGTTCAAGCCATTCCCGAGCTGTTTGTATGTTTACTGGAAGGTAATCACCGTACATTGCTGGTTTAATCTGCTTTCTTTTTATGGAATGGTAAACCCATGAACCCAAAATCGTGAATTTTATTGCTTAAATGCTTAAATCAGCTTTTTTTGGTGAAGCAAAAGCCAAAAATCATCATGTTTATTGCTTAAATTCTTGCTAAATCATCTTAAATCAGCATTTCTGTTGGTTAAATCATGTTAGATCCCTTTTTTTTGCCCAGTAAATCCAGCCATTTTCCATCCACATCCGCATCTGCTTCGAAGGGCTCAGCAGGCGGCTGGTGCCAGCACCTCAACCTCCATCGCTTCGGCGTCGACTTTCACGAAGTCCAAGTGACTGAGGGACAGTTCGTCCTTTAGGTTCTGCACTTTGGCAAAGCCCCAAATTGCAAGTATCATCGCAGAAATGGCATAACTCACATATAGTGAATGAAGTCACTGCAGGCTTTTGATCATGCATTTCTGATGCTTCAGGATGACTTGACATAACTGAATGAAAGGTCTGGACGTTGAATCGATGGTTCAACAATGAGATTAGCTATCTCAGCTGTGGATCAAGCTGACCATAACATCGAAAAAAACTGAACAAATGTTCACCAATTCACCAGCTTTTGGCAAGTCACATTCCCATGTTTTCTAGTCTTTTCCCCATACCCATGGACAACACCATGATCTCTGTGGAAATGGCACCCGGAAACTCGGCCGGGGAAAGCCCAAAGGTTCCAGAATGAATGGAATGTTTGCAGGAACCTCACATGAGGTTTTTTTTTTCCATCAGAACATTTTTTCTTTGAATAAACACGATGTTTGATATTTTCAGAACTTCTTCCAATTGTCTTTGATATAGTTTTTTTTTGTTATGTGTTCCTGATATAAAGCAACCCACCAAGAACAGCATGAACCAGCAAGTTTCAAGCGATTGAAGGCATTGGATGGTTTCATGACAAGATGAGATGATTTCAGGGGTGGATCAAACTGTTGATCAGTTTATGAAAGGCAGGGTTTCAAAGGTCATATGGTATCCAGAAACTTTGGAATCTGGATTTCTGATCGGTGCTCCTAGAACAACTTCCGACACAAATTTACATAATCTACTGATTCGCACGCCCCCGGGCATGCCAACATCCATTGCAATCAACCCATGATGCTCCACACAAAAGAGAATTCAATTTCAACAAGCAAGATGGATGGAATTTGATTGATGGAATTTGGGAATTCCAACCCATCCAACATGAAAATCAAATCAAATTCCATTGATGGTTTGAACATGCTTCAAACAATTGAAGTCCCTCTCGACCAGTTGGCCATGTGGCACGATCGCAAGGACGAGCAGTGCTTGCTGCAGTGCGATTGCAAACGCTGGTCATTTCCCAAGCGCTCCTGGTCACTGCCCGACATGTCAGGTACATGAGTTGTTACATAGCGATGGGAGACAGCCTTTTATAGCTGATTTGCATATCATAGCTATATTAAATTAATAAAGGAGTCCCTAAAATACCAGCCATTTTTGAGGCTGGGTGAGGAACATCGGCCGGTTTCAATGATTCACCAGCAATCTCGATCAAACCTGATTGTAGGAAATCTGCAATTTCACGGGTCATATGGTATTAATTATAAAACACACAAATGGTTGTATTCAAAACTTATGTGGTTATGTTGTTTTACTATAAGGGTTCTATAATGACATAATAGTTTTCTTTCATTTTCTTTCTGCATGGAGGATTTTCGTCGCCATGTCTACGTCTACGTCGTCTACGTACTGGTGGAAATCATGGGTGAACTGAATGGACATCTTCCAAATGGAACCGCAGAATATGTCAGATTCCTCAGGTTTGAAGGAGGTACTGGGCCCAACATAAACCTGATTGTAACATTATGCAAGCCTCTTAGATTTGGGAGATTTGAAGAATTTTTCACAATTATCCCTACTCCCCAAGAAGGGAACCGTGCCCAGTTTCCTCCTAAGATCTGAAACTGCTATGGCACCGTGGCCCCTTGCCGCAGAGATGCTCAGGGATAGCAACCATGGAGATCGCCACAGCATGGCTGAATTTCGGCATGAATGCCTCATGAAATTATCCTAAAGGTGATCATTTCAACTATACCAGGCCTCCTCTATGCCAATGGAAAACATGGGTTTCATCCCAAATCTTGAAAAATAGTGGGAATTCTCGTGTTTTTTTGGACCAGAAGGGGCCCTGAAGCGAAGCAAATACACCAGTCACTTCAACAGTTTAAAATCAACCGATCATACCGCAGGTCTTTTCACCCCTTTCACCTCGAGCCATAATCCGAAGAGGGTGGATCTTTTGCACCAAACGGGAAGTGACGCTAGCCACTGACTTGCCAGAGGCGAAAAATACAAACACGATGTATCATAGATTTGTTTGATAGATGTTGAGGGGAATACCTATAGAAGAACACACAAGACAACTTCAAACGAACTGCGCACCAAAAAAGCATCAAAATAAACTGCACGCCGAACATGCGGTTCCCTCCGCTTAGTACTATCTTGATTTATTTTTGGCCTGCCACTTGTTAGGGGTTCTTATTCTCAACTGGCACTGATCTCCATTTAATCTAATTAATCACTAGGAGCATCTTAAAGCCCGCATTTTCAGCCAGGGCCAGGATACAGCTTTCGAACCTGCCTGAAAACCACCTGGACCCTAGTGTCAATTTCGAAGTGTGCCTCCCCTCAAATTGAAGAAATTGGAAATGACATCGGTGCAACAATCTGGCTGAACTCAACTAACCACCTTGTAAGACTGTAAGACAATTAAAAGTCGCAAAATGGAAAACAAATGTATTCCCCAAATCAAAGTCGCTACCCCAAATCAACCATTGCTTTTTTAGGAAGACCTGTTTTTCATCCATATCTTGGGATGTTCCATGCATGATAGGCTACCAAGCCAGTGAGGTGCTCTCCGAAGTATGACAAACAAAAATCACCAAGCAGCAAACTCTGCGGTGGTTATATATATATATGTACACATATATATATACACAGATGTATTATATATATGTAAAATGTAAATCAACCTATAGCACTTAGCACACACATACATTTATACACATGCATTGATGTCCCTTTTGATCACTGTTTCTTGAACATGTACTTGGATTTGCTTAACATGCCAACTGCCCCCCCCAAAAAAACTCTATATAGATTCCCCAACTTGTGGATTTCCATCTGGAAAATACAAGGTGGTGCCCCCCACTTCTGTTTGTTGGTAAACCCCATTAAACCCCATTAACTATATATAGATATATCTACCATAAACCACAATTAACCTATAGTTATGCTCACCAACTT
>Ga0126342_10000052_pt1:32500-62674 | contig 62674 bp, 29 predicted proteins | sample Cyp1metagenome_FD_92528 | JGI IMG/M metagenome (GOLD analysis project Ga0126342, IMG submission 92528) | Coral microbial communities from Lord Howe Island, Old Settlement Bay, Australia - Cyphastrea 1 metagenome | ecosystem: Host-associated > Invertebrates > Cnidaria > Coral ...
ACCGGGAATATTCCCCAAATCCAGCTGCACCCTGATTCCGCAGCTCAGTTGGAACCGAAGATTCCGCCCAACGCGACACTGATTTTTTATGTCACCTTGGTGAGCTTTGAGAGTAAGGCGCCAACAGTTTGAAGGTAAGCTGGTGCCAAGGTGGTGCCCAAGTTTCGAATGGCTAAGTTGGTGAGCATAACTATAGGTTAATTGTGGTTTATGGTAGATATATCTATATATAGTTAATGGGGTTTAATGGGGTTTACCAACAAACAGAAGTGGGGGGCACCACCTTGTATTTTCCAGATGGAAATCCACAAGTTGGGGAATCTATATAGAGTTTTTTTGGGGGGGGCAGTTGGCATGTTAAGCAAATCCAAGTACATGTTCAAGAAACAGTGATCAAAAGGGACATCAATGCATGTGTATAAATGTATGTGTGTGCTAAGTGCTATAGGTTGATTTACATTTTACATATATATAATACATCTGTGTATATATATATGTGTACATATATATATATAACCACCGCAGAGTTTGCTGCTTGGTGATTTTTGTTTGTCATACTTCGGAGAGCACCTCACTGGCTTGGTAGCCTATCATGCATGGAACATCCCAAGATATGGATGAAAAACAGGTCTTCCTAAAAAAGCAATGGTTGATTTGGGGTAGCGACTTTGATTTGGGGAATACATTTGTTTTCCATTTTGCGACTTTTAATTGTCTTACAGTCTTACAAGGTGGTTAGTTGAGTTCAGCCAGATTGTTGCACCGATGTCATTTCCAATTTCTTCAATTTGAGGGGAGGCACACTTCGAAATTGACACTAGGGTCCAGGTGGTTTTCAGGCAGGTTCGAAAGCTGTATCCTGGCCCTGGCTGAAAATGCGGGCTTTAAGATGCTCCTAGTGATTAATTAGATTAAATGGAGATCAGTGCCAGTTGAGAATAAGAACCCCTAACAAGTGGCAGGCCAAAAATAAATCAAGATAGTACTAAGCGGAGGGAACCGCATGTTCGGCGTGCAGTTTATTTTGATGCTTTTTTGGTGCGCAGTTCGTTTGAAGTTGTCTTGTGTGTTCTTCTATAGGTATTCCCCTCAACATCTATCAAACAAATCTATGATACATCGTGTTTGTATTTTTCGCCTCTGGCAAGTCAGTGGCTAGCGTCACTTCCCGTTTGGTGCAAAAGATCCACCCTCTTCGGATTATGGCTCGAGGTGAAAGGGGTGAAAAGACCTGCGGTATGATCGGTTGATTTTAAACTGTTGAAGTGACTGGTGTATTTGCTTCGCTTCAGGGCCCCTTCTGGTCCAAAAAAACACGAGAATTCCCACTATTTTTCAAGATTTGGGATGAAACCCATGTTTTCCATTGGCATAGAGGAGGCCTGGTATAGTTGAAATGATCACCTTTAGGATAATTTCATGAGGCATTCATGCCGAAATTCAGCCATGCTGTGGCGATCTCCATGGTTGCTATCCCTGAGCATCTCTGCGGCAAGGGGCCACGGTGCCATAGCAGTTTCAGATCTTAGGAGGAAACTGGGCACGGTTCCCTTCTTGGGGAGTAGGGATAATTGTGAAAAATTCTTCAAATCTCCCAAATCTAAGAGGCTTGCATAATGTTACAATCAGGTTTATGTTGGGCCCAGTACCTCCTTCAAACCTGAGGAATCTGACATATTCTGCGGTTCCATTTGGAAGATGTCCATTCAGTTCACCCATGATTTCCACCAGTACGTAGACGACGTAGACGTAGACATGGCGACGAAAATCCTCCATGCAGAAAGAAAATGAAAGAAAACTATTATGTCATTATAGAACCCTTATAGTAAAACAACATAACCACATAAGTTTTGAATACAACCATTTGTGTGTTTTATAATTAATACCATATGACCCGTGAAATTGCAGATTTCCTACAATCAGGTTTGATCGAGATTGCTGGTGAATCATTGAAACCGGCCGATGTTCCTCACCCAGCCTCAAAAATGGCTGGTATTTTAGGGACTCCTTTATTAATTTAATATAGCTATGATATGCAAATCAGCTATAAAAGGCTGTCTCCCATCGCTATGTAACAACTCATGTACCTGACATGTCGGGCAGTGACCAGGAGCGCTTGGGAAATGACCAGCGTTTGCAATCGCACTGCAGCAAGCACTGCTCGTCCTTGCGATCGTGCCACATGGCCAACTGGTCGAGAGGGACTTCAATTGTTTGAAGCATGTTCAAACCATCAATGGAATTTGATTTGATTTTCATGTTGGATGGGTTGGAATTCCCAAATTCCATCAATCAAATTCCATCCATCTTGCTTGTTGAAATTGAATTCTCTTTTGTGTGGAGCATCATGGGTTGATTGCAATGGATGTTGGCATGCCCGGGGGCGTGCGAATCAGTAGATTATGTAAATTTGTGTCGGAAGTTGTTCTAGGAGCACCGATCAGAAATCCAGATTCCAAAGTTTCTGGATACCATATGACCTTTGAAACCCTGCCTTTCATAAACTGATCAACAGTTTGATCCACCCCTGAAATCATCTCATCTTGTCATGAAACCATCCAATGCCTTCAATCGCTTGAAACTTGCTGGTTCATGCTGTTCTTGGTGGGTTGCTTTATATCAGGAACACATAACAAAAAAAAACTATATCAAAGACAATTGGAAGAAGTTCTGAAAATATCAAACATCGTGTTTATTCAAAGAAAAAATGTTCTGATGGAAAAAAAAAACCTCATGTGAGGTTCCTGCAAACATTCCATTCATTCTGGAACCTTTGGGCTTTCCCCGGCCGAGTTTCCGGGTGCCATTTCCACAGAGATCATGGTGTTGTCCATGGGTATGGGGAAAAGACTAGAAAACATGGGAATGTGACTTGCCAAAAGCTGGTGAATTGGTGAACATTTGTTCAGTTTTTTTCGATGTTATGGTCAGCTTGATCCACAGCTGAGATAGCTAATCTCATTGTTGAACCATCGATTCAACGTCCAGACCTTTCATTCAGTTATGTCAAGTCATCCTGAAGCATCAGAAATGCATGATCAAAAGCCTGCAGTGACTTCATTCACTATATGTGAGTTATGCCATTTCTGCGATGATACTTGCAATTTGGGGCTTTGCCAAAGTGCAGAACCTAAAGGACGAACTGTCCCTCAGTCACTTGGACTTCGTGAAAGTCGACGCCGAAGCGATGGAGGTTGAGGTGCTGGCACCAGCCGCCTGCTGAGCCCTTCGAAGCAGATGCGGATGTGGATGGAAAATGGCTGGATTTACTGGGCAAAAAAAAGGGATCTAACATGATTTAACCAACAGAAATGCTGATTTAAGATGATTTAGCAAGAATTTAAGCAATAAACATGATGATTTTTGGCTTTTGCTTCACCAAAAAAAGCTGATTTAAGCATTTAAGCAATAAAATTCACGATTTTGGGTTCATGGGTTTACCATTCCATAAAAAGAAAGCAGATTAAACCAGCAATGTACGGTGATTACCTTCCAGTAAACATACAAACAGCTCGGGAATGGCTTGAACAGAAGTAGTGGCATTTCACCAGCAGAATAAATAGGACAGACTTGAGTGTTACTGGGATCTATATCCATCGAAATGGTGAAATCCACCAGTAAACAAAAGGAATTCTTGAAGTGCGGGGTTGATTTTAGCAAACCATGTCATATGTATGACATCGGATATGACAAAAATATGATATCCAGCAAATTGACAGAAACAAATATGGCAAACCAATAATTTGCCACAAAATGATCTATAGTTGAATGATTGAGGGTCAAGATGATATTGTTACAATGCACCAAACCAGATGATTCACTGGTTTCTGAAATCATTTGAAGCAGGTTGGTGGCCTTTCTATTAAATCCCTATTAAATCCTATGAAATCCACGTTTCTGATATTGTTGGTTGCCTTTTTTCATGTTGGGGGCCCTCCCCGGCGGCGCCTTAAGGACCCGGTGCTGGCGTCGCCGTAGCGGACGAGGCCTCGACCTTCGAAGAGTTAGTGGACTTTGCGGCAGAGGTCGTCGATGGCACGGGGCGAAAATCGCACGAACACCGGTGGTTGTAGAATAGCTACATCATAGTTATATATATATATACATAGAATATAATATATTTATATTTGCATATAATATCACATAATATATAATATATATATATATATATAATTAATTATATATATATGCATATAATTATATATATGCATATAATTATATATATGCATACAATTATATTTAATGGCTATCAGAATGCGGTAATATAATGTTATATAATGGCTATAAAAAGGGTTGTATACTTATGTAACGATTGTATCATGGTTATATAATGGTTCTAGAATAGCTGTATGGTGGCTATATAATGGCTGTATACTGGTCATATACTGTAATGGTTTTATGATGGTCGTAATGAGGATGTATACAACCAAGAAAATCAAGAGAATCTGGATTCGACATGATTTAAACATCAGAAATGGTGACTCTACCAATAAACATAGTTGTATAATGGAGGTATTATAGTGGAAATTCATATCCATAGATGAGTTCTTGATGGAGGTTGGCCTCAACCATTTTAAATTAGGTCATTTGACCGGGATTGTTTTAGATAAATTTAGAGTATACACCGTGGAATCCCCGCTTCGGTGTGAGTTTCACTGAGGTAATATATATATATATATATATCCACGTATCTCCATGTTTGCTGCTTCATGACGTTCACCGCAGAGAATGGATTTATGAGACTTAAAAGAAAAAAGTGTGACAATTTTTGGCATGTCTACCATATCAATCAACAGCTAAAGAGCCCAAGGACCCTGAAAATCACAGCGGGGTATTCCCTTCTTATCTCAGAGCACTTGAGGTTCAAGCAATTTTCCAATTGAAAAGTTACATCCAGACTCCCTCTTATGGTGATATGTTTTTTACTTTGTTAATCGAACAAATCTGAAAAATTGGACGCGGAGTGTATAAAGAAGGAATTCCCAGGAGTGCTGTGATCTTTTCCCGCCAGGATGTGAAAGCTCCGCCCTTTCCCTCTGAAACCACCCTGGATGAACTGTGACGCCCCAGCTGCAGCGGGCGCGAACCCGCCGCGCCTAAGAAGTGGCCTCCAACGACATCAACGAAATGGTGCCCGGCAGAACTTCAAATGGTTGTGGGTCTCAGAATGGATATGGGAACGACCCCACAAAACAGGGATAAACACATGCTTTGTTCCGGATCTGAAACCATCAGACCATCCGCTTTGAGGGGTGAACACTCTTGACATATTCTGAGCCATAGCCAAGTTGATTCAAATAGGAATTTTATAGGTTAAAAATCCAGTTTTTGCTTCAGCCCACTCCATATGAACATTAGATATCTGGGATGGGTGGCTCACCCAGGTGAAATCTCAGATCGCTGATCCGTCGTGGGACAAGCGCGCTGTTTCTATGCGCGGTGTGGAAAACTGCCGGGCAGATTGGGAAAAATGGGATGTGAGAAGCTGGGGACAAGCACATTTGCAGAATGAGAAGACGAAGAAGAATCAGATATGAGATCATGATGATTATGATGATGAATATCATAATATTTATGATGATGAAGATAAGATGTGCCTTTATTTTTAGGTTTTGTTGCATTTCCGTGTTTTGATGGACTTTTGATGGATGTACAAAAAAGAAGATTCGACCCAATCGGTCTCATCCCGAAATTTCAGATGAACTGCTGTGCAGCCTTGCAGCCATTTGTCAACTCATGGTTTTGGCACAGAAATATTGGTTGGTGGTTTGGAACATGTATGTTATTTTCCATTTCATATATGGGATAATCCCTCCCATGGACTTTCATTTTTTTCAGAGGGGTAAGTATACCACCAACCAGAATATTTGTTGCATAAGTTATAAGATCTAGGGATTGACAAGACCATGTATCTCTTGCTGGGTATATCGGAGATCCCTGACATTTCTCGAGGGTTCATGCTGCATGTGCTAGCCAACTTGAAGCGAAGTTCACCTTAGATCCATAGGATTTGCCCGCATCAACTTGCAGGATCTCCTCTAAGAATCCACCATGTTTTTTCATAAATTTGCATGATCTCCATCACCTGGATCTCTAATTATTGATATTATTGGGTGAACGCCTGGAGCAATAGAGGAGTGACTTTGACAAAACATGTGTTCATAGCAACTTAGCAACTACATCACTACCAGGTATCTTTTGGCAGCTGTCGCAGCCGCCGGCCGCATTCTGTTTCGCTGCGCGATTTGACATGGGTCGCCATGGAGATCACCTTGGCACAAGATATCATGTCACTATGCCTGAGCCAGACGCAGGTCCGGGATGGATTAGACCCGGCGCCGGCACATTCAAAAAATCATCCCATATCTATCGTACCCCAGTACTCCATGGGCAAAATATCGGGCACCCCCTGATTTCCAGCGATGAATCATTGATTTCCCATTGATTTTCCCTATGAAAATAGGGCTATTTGGTGGATTATTTCTCCACCATTTTCAGGAACACGTCCAAAAATCCACCGTCTTGGTGAGTTCTGTCCGAATAGCCCCATTTTTAAACAGGGCATTTCTACCTCCCTGTTTGATTAGCCAAATCATCATGGACTAATATGTCATTACTCTTTGAATCTCTTTGGCAAAATAACTTGCATATGGAAAATCACAATGTTTATGGCAAAAACAACAGCAAACTGTTAAAATACCAGAGGGTAACCATCATGAACCAGTATTTCATATATCATATACAGTACCTAGTATATTTACAGAACGATTGTGATCCACCATTGTTCGCCATTATTAGCCACTCATTATTTATTCTTTATCAGTTATTCTTTATCAATGATGGTTAACTTCGAATGAATGGCTAACCACTATCAATTTGTTCATTCGTAATAACCAATGATGGTTAACCACTATTAGTGTGGGCAAAAAAACACCATAAATAGGTGGTATGGTCCGGTTACCATTCCCAGTCATGGGTGGTTTAGATTGGTTTATGGCATTGCTTTACCATGGTCATAAACCAATATAAACCAGCATTTTGGGAATGGTAACCATACCACCTATTTGGGAATGGTATCCATACCACCATTAACATTGTTCATTTTTCTTAGGTCTTCGTCACCATGGCGTTGCCGCCACGGCTTCAGGAAATGGCCAAGGCGGAGGCTCGACGCCAACAGCGCGCTGAGCGGCTGAGCCAGTTGCTTCTCTCGGTGCTTGGTCGGCCGCAGGCGAAGTCGGAGATCAGGGGTGAAGTTGGTCCAAAAAAAGAAGGGGAAGAATGGAAATGTGGTGGACATAGAAATGGCATTATTGATTTGCATGGATTTCTATATGTGATATACATGGACTGATTCATATATCGGTGTACACTGTATATAATTATATTGAAATGGTTGAACACAGCCGAGAACAATGGTTCGAGGCAAGATGCAGATGTCCAACATCCCTCACCATCACATTTCATGACCTCCATGGTGAACCCTCACCATTGCTCGTGATAAAACACACCATGGTTGCTAGTTTTTGTTGCTGAATCATCTTTAATCACCATGTTTGGAGGGTAGAACTACGCCCCTCACATCCCCTCACCATCATTTTTCGTCATTGAATCACCTAGTTTTAATAGTGAAACCCGTTTCTTGGATATTTTTTCCGCAGATCAAATCCCAAAATTATTTTTGATCGATCAAGTTGATTAACTCGCCATTTGTAGTATAGCGAAATTCCCAATTTCAACCAGAAAACATTAGCCATTTCTGTTGGCTGTGGACTTTGAATTTTTGAGGAAAACCGCCTCAGCCCATAAAAACCCATGGTTTGTTTCCTGCCATGGTCACATCCACAAGTCTGGAACTGGTCTCCAGCAGTTGCGGGGACCTGGTGACCCTGGTGTCAGCCAAAACATGGCTGGAAGACCAGCCCATGGCTAGTTCGATGATTTTCCCATGAAACATCATTAAACCATATACATAAATATATACATCCATATACATCATGGGGAAAATCCATAAATACATATATTATAATGATGTTTCATTATATGTGGATGATTTTCCCATATACAGTTCGGACAGTTTCAGTTGCCATGTTTGATAACACGGAAAAAAGTGACTGAGATGCTCATCCTGAAAACTCAGTTCCTCATTGCCATAGCAAATTCAAGCTTAAGTAGAACTGCAAACATAGTTGCCATAGTTATATCATTACACACACACACGTACAATCACGTATACATACATATATAAATAGTCTTCACCAACTGTTTCCATAAACCGTAGTAATAAAAACAACAACAAATTAAACCAACTTGGCTAACGAAGAACAAGGCACCAGCTTGTGACCTCTCCAAATCAAGGTGAGCCCCCCCAAATGATATTTCCAAAGGCTTTTAAACCCATGAACTCTATATAGTTGGCACATCCCACAAACCCAAGTTCACCAAGTTATGTGCATCAATTTAGCTATCAAAAATCATCAATCCATATAAATCCCATTCAATCTCAACTTCTTGTGGTTTTATGTTGCTGAAATCCCCATGACTGACCTCACAACGGGGCCTCGTGGCAGGTCGCCTGTGAGATCGCTCGCTTCAGCGGCTTGTTCGGTGCCCAAAGCCTCGCGCAGAGCTCCACGAAGCACGGGCAACATCTGCGAAGCTCCATGCTGCTGCTGCGGCAGGCGTATTTGTGAAACATGGTGAAACATCTGGTACCGTGAAATGGATCACCTGCAGACTTGGGTGCAACTTAAGCATCAAAAACGATCAGAAGTGTTGCTTTCTGGAGAAGTTCACCAAGTTTAAACTGGCAAAATTGTGGGTTTACAGCTTCAAAACTAGTGAAACAAAGACAGTTTTAACCAGCTGAATTTATCAATCCAAAACGATCCAGTGGTTAAGAGGGAAATAAGGAGCCATGGGCACTACATAAATGAGGAGCAAAGGAGCTACTAAGAGTTCCCAGTCACCAGATAGGTATTTAGCTGTTGATGCGAATTAGTACCAATGATGAAGTGAATTGCAGTAAGTTAAAGTTGTGTCTTTGGTGAAATTATATACGAGTTTTATGGTAAGATCGGTTCCATACGTTGTGCATATGACATCCAGTTTATCTTTGTCCATGACCCTTTGGCAAGGAGGAGTTGCATGTTTGGTGGGGTCAGATGCCAAGAAGTGGAGTTATGTTCCAGTGCCAGACACATAGAGGGTGTGCATCAGATGGGCATGGCTTTATTCAATGCTGCAGGCATATCCCAAACTGACTGTGGCTCTTGAGATCAAACAGGTTCCAATTTGACATCGGCAGGCTCTAGTGACCAGTCGGAGAAGTCCATTGTTCATCAGCTTTCTGCGGATCAATACATCTAACACTTTTGGTAAACCCAATGATGAACCATCCCGGTCGAAATCACTGGGATGATGTCAATTGAGGCACCTAGTCATAATTGGTTACTGGGATGACTTCTCCATTATCATCAGAAACCCCAATGATAGCTGGATATAGATGGTGAATTCCTAAATTATAGCCCATTTTACACTCATTGAATCCCATTAAATCCCCCATTTATATCCATTTATGACATGTGCACAAATCTATAGATATATATATATATATTGGTTGGTGGTTTGGAACATTTTTTCTTTTTCCATATATTGGGAAAAATCATCCCATTTGACTTTCATATTTTTTCAGAGGGGTAGGTATACCACCAACCAGATAGTATATTTACCTACATTTGGTTCATTTATGGGGTAAATGTTGGTAAAAGTTGATAAATATTCCATATATACAACTATATACATATACATACACATAAATTTGGGATCTACCACGTTATCCCATTTTGATTGTCCCGTTCCGCGACAGAGGCGGCCTTGCCCGAGATCTACATCTGCGGGGGCCAAGCCAACCGACAAACAGTGGCACAGGTGGAACGATATGTTCACGTAACTTGGATGGTTTGGGGGATATATATATATATATATATTTATATTATACATATTTGTGTGTATATGCATATAGATATATAGATATATATAGATATATATATATATATATATATTGTATATAGATATATAGATATTTAGATATATCTATATATATAGGTGTGCATCCCTAATAACAAATTCAATGGGGCACACGATGATAACATGTTGCATCCGCCATCTCAGTGAAGAGCTGATGGGAAACAGTTGACCCAGCCGATTCCGCCATCAGAAGCATGCACCACGCGGTGGTCTGTAGATTCTGTAGGTAAGTGTTCAACATGTGCGTCATGAATATTCAAACATGGTTGTTTATCCCAATGATAACAACCAGGCAGACTTGGTCACATGACCATCAGAAAATAGGGAAATCACGTGGCCAACTGAAACTCATGAGGCGTGAGGCGTGAGACAGAGTACTGCAAACAACTCGGCTTGTATCATGCCAAGTTGTGCTGCCCTTGGAATCAGTGAAAGTGTGGGAACTGCAGTACAACCTCTGATTGATCAGTGCATACATTTAATTTATCATTGCAAATGCGCTACTTATATCCACTTACAGTCATGACTTGTCGGTCGCAACTTCCTTTCCATCATCCTTTGGAGGTTCGCAAGCTGGGCCATGCTCAGAACCAAGGCAGAAGGTCAGTGGGAAGTGTTGCCAGCGATGCCAACTGCCAGGAGTTTCTGTTGCACCGCCAGCCGCCGGGCTTTAAAAAAAATGGCGTTTTGTGTCGGTATCTCATTCCCTTTTCATTGTTTTGACCATAATAAATAGGGATTTAAAGATCTAACATGGGAAATCAACCAACAAAAATGGTGATATGATGGGATCTTATGATATAGTACTGCTTCATGTCCCTTCGTTTTTTTTCACAATGTGCCATGGAACATTCCCCATGACTGTAGCTGGGCTGATTTGCCCATGATTTCCATGATACCCCTGAATCCTCTGGTAATTTAACATACCCGAAATGGCAATAAAACATGGCAATGGGAAACCTGGGAAATGGAGGTTTTAATTGAAAATCATCTATACATGGTGGATTTTCCATTGCCACCTTTGATTATCGGAGGCTAACTGTGGACATGTCCCCATTTTTGAGAGGTAAATCATCAAACAGTGGGCCTTGTTCCTTAGCTATGTTGAATTGCGGGAGGATGGTGACTCTCATGGTTTGAAGATATTTGAAGTTCATTCTAACAGCTCATATGTTCGACGGGATAGAAATGGATTTGAATTCTTTCCCTTTTTTATGGCCGTTTCCAAATTCTTATTTAATTGCATCCCATTTTTTGGTTTCCACAAAGGGGAAAAAACGGTTTTGGGCAATTTTGGGCAATCAAAGTTCCCTGGTTTCTACTGAGCCAAGGCCTTGGTGGCAAGATCTATGTCGTGGGAGGTGAGAAGGCAATGGGTTTGGGATAGGATGCCCCTGGCTGGGTGAAAAGCAACGTGACTTCTGGGGAAAATCAACGTTTTAGTGGATTAAGTCACAATGTTTAATAGAAAAAAGATGAACAAAGCAAATACAATGTTAAAATCCGCGTTGTGTCTGGATTAAATCGCCAGTTCAGCACATTTTTGAAGCTGGTCTTGGCTTGGTAAATTCCCCGTTTTTATCTTCTTTGCGGGGGGTTTTGCTGCGAAACTCACCGCGGTTGATCTCTGTTGTGAGTTAGATTTCAATTTCATCACACATTTGGCTGGTGAAATCAAGCTCATGCTGAATCCTTTATTTTTTTCGGTGAGTTTTGGTGATGCCGTTTCCCAACTTTTTTTGGTGGTTTTTTCCCATCATGTCCTAGCCTTTTTCCAGCCATGTCCCAGCCGTTTCGGCTGCTTTCCAGGACCAACGCGCTGCCTTCGCGGCCTGCGAGTGCTACGACCCGGTCTCGGGCGACTGGACGCGGCTGCCGCCGATGCCCACTGCGCGGGCGGGGGCGGCCTGCGCGGTGGCGGAGAAGACGCCTGCCTCGTCAGAAAGCCGGGATGGTAGTCGATTATCCTAATAGATTTTACTGTTTATTTTAATTATTTATATCTGGTGTAATATCACCCTCTATACTAATATACATATATATATATATACATGTATGTATGTATGTATGTATGTATGTAATGTAATGTAATGTAATGTAATGTAGTGTAATGTAATGTAATGTAATGTATGTATGTATGTATATTGTTATTGTTTATTCTCAGCTACTGTATCTACAACATGTTATATCAAACTAGTTTACATTTATGTACAGTCGATAAGCCTACTAGGAATCAGCACCAGCTATCACCAGCTATATCCACTAGATTGTTGATATCGCCCAGGAGTTCCCATGAGTTCCCATCAAGTTTCCATGACCGAACCCATCGTGGGTAAATTATAACGACCGAACCCTGTTCTCCCGAGCCCTATAAAAACTGGGTTAGGATTCGGGGAATCATCCCCAAGATAGCCGCGAGTTTCAGGTGAGTGAATTATTTTTTCATTTACCCAGATATGTATATATAGGGAATCATCACCAAATGGCTACATGATAACAGCAAACGGCTCAGGTTAGTGAATAATCATGATTGAGCTAGATTAATGGGTGCTGGATGGACTATTTATGGTAAATTGATGTGAATTGGAAAGAATATACCGTTAGAAATCTAACATCCATCAGAAGGGGTTAAATATCTATGAATGGATGTTGCATTGCTCTTGGATATGAATATGAATATGCCTATGAGCATTAATGGATTGATACTCATATCTACCAAAGATCCATTATGGTATGGATATTTTAACATCTATTACAAGTTGGTGCCCCCAGTACAAGTTGGTTTTAAAACCCAAGAACTACAGATGTATCTTGGTTACTGCAACCTATCATAAAGCAAGTTAGCCAAGTATGGGACACAACTTTGTAATGGATGTTGGAATTCTATGTGATGGCTATGTAAATCTAATTGGGACTGATTTTGGTGAGATCAGTTTTTAATTATTAAATCATGTTTGTTAATGATGTGTAATGGTTTATGGGTGGTTAATGGTTTAATGGTTGTGTAGTCTGTGCGAAGAAATTGCGATTTAACCGTGCAAAATAGCCACCATGTGGAATCACTTGGCACTGGGAAGCATAACATATGTGTCAGCTACCATACAGGTAGGTAATATATACATTATATACGACAAAATAGTGAGTCATTGGACTAAACTTCGACTCCTTTTGCTCAGGGAAAACCACCAGTTGGAAACACACGAAGAATATGAGGAGTGAGGCCATGCATTTTTCTTGTGGCATCAGAAAGGGCTCTTGTTTCAGTTTTTTGTATATCATCAATTCTTTGATCAATGATTAGCTGGTGACCCGTTTGATTCCCGTCGTTAGCTGGTCACAAAAAAGGGGACGGCTCGCAGGATTCCAAACCACCAGGCCAACTCACCCACCAGTTACTACCCTCATGCAAACAAACGTGGCTGGCTGGAAAATCCCCGAACGAAATGGAGGTTTCTGTCGCTGGGAACATCATCGAACTAAATTGGGGATTTTCCATTCACCCGTTTGATGACACGGCTGGGTACCGCTTAGATTCCCATAACTTCCCATCAATTCCCTTAAAACCTTCATATGTTATCAATATCAACATTCATAGATGAGTTTCGCAGTTTCTTTCGCCAGCACTGTGCGACAGCATCATGGCATATTGCTGGCATATCATGGCATCCTGAAAGAAATTCCAAGGAAGTTGGTGGTTTGCGGTGGCTTGGTCATGGCCTGGTTTCTGGGCACAAACATGGTGCCATATTGGTAGGGTTGAACTGTTGGATTAATGGTGGATCCATATCTTTTTGGATTTAGCTGTTATCCATGATGAATATTTGTTTGGGGTGTACATCATTTTGGGACCAACAGCATTTATATAATGTCTCACATCATATTGATAAGCCCCCCTCAAACATACTCCGCAGCCAAGTAAAGTTTCGGGCAAACGCTTTTCTTGCGACATTGGACATGGAGTCAGGTAAAGCTGTCTAGCAAAAGTACTGTAACGTACTGTAATTATGCATTAAACTTTCAAAAATGCCTCCCAAATGAGTTGGCGTACTTTATTGTGTGAAGGGGTGATTATCAATTTGTACCGGGGTTTGACTTAATTTCTTCTTTTCTTTCAATTAAACCAGATGTGAAGCAATAATTCGCTCCCGTTGGGATTTTCCGAAAAATCATCCCGAGGGTTGAAAATGCTTCGCCAAGCAATCAATCATTTTGATTCATCTTATCACGCCACCAGCCAAAGTGTATTAGGAGAAATGAAAATAGCATCTATAGAATGCCAAAAAGATGTGTTGCCTATGCACTGGCCGGGTTTTTGCAAGGCAAGTGCTCGATGTCGTTGAAGCTTTCGACCCTGAAATGAGTATCTTGGATGACCAGCTGGAGCAGGTTGGGTCCCTTCTTTTTCCGCTAAATGAATGGTGACTTACATGCTACTTGGTGCAGAAAACCAAAGGTGTGCGTTTGTTTCCCGAGGGTTCTCTTGTTCTTTGGGTGCCGGCACTTGCAGATACCGTGAATTTTAGAGATTTTGGGGAGGAGGTGACGTTTTAGAAAGGATGTATAATCATCATCTAAACCTAAGACTTGCAAGGCCGATGTCACATCACTTTGCTCGAATCATCCAAACGCAGAGTTTAGAACAAACCGGCATCATGCAACCCATATCATTGGACGTTCCTTGAAGTGATTACGATATATTCCGATATAATTTCAGTGCACCTCCCCTGAAAAAAACGGAAAGTTCCCCGGGATCAAAGAATCTAAGACATCCCGCGTTGATTTGTCTGTAGAACCACATGCAATGTTTCTGCACCATGTAGATGAAGATGGATGTATATATATATATTATGGTTATTTATGCAAGACGTGTAAATATACTATATATATATGTATATATACATCATTGTTTTTTATTACTATTAAATTAGTTATTGTTTTTTGAATCGTTATTACCATTATTATTATCATTATGATTGTTGTTTCAATTATTAACATGATTATATACTATTAGTTACTAGTATTCTATTTTGATTCTTTCACTTCACTGTGATTCTCTTTTTATTACAAAGTATTACTAGCATTATTATTAGCATGTTTGTTTTTATTGTTATTGTTTTACTATAGCGCCCCAGGGAAGTGGCGGCGCTTGCCACCCATGCCCACTCCACGCTGCGGCTGCTGTGCTGTGGGCACCCAGAAATCCGTGGTGGTTCTGGCGGGGCAATTGGCCAACGGCACTGTCTTGGATAAGGAGAACCCGGGGAAAACGCTGGTTCCTGGTTGGTGAAACCCACCGATGGGGTAACCCAATGCCATAAACCATCCCCAATAGAGTCAATAGAGGTGTTCTTTAAAAACAAAAATCGGTTTGCTACATAAAAATGGTGCCAGAAATTTGTGTGATCCTCCCATCATTTAACACAGAAGTAGCGGCTTACTGGAGCTCCAAAAAATTCTGGTGATCCTTGGTGGTTTCGCCAGCCGAATCAAAGAATATCCTTCGGAAGAAAACAAGAAATTGGTGGTTTTTAGAGGAAAGAGGTTGCTGAGATGACCCAGGCCCCGCAAAAACTGGTAGAACCTTCTGGTGGAACCTTCTGGAGGTTCAGATCAACATGTAAAACTTCCAGAATCCTGGATCTTGATCATTTCAGTGTGCTTTAATTATGACTGATTTAGATTTGGGTTGGGTCTTCGAGAATGGTGGGTGCACCTGAATTATCCAAAAATTGGACCAGATTTGTATGTAGTGTGGTGTTCCCCATCCTAAGAGCCCCCCATCATACTGTCCATTTTTGAGGGGTACAAAGTCGTGACGACTCATCTCCAGCTATCCCTCATGCAATGACAGGCCAGCCTTTTTGGCCATATCAGTTGTTGGAAAATGCAAAATCCGAATGACTCCGAATGATATTAACAGAAATTAACCAAAAAAAACATTGGGATTAGCCAGCAAGAATGGAGATTTAGCAACCAAGAATGGTTGCCCACCCCATGATACCCAGAAGGAGAGATACCCCTTTTCCCCCGTGTTTGGGGTGCTGGAAGCAACCCTGATCCAGGTGCACAATTGGTTGAAAGCACCAGTTCGATCGCCTTGTTCGATCACTTTCCATGACCTTCCATGTTCATCCATTTTCTGAAGCCTTTGGTTAGTTGGTCACAATGAATCTATTAATATGTTTTTTGTTACATTGCGTTAAGTTCTTGACATGTATTGTATAAATATGTAGAGAAGGTCCCTCTCATTCCCTGGTCCAAATTTGTGGGTAGATTCCCCAGTTCCATGCTCCAATCGCAAGCTGTGTCAACCTGGGAACTCCGGTAGGTCGAAATCTTGGATCTCCAGTTACTGCTCTGGGACCGGCTTTCCCCAATGCCCTCGGCCCGCTCCGGTGCTGCTGCGGCCGTCTGTCGAAGCAATGGCCGCAGCATGATCTATGCGGCTGGGCAAAAATGCAGACCGCCTTGTTGTCGTTTTTCGTCCAAGTTACCCTTTGATGATCTGATTTGCGCGTTTTGTTGTTGATTGGAGCGTATCCCCATATTACGCCTTTAGAAAAAGGAACTTTTGTATGAAAATATTGCGATATATAAGCCCTGTTTCATTCATAGTCAATGCTTTTGGCTCCCTGATGGAATTTTCATTTGGCTCAGGAAATTGAAATAGACAGACAAACTTGGATTTGCTGGCTGAACATGTTTTTGGTAAAGCCACTAGAGGAGAAATCTACTGAGAATGTTTTGTACTCTCAAAGGCTAAGGCCTTGAGGCATTCAGTCAACCTCCCTGTCAGGCGACCACCTAAGAAGAAGAGATTCTTTTACGGAGTTGCTTACCATAAGTCCCAGGGTTCTAGTGGTTTTTTAACAATTCTTCGGTTTCACCCAGAGTCTGACAAGGTCAAAACTGCTTTCATTTTTAAAAATCTAAAGGTAAGTCTTGAAGACTCTTGAAGCACGAAGCCAAAGACAAGCCAAAAACATGCCCAAATCATCCCAAATCCAACCTTTCTTTGGGGAGGTGTCCATGTTCAATCCATGACTTCGGAAACTTCCCTCTATTAGTTATTTTCCATTATTTTCCGCCAGCATACAAGGTGGTGCCAGTTATAAGTTGGTGTGTCAATCCCGTGAACTAGTTCGAGAAGTCACCTATCTTCACCAACTTAGCCATTCCAGACTTGGGGCACCACCAACCCAACCGTATCGATGCTGCCCCCAAGTGATGTGAATGTTGGTTTATAAACCCCACCATAAACATCCATGAAAACTAGTTCGTAAAATATCTACCAATCTACATCCATAAACTTTGGTCCATAAACCAGTCGAGCTCGACGCCGTTGGCGCCCAGGTCTTGGGTGGTTTGGGCAGCAATGGCCTCACCGTGCCCGTGGTGGACCGATTCTCCTTGGAGGAGACCCAGTGGTCTTCCAGGTCCTTTCTGGACCCATAGGGCACAGGGCATTGAAAAAAGATTTAACTTAGTTGGTAATAGCATGTAATAGCAAGTTAAGTTTCTATAGTTATATGTCATAACTTGCTATTAATTGTTATTATTAATATTGTTTTACATTTAGCTAGTTCGTTATACCATCATTTAATAGTCCAGTTGGTGTTATATCATGTGATATCCCAACTTGTGGGAAGATTTTTAGTGAAGGTATACCCATTTGTTTAACCCCAACTGCACTCCCAGGTACCCAGGTGTCTTGAGTCAAATGCTTATCTTATTGCCAAACGCAAAAAGCCTCAAATTTCTACTACTACCATTCTTGTGATGGAAATGTCCTGCGATTTCTGCGGGTATCCACCAATGTCGATGTTTTGCTGTTTCAATAAGCCATAGTGTTATATGGCTTAAAGATTGCAGTTTACGGAACCTCTATATATATATGTATATATAAGTGTTGCCGGTTTTGTGCCCCATTTTATTTTGCGAAAAAACAGTGTTTTTGCATGGGACCTCCACGTTGACTGGTAAGATGGCCCCCATTTTTGTTGGCTTTAAACAATACTCCTTCCCAATTGTTTGCCTATGTTTAAACTACGTTATGATCACCATAAACCCGAGTTATTCCAGTTACAAACACCACCTTGCATTAGATCCACTAATTCCTATGAATCCCGTTTAGATCATGCATTAATGGTGACAAATATTGGGAATCCTTAATATTTACTGAATCTCCATTATATCACTCATGTGAATCCTCATCGCCATCCCAAATTGGTTGGTGGTTTGGAACATTTTTTATTTTTCCCAATAGTTGGGATGATGATCCTATCTGACTAATATTTTTCAGAGGGGTGGCTCAACCACCAACCAGCAAACCATCCGCAGTTTTGAGCCGCCCCGTTTCGTCAGGACAACACGTGGCTGCCGCCCTTCGCCACCGGTTTCAGCCGCGCCGGCTGCGCCTGCATCACGCTGGGGCAGATGATCCATCTGCTGGGCGGCTTCGATGGCGATCGCCAGGTGAAACCAACACGGATAACTAGGTGAACTATTATATTTGGTGATCCCCATATGAAAAACCCTTTTTTTGGGGGGATCATCCCATTAATCCCCATAAAACCCCCATAGAATCCCCACAAATCTCAGTACTGTCAACCCTGGATTAATAAACCCCAAACGGCTGTTTAATTGGGGGGTACCATAAAAAAGTATTGGATGAAATGACTATTGGAGGAGTACCCCCTAATTAATAAACATTTATTAATCCGGGGTTGACATTAACTCACTATGGTTTATAACTAGGTTCATCCATAAACATCATAAACCAACTATGGTGAACAAATCGCTAAGTTGGTGAACATATCTCGATCAACTTTGGTTTTATGGATAAAAATTGTAGATAAATTAGTGATTAATGGGGTTATGCACCAACTTCTAACTCGGGGGGGCACCACCTTGTAATAGAGTCTGACCATGACTTTTTGTAATTGGGTGGTTACACTCCAAAATAAAGTGTTCTAAATCATATTTCAGATGGGTACCGCCTTTTTAAGAAACATGATGGTTATAATCCGGGCTTGATTATCATAGTGGGTTATTAATCTACCTGGCACGTCGGAGATTACAAACTAATCCATGATTGGGATCCCTATTTACTAAGCAGGATAATGAGATAAGATAAGGTGCTTTTCATGATTCAAATGATTGGAAACATTGCTTAAGTATCTTGAAAAAACAAACTAACATTGATGTGAAGGAGAAAAGTGTTTTTTAATCCCAAGATTAATTAGATCAGTTTGTGCAACTCTCTGATTTTAGAGTGCCAACTAACGGATTGATGTTTGGCCTTAAACAAATGGATTTGTCCTGGGGTAAACTGACAAACCAATGGAAAAGAGTCATTGGGGAATCTCAGGAAAATATTTCTCAATGGTGTGTTTTCCAGGTCTGTATTCCAATTTGCAGACATGGAATGTATATCTGGTTGGTTGTTTGGAACATTTTTTATTTTCCCCAACAGCTGGGATGATGATCCAATCTGACTAATATTTTTCAGGGGGGTTGAAACCACCAATTAGATATATAGTTGTTTGCATAGGTGAGTTTTGACAACCACCTCGCTACGACGTTTCACCTATGAGAACAGATACACAATAACCCGCCAAAAACATGGAATACAACAACCACAGGAGGCACCCAACCAGATCCATGCTCATCTGTATCTTCAAAATGAATACCCAGCAAAAAGGGTCGAAAACTGTCCGTCCAGCCCAAGAATTAGCACAAAAAATCACCATGATGAGGATTTTCCGAGTTTCTGGAAACACATTTCCAAATCCATTGTTTTGGCTGGTTTTCCCATGGTTTCCCCATGGTTTCCCGTTTCCCGGTGCTTCTCCCCACCAGGACAGTGATCTCCACGAGGTGCTGAACACGCAGACGGGCGAGGCAAGGTGATCGTGGCCAAACCAGCCATTTGAGAATGGTAAACCAGTCTATCCATAGTTTCATAAACCACACTGTAGTGATGACTGGGGGATGGTCGTTGATTATTGTTTTACCCACATACAAATGTGAATATGGAGCTTTTAATGGGAAAATCATCTATTTCTATGGGCCATCTATACCATGGCTATGTTAAATAACCAGAGGGTATATATACTGGTTGGTGGTTGAGCCACCCCTCTGCAAAATGATGGAGTTCGTCGGTTGGGATGATGATATTCCCAATATATGGAAAATATCATGTAATACCCCTTAGTGATAGTTGATATCCATCAAGAATGCTGAACAGTGACTCATGGTATGTTGATGGGATATGTTTTAATCATGTCTAATCCTAAGAGATGAGATCGGATATGAATGGTGCATGAATGGGATAAGTTAATGCACCAGTATGATATGGGATCAATACCCGATTAATACATATATAATATACATACATACATACAGACAGACATACATACATACATACATATATATATATATACACTAATATGCCCCCACCAGAAACCATGATGAATGTAGGAGATGAAACCGCATCTTTGGCAGCTTTTGTATAGGTGTTTTTCATATTAGGAGGATAGGAGTAGAGTCGATTGGATGCCCCGAGAGGGAAAGATTCCTGTAGCATGCTGACCAGTCAAATCCGCGTGGGTTTTCTTCATGAAATCTACAGATGATAACCCAATATCAGCACAGATATATCTACTATAAATATACCATAAAGCATACTTAAGCTAGTTATGCACCAACTTCGCAGAAACAACAGCTCGCCATCCTATCAACACCCATATGGTTTTATATACATATATATACCTAAATATATATATATATATATATATCCCATTCATATTCCCATTAATGTGTGTAAAACAATAATCAACCATCCCCCAGTCACCATAAACAGATGGTATGTTTGCCATTCTCAAATGGCTGGTTGATCCGTCGCAGGTCACATTGGCACTGCGCCTGCCAAGTCCCCGGAGGCTCTGCTCTGGCGCTGCCTGCGCGCGGTGAAAAAATTCCACGGCCGTGGGAACCCCACGGGGTTTGAACCGCGAGGGGTGTCGCTGGGGGAACCAACGTGAAAACACCATGGAAAATGGATGAAAATTGGTGATTTCATGTTGTTTGAATTGGAGATTTCATGGAAGTTCATTGGATTTCCATGTTGTTGTTTCATGGGTAACCATCGATCCTGGTTGTAAAATTGGGGGTGCCCCAAAGATCAACAGCCGCAGGGAGGCGGGCAGACATACATAGTTACATACCCAACGAAGAAGGTGTCCATTGATGTTTTATTGCCACGTTTTGGTTGCATTTCTGAATCTTTTGATGGGTGAGTGTTGTCAATGATTCACTGATCCGTGTGATATTGGAAGATATTCTGGTTGGTGGTTTCGGAACATGTTTTATTTTCCATAATATATGGGATAATCCTTCCCATTGACTTTCATATTTTTCAAGATGGTTAAAACCACCAACCAGTATTAGTTGAGCCCTGAAAAGGTTGAGCGACCCACTGGCCTGCCATCAGGACAACTTGTTCGGAGACTGGGCATGTATCAGGACTGGGCAAACAGCCGGCCAACCCGGGGTTCTTCATAAGTCCTGATGTCCCGATGTCCCGAAATGGAGTTTATGTCATTTGGGCGAAGGATTGCAAATTCATCATCCAAACAAAAAGGGGAATGCAATTGTCAACCATTTCCAATTTTATGGCGAATAAAACAAATACTAAGTAGTATATTCCTATGTTTTAACCTTTCTCCGCATGAATACTTGACCGTAAAAATGGATACCAGACAATGCCAAACATCATACACTGGTGTGCGGTTTCAAATATGTGTGATGTTCCATCTGTAAAAATTGGGCGATGATGTTAACCTTTGGTTGAGGAAAAAACAATGAAAAAACTAACCGACTAACCAACACGGAATTAGATATTTTGCATTGTATCTAAGTTTAGTTATATAAGGGAATCGTTCATTTGTGAAATTCCATGAAAGTTTCACTTTGGATTGTCGAATGTGAAATCCATGACTTCTTTCCACCTAAGAACGGAATGGTTATCTATATTTGGGTGGTCATCTCTGCGTAGTTCCGTAGATTTCCCCCCAAATTCCGGCCATGTTTTTTCCTTTGCAGGACTGTCCTGCAAGAAGGACAAGGTTTCGGCTGCCTGACTGAGGGGAGCGAGGCTGGGCCTCTTTGGTGCTTTGTGCATTTTCCCCATGGGAAATACAACTCTGGAATCTATAAGACTATAAATGACATGAGCATTTTGGATTGTTGTGCTTGAATATTCTGAAATATTCTGAATTAGATGTGCCTCCTACATGGATGTTTAGTGTTTTTGGGATGTTGATGCAATTTTAGGTCATCCCACTAAGGGGTACACTTTTTTCCAGGGGATCAACCATTGACCGCTTCCGAACTGGGAATGTTTCCGAATTCCCCCAAGTATTGTTGGGAGGTTTCGGGACACCATGTTTCAGCTATGTTTACCATGTTTTACTTTTAACATCATGCAGCATGTGTGTTTGTCAGATATATATATATATATATTATGCAGATATTGTATAAATGTACATACATACTTGCATGGATATATGTTGTAATGTGTGTCTTGCATTTTCTCGTCTTATTCTCAGAATACAAAACCCCAGCGAAACCCCTGTGGAATGCACGGGATTGGGCTCATTGTTTGCCGTCAGTCCATCAATGTGCACAAATAGATTATCCCGGCTTGTCCGGCATAAGTGGCGTTTGTGATTTTGCTATGACACATTGCGGATTTCCACTTCCATGTTGATCATAGGGATAATGAACCCTATAGATCCCAGCTGTTTCCACTTCCATGTTCTCCAAATCCTTGGTGAAAACATGTTGGGTCAGGGGGGCTTTGAAGAATTTCAGCCACCTACAACTGCGCTCCATTGGGGCCCATTTAAGTGGCAGCTAGTCCGAGTTCTAGATGATTTGAAGAAAATGGCAAAGGAGTGCCTCAACTGAAAGACAGTGACTTTGACGCAAAGAAATTCCGCCCCTTCCCCTGGCTGCTCGGCGGCGCATTGCAAGAATGGCTACCGTTGCGAGAGTTTGCAGGCCCTGTTGCAATGCAACATCTCCTTCCTCGAGAAAATGGAGACGACTTAGACCTTTGACCCATTCCAAGCTGATCCCAAGCAAACTGTCTCTCCCTTCCAGACTTGCAGATGCTGTTTCCAAGCGGACGTTCTGGCCTTGGAAGCCCCAGTGGTGGAGTTGCTCCTACGCTAAAGATATCGTCTACTTACATCCATAGCTCTGAAGTTTCTCAGGTCAATTGCCTTCGCCCCAGATAAAATGCCGGTGACAAATGCCCGTTGAAGGGCAGGAAGCAAACCATTGTCAATAATTTTCTTACTGGTGCTTAGTAGGGAATGAGGGAATGATCCATAATCACTAGTAATAATCATCCCATTCCCCCATTCCCATCCATTCCCTGCTAAGCACCAGTAAGTTTTATACGACAAATCTATCATTTTTCGGTGGCTTCAGTTCAGCACCCAAAAGGACTATCATGTGGCTCCAGGTGGAGATTTCCATTCGAGCAGCGGCGGAGGTGCTCCACCGTGGGGGATCGGAAAAAAAAAAACCTTAAGTGAAAGAAAAAGCTTACCCAAAACGGTAGATAAGTCGAGATTCTAGATTTGTAATGATTTGTATAGCTTGATTTTACTTTTCTGTTTTTGGGGCGGCGCTGCTATAAACAATCCACAAAAATCGACCAAAATACCTGAAATGGCTGGAATTTGCTCAAATGTTTGATAGGATCAAAACTATCCGTGATGAAATCATAAGGTTTGCTGGCTAATCTTTGCTGGCAAAATCCATCCACAGTGTTGATCATTGATGTTCGTTGCCCCTTTTTTGCTAGTGATTAACCCCACGGAATGTGAGTGAAAGCCCTACCGTTGCCTTTTTTTGTTAATGGAAATGGCTTTAACATGGATATGGTTTTCTAAAGTAAATGGACCAGCTTTACCCAAAGAAAGGTGGATAAAAGGTTTTGTTTTTTTCACCCCAAAAGTTTTGTGCACAATAGGGTGACATCCAAACAATTACATGATTGAGGATCTGGGTCACTCATGGGGTACCCCCTCCAAAAAATGGTTTGGGTTCTGTTTTTAAATACGAGTTTAATAATGCATCTAATTATTTGGGAAACCTTGCATTTTCAAGGCTTTAACATGGATATGGTTGTCTAAAGTAAATGGACCAGCTTTACCCAAAGAAGGTGGATAAAGGCGGATAAAGCTCCTCCTGAAAAAAATGGATCTGAGAAAAAAAACATTCACAATAGAGGACACCCCCACCATTTGCAGGATACTCAATAATTTTTGAAAAAATCACAATAGAGGCCCATGACTCTTATCGGTATCCAACATTTTATAGATCATTACAGATCCCCTTTGTGTTGGTTATAAACCCTTTTTTGGCTGGTAAAATCACTATCTTTGATTTTTGAAGTCTCCATGTTTGATGCTAAGCATCCCAATTTTAACGTCGCTAAGTCAGCATTTTTCATGGTGAAATCTCCGGTGTTTCCCCCCATGATTTGATAGGATGGACGCACCCTCGAAGAGCGCCGCAGCACGCCCTACAAAATTGGTTCCGGAACGTGGGAGAACCCGGGGGGGTTGCGCTGGTTGGGCAAGCAAGGAGTTATATTTGTTTTAGAACTATAGGTTAAGATAGGTTAACTATAGGTTATATATCATATCATATCATATCATATAGATTATTTGTAGGTTAACTATAGCTATGGTAGATATATCATATCGAACTAGTTAGTTAGCTGCAGATAGAGCTGGAAGAATCTCATCATGACCCACTGCGGCGTCACTGGATGGTCAGTAAGGAGGATCATGCCCAAATGACCTTATTTCAGCTGTTAGCAGATCAGTGAACTGTTATATATGGGCATATATAATTATATAATTCAGCAAGAATTGTAGGTAATTATCCATGTTCCATCATATTCCGTACCAAATGGGTAACAGGAGAGCTGGAGTTTGCTCACCTCATGACAGTTTGCAGCAATAGATGCGGTTTTACCGGCACTAAATGTCATTCTACCATATGTCATATGTTAATATATGTTGCCGGCAAAAAGAAATAGAAGCAAAGATGAAGAGCAGAAAAACGCGCCGGCGGAGCATGATATCCTGGTGGAGCGCCGGTGGGATTTTTGCCCCCATTTGGATTTTAGCAGCATGAAATCTGATGTAAACTGAGTAAACAAAATGATTAGATGATTCAACCAGCAGAAACTGTGACTTAAGAGACATGAGGATCTACATAACCAAAGAATAATGGAGAAATTTACGTGGCTTGCTGGAACGTTTGTAGATGATCCCAAGGAGGTAAAGGGATAATGTGCAAATGCAATGGCTGTAATATCCATCAATTCTATCTACAGTAGATGTATCTAAAAAATGCATAAAAACCTCATGAATAGAAGATATGCCATGATATGCCTGCCATAGTTCTTTTGTTCATGATGTAATTCACATTAATCCCCCAATCTTTTCGAATTCCCAAGGGTCTGTGGCAGACGGGAGCTTGACATTTTTGTTCACCCCCGCTACGCCGCCTTGCCCAGACTCGGTGATCTGTCGCGAGTCGCCGACAAAGCCCTGGAGGATATGAAGTCAGGGAGCCCCAAAGGGGCACAGCACGGCCATGGACAGCAGGATCCACAACCATCCACTGGTTTTTTTTTTGTAGGGGAATATGAGGGAATATATGGAAGATCTACAGAATATCAACATGTTGGTATAGTTTTATAATGTTTTTTTGAATGTAGATCCCACAAAATGAAGTTCTCCGCAGCACCGCCTGTGCCAGTCCTGATCCAAATCATGGGGCTCAAGGGGCTGTTGAGCAGAATGGGAGGAAATCACGTAGATGCGACCAGACACTTGTCATGGAAAAACTGCGGATCATGGACTTCCGCAGCTACAAAAAACAGACATGTTATTACGTCACCTCTCAGATCGTCAGCTGAATGGGGTATCCCCACCAAATTTGTGCAGTTTAATAGAACAACAATTAGTAAGCAGCGGATTTGGGAAGAACCTATTTCCAGACAAAGCCACTCACCAAGAGCGTTGGGACAGCACAATGGCAAGCGGAGACGGAAAGCGGCGCAGAGACAAGGGAGGTGAAGAGAAGAAGGCTAATGAGGAGCAGAGTGAGATGAATGACCACTCTGCCCCTCTATGGGCTTCTACATGTTTCTGCCATTGAAGACGAATGACATCCAAGTGAAACGGCATATTTAATAATATTTACAGTACATAAAATAAGTATGATTTGCAGACGTCTAAACTGATTTGGAATCGATAATAAGAACAGAATGAAAACGAGAACTATAAATCAAATCACTCGACGTGATGCGGAATCCGTGAGGATGGAAAGCAGAGAAAGTTGAATCAATGGTGTTTGCCGAGGCGGGCAAACGGGCTTTCAATCCTTCACACTGCTGAGTCAGCGACAAAAGCCAGCTGGTCTAGCAGCGGATTGCACGCCCCAATAAATCTGAGTAAAATGCGTTTCTGTCATTCAAACTCAGACGCTAAACACTTGGCTTCGTACTCGTAATTCTGGGGTTGGAGGCTGCCTGCTTAAACTTTGGCTTGCTTGCTTCATAATCACAGGGAAATTCACTGATTCACCAGGCAAAGTGCAGCAATTGATACATTAGAAAGACGGAAGAGTTTGCAAGACCAAATATCTAGTGAATCTAATGTTTGCCATACTCATACAACCAGCCTCAGCTGGGATATATAGCAAATTCACCATGCCCAAGAGTGATCAACATAGCAAGTTACGACTTGAGCATACTGCATTATAAATTATACTTGATTGATATTGATTTATAAAGCCCCTAGTACACCCATTTCTAAATAGGCCAATCCACGAATTGAGAAAGTACGATCACCACCAGGACCATTACTCTCTCCCCCTAGAATTAAACACCCAAGAAACCATGGTTTAGTACAAGATTTGCACATATTTGGGACGATTTGGGGCGTTTTTAACTAGACGAGATTACACAAGGCAGCTCACCAAAGCAAGCAAGGACAACAGAAAGAGCCACAGCAGCCAGCCGACCTGACACGGCCCAGAAGCCACCAACAACAAGGATGAGGATCTCACAAGTCACAGTCACAACGAAGAAAGGACAGAAGATAGAAGCAACCTCCAACGAAAATGAACAGGAGATACAAGCTGAAAAGATTCCCCTGGAACCTTGGGTGAACAACACCGAAGGTTTAGACAAGGAACAAACAATAGAAGGAATGAAACAAGAAATCAAGTCAATGAAGGAACACGGGGGGGATGGGGTTAACCATGGATTAACCAGTTGCGATTCCCAGATATTCCCAAGATCCTCCAAATAACTTCCCAACTTCCTGCAGGACGCGTACGGAGATCGATCTGACCGATTCCATCGAGAGCATCTCCTCTGAACCCTTGGTCACCGCCGTTCGAGTCGCCACCCCCGCACGTGCCGGCGCGGCAAACACCGCAGCGTCGCCGTTGACCGAGGTGCCGGTTCTGCGGTTCTGGGCCGGGTAGAAGTGGGGAAAGCCGTGGAATCTTCACCGGAAAACGGAAAAATTTCATGGAACCCTGAAATAGTGGTGTTGGAGGATTTTTATTTCAGCCATAGCTATGGCTGCCCTGAATCCCTGCCGGGTTGGGTTTGAGGGTTGCACCATGCAGCTCAAAGAGGATCATCGACGCAGTGGAGAACATAAAAGTGTTGAAGATTCGAAACTGTCAAAGGCCCATCCAATCTTATCCGGTTGGTGGTTCTAACATGTTTGACATACAGTTGACAGACGTTTCATTTTCGACCCTATTTGGGAGGAAGATCCCAACTGACGAGGAGGTGTTTCAGCGTAACTCAACGCGTGCCCCAGGAGCTCTCACAAGCCGTGTCATTGCGTCGGTGAACACAGCCAAAAGGGATTCCTGTGGACATGGGAACCCAGAAGCAAAATCGACAATCATAGGTTTACTGACGATGTAGCAATATCCCCAGTGCTTGTTAAAATGGCTGGTATGTACAAACGTTGTATTGGAGGTTGATAATTGTGTTTACAACATTGGGAGGATACATGTTCAATAATAAGTTGCAGCTATTTGGGAAAATCCCCGATTCCCAAAGTTTGTTGTTGACCCGGTGTTGACAGTAGTAAATGTGCTTTGGTTTGCTGCACGACAATTCTTGAATCAACACCACGATGCCACCAAGAATGATTGTTGGTGAGGGGAAGTAGCGGAATTAACATGAATTAACCAAAAATCATCTTCCTTTGGTTTGATGGTGTTTTGGACTTCAGCCCGTGAATTTGGGAAGAGATGGCGCCAGGGTCTGAGTCTGTTGGCGTCATCAGCAGATGTTACAATGAATCAAGATGATGTCCTGGCCGAAAAAGGCTTGGCAAAGTGCTGACGAGAGAAATCTATAGTGCGGTGACAGATCGTGTCTTGCAAGTTACCATCTGGTCATTTAACATAGCCATGGAAAATCACCATGTTTAATAGGTAAACCGTCCATAAATGGGCCATCTATTATACCATGGCCATGTTAGTCATAACCAGAGGGTATGTTGCCAAAGGTTGTGGTGATGAATCTGGAGCCACTGAACCGAACAGCGAAGTCCCTGGCACAGATGACTATATTCAGAAGAAGCGGTTTTTCGATTGGCTGTGGACATTTAATGTTGGAAGGGCTACTTGCACCTGGATCTGTTTCACTGGTCCTTGTAATAAGCTTGGTGGAGCCAAAGGTGTAAAGAGCAATTTCAAGTGATCGTGGCTGGCAATGGTCAAGTCCAACCAAGACTCACCTTCTTCAAAGAGTACCAAGTCCCAACGTATACGGCGCTGCCCTTGGGGCATTAACAAAAACACCGCAGGTGGCAGGTGGCCTTGAAAAAATAGACATGTCCCTTGAATTCTCGGATCCCAAAATTTTGGGCTATTACCTGCACTTTGAGATAATTTTCTGATATTGTTTGATTGCAAATTGAAAACATATATATATATTTATATATACAAACTTGAAGAGAATGGGCACCTATGGGCACCTGATCACTCCCCGTTTGGGTTTATTCTTGTCAGCCTCTATCGGCCTTTTTGTTCAGATATACTGAGGCCTCAAAGGAACCACACGAATGGATGTGCGCGCCAAAAGAAAGGTTTCTACGGATGAGGCGGCCCGTGGGTTTGTCGCGGCATGCGGCAAGCGAGACGTAATGATTAAATGCGGGGCCAACTGCACACCTTGACCCTCAACATACTCGTATCATCTCGTATCTACAAAAATGAATAAACGTGTGTAAAAAAAATAACATACGAGAACATGGAAACGTCAATGCTGGGGTTACATTGAGAGTCTGCAAATTCTTTCGTGTTCATTTGGAATGTCTCACAATTGACCTCGTTGAATCCTGAGACAATGCTATGCAAATGAAACATTCCTCTGCAGAATTCATGGACTTCCTAAGATATAGTGAGCTTAGAAATGGATGAAATGGTACTGGATTTCAAAATATTTCAAAGGTGGTCTTCATCCCGGACTCCGATGAAGAAGTGCCGAAATCCACCTCGTCTGCTGGCTGCGATGATGTGATCCCCATTTTGGTTGAGATTTTTCTGGTGGGTTTTTCAACCGCGAAGCGTTGAAGCTGGTGATTTTGGGATGCGCTGATCGTATTTTCCTAATCATTCAGCCAGAATGCTAGAATGTTTAGAATATAGTTAAACATTATTTTCCCTTTCATCAATCATATGTTCACGGAGGATTGAAACAGTGCACCAGTTTAGTAGTCATTCTTTGATATCACCATTAAATAATGGAGGGCTAATTATTTTAGGATTTTTTTTTATCAGGTTTAGGAATTATTTTTGGATTCCTGCTTCTCTGCTTTTCCTACTTCTCTGCTTTCCTTCTTTTCCTGCTTTTCCTGCTTTTCCTGCTTCTCTGCTTTTCTGCTTTTCTGCTTTTCTGCTTCTCCTGCTTCTCGCCTTTTCTGCTTTTTTGCTTTTCTGCTTCTCCTGCTTCTCTGCTTTTCTGCTTTTTTGCTTTTCTGTTTTTCCTGTTTCTTTGCTTCTCTGCTTTTC
>Ga0126342_10000053_pt1 | contig 62419 bp, 49 predicted proteins | sample Cyp1metagenome_FD_92528 | JGI IMG/M metagenome (GOLD analysis project Ga0126342, IMG submission 92528) | Coral microbial communities from Lord Howe Island, Old Settlement Bay, Australia - Cyphastrea 1 metagenome | ecosystem: Host-associated > Invertebrates > Cnidaria > Coral ...
AGTATAATATAATAATATATTATAACATATTATTTATAACATATTATTTATAATATATAATATATAATATATAATATATAAATATAATATAATATAATATAATATAATATATTATAATATATTATATTATATATATAATAACAATATATATAATCTACACTCATTTTTAAATCACTCCCTATGGTTCTCCAAAACTTAAAAGCCCAGCATTTTTGATGCCAAAGTCACTCCAGAGGACCTACACCTGCTCCTTCTACTTCTGGATGGACCTTTTAGGTATTTTATCCGTGCCTTTAGACCACTCCCTGGTCCGGGCAGCCCAGCTATGGAACAAACAAAAACGGGAAAAAACCACAGCTTGCAGCGGGACATCATGTTTGTACACTTGGGCTTGAAATCTTTATTTTTTACCAGTTTTTTTTTTAAATTTTTGGGATGTGGAAATCGATTCTTCTCGGAAAAATCTTGTGCCAGAGATGCTTCAGTTTTTTCCATCTGAAACTACCCAGTTTTTTTGCCCATGGGTGGTATGGTCATCCAACTTCGCCAGCTGACGCGAAAGGGAAATGCTGCAGGAAATTGCTGGGGATTCTCCACTGCCATGAATTGATTTCCCATGTTTATCCCAGCATTTTTGTTGGTAAAGAAAGTGAAACTTCACCATTTTTAATAGGTAAACCATCCATAAATGGGTCATTTCCCAAAACTCAACCATAGATGTTTAACTCTCCATTTTCCTGTCGATGAAGCTGCATTCGGGTCAAGGGGAATGTTGATGCCTTGAGATGTCTCGATCCCAAGTCCCAGGTACCCTCTAGTTGTTTAACACAGCCATGGGAAATGACCCATTTAGTTTGATGGTTTACCTATCAAAAATGGGTGGATCTTTCCATGGCGAACTGTTAGTCATAACCAGATGGTAGACTCGTACTTCAACACGCCATGTTGCGTAAAAATCACCAGATCTCACCAGATAGCTGGTGAAATCTCAACTCGAATCTTCCGACCCGGTGTAGCCCCGAAACGCCGATCGACACGTGGGTGTTTTTTCCGTAGCACTCCCCAGCATCTCGCTTCCAAATGAATTGAAGGGAGAAACCATGGTAGGAAATTCATGGAAATTCCTCAAAGGTGCCATAAAATCCCATTGGTTTCCGGCTTTCCGGTGACTTTTCCTGATTTTTTCCCAAATCCCATCGAATTCCCATAGAAATCCCATAAAAAGATCCCACCAAAATCCACCATCCCAAGAGATGGCCGAGTTCCATCAGGTGGTGAACGCCTTGCCCAGCGGCCTGGACAGCAACACGGCCATCATGCGTGCGGCGCGCATGGCCAAGCTGGGCGCCCGCGCGGGGCGCTTTACGAAGCTGGTGAAGCTGTGCCTGGCCGAGAAAATCTCGGGACATCTCGGGAAAATCGGAGGGAACATATGGGGTAAAGAAATGGTTACAATGGATATTACCCCATATAGATGGTAGTAAGATGGCTAACCATAATACCAATAGGTAATAACTAGGTTACATTAATGGAACTTAATTAATGGATATGATGGTGAGTTTCTCTGATCATTTATATAAGTTAGCGAAAATGGCCTATAGATGATTCACCTCGTGCGTGCCTGGATTTGCGGTCGGTTGATGTTTTGGTTTCCAGAAATCCACTGGGACAGACAAAAATCGATTGGTTGCTGTAAGGGCTATGGTGAATTTTTGGAGGTTCCTTAAGCAAATGTGAGCGAATGCAAGTGAATGGTGGGATTGCTGGTGATCTTAGTTTTTGGTGGGAAACATTTTTTTTTTTTTAGATTGGTTGAGTGGGTTTTGAATCCTATTCATCCTATCTTTGAACATTAGTGAGCTAAGGTGGTTTATACATGACTCCAATTTACCGTAACTCTTGGGTCTGTGGTAGATATGTCTATGTTCATGGGGCTATCAACTATTACAAGCCAACAACCTATGTGGGATGGGGATGGGGGTGGGAATGATGATTCAAGGTGATGTTCTTTGCAACAATGGTGGCTTTTATCAATAACCATATCCACCAAACAATCACCACAACTGCACCACCAAGTGGGGGGATGTGTGGGTGGATCTGAAAATAGCAATCATGTATCATCATGTGCTATATAAACATGGAGGTTTCCCAAAATGGGGGTAACCCCAAATCATCCATTTTTAGTAGGATTTTCCATTATAAACCATCCATTTTAGGGGTACCACCATTTTAGGAAGAGAGCGGCTTACCATGGGGGTGGAGTTGTGAAAGGTCTGCTTTTACAAGGTTTTGCATCATTATGCATGAGTTGGTGTGGTTATGAGATGGTCATGCTACATGTCAAACAGAACATTTCAAAACAAAATGTAATCTTACAAGACATGTGCTTTCATCAATGATTTGGAGCAGTTTTTTCTCTTTCAGAATTTGGCTTGTTTGTATGAGAGTTTAGGATAGATCCAAGCTCCAGGAATGGAAGCAGATCAGCAGACAGGATGATTTTAAGCAGACAGTGCAAGACATGCGCGTTTCTACAATGTGCACGCCTTCACCCCCCCTCATCCTCCCTTCTGTTTAGGAAACCTCCAAATGGCAATTTTGGGGTACCTTGATCAGGCCTACTTTTTGAATTTGTTCTTCAACAATCCTCCGAGGATTAGGTTGATTACGTGGTTTACCACAACCTTCTGGTTTGTTCCACGATACGCAGCCCGTGGATTCCCGGGTACAGCCAAGAAGTTGGACAGCTCGACAGTTCTGGAAGCCTTCGAATCCAACTTGTGTGTCATGTACGATTCATAAAGGACATATTTCCTAACCCAAAAAATCCTAAAGTGATCTATTTTAGAAGCTCTTCCACCATTCACTAATAGGCTTTTCTAGGATTCAAAACCCACTCAACTGGTCAAAAAACAGGATTTTCCCCAGCAAAAACTTCACCTTTCAACGGCTGCAGGTTGCGTTTCCTGCCCTTCATGCAGAACACCAACAGCGGGGGCACCGCGAAGGCCGGGACGGTTTGAATCGATGGGTGATTTTGGTGGAAACAACCAAGAGGGTTTTATGGATTGATAGTTAGGCTGATTTTCACTATAATAAATCACTAGCATAGGCATATTTTCGAAAAAAGTTAGTTGATCTTTGATTGAAGATGATTTTAGATAATTTTCGACAACTCACTTTTTATTGATGTTAAAAAAAGGAAACTTTGGGAAAACCGACCATGGTTCTACAATGGGATAAACCCAACTCTGCAGGACTGGAATTCAACTCATTGAACACTTGCCAGCTTGGCCAGGGTGCAGCCCAGAGGCGGAAAAGACATTGGTATAGCCATAGCCATGGAATTAAAACCCCTATGTTTGTTGGGATATAACATGATATAACCCTAAGAAGTATAGTTATTTCTATCCACTTAGTTCACTCTTCCGGTGCTACTAGAACTGCACTTCCAAGTACCCAAAAACGAAACACCCCGACACCATCAACTTACGTTCATCACAGCCTCTTTCTCTCGGCATCTTTGGCGTCTTTCGGCAACAGGTCATCTCGGCGGCTTTGAACATCGCACTGTCGATGAGAGTGTGGGGCGGCCCCAGAACTTTTCGTGATAGCCGAGAAATATGGTCATTTGATGGCTATAATGTGGTTAAAACTGGCTGCCATGTTTACCACCCATTTTCCTGTGAATGGTAAGTCTATACCACCTATAAAAATGGTGATGTTCCTGGGGGATGGTACCTTTATGGCAGCCAGTTTGAACCACATTATAGCCAACAAATGCCAACATTATGATCATTTTTTCTCTGAAAAATGGGAGACTCCAACGATTTCCAACCGAATCCCATTGGGGCCGTTGGTGACCGAAATCCAGGTGTCCACGTTCCTCGGGGTGCGAGGTCACTTTCATGGGGTATCACTTACATAACTACATAACTTACAAGCATGTTAGAAACCCCCATGTTTGGGATATGGGGCCCCAACTATACTTAACTAGCTATCCACTTAGTTCACCTACAACTGACATGGACTCTTACGGTGTCTCGTCCGCTTTTTCAGATCCTGAGTGGTTTCTGTATGCTTTCCTTGAAACCAAGAGATATCATGGTATCATGAAAATGCGAAAACAAAAACACATCCAGGGTCCCAATCCGGTGCAAACCCAGTGCTAATGAGAAGTGCTTGCTGACCAACACTTGGTACTATCTAGTCACCATCTAGTAATTCACCAAACATGGCAATGAACAAACACATTTTCACCCGGGAAAATCCAAAAAAAAGCACCCGGCAAATGGATATAAAAGTTGGACACTTGGAAAAAACAAAGTTGACATATCATGGTTCTAGCATCCTGAAAACACTTTTTCCATCTCTTTTGGTGTTCCTAACAACATCAAGGGATGATGGGAGAGTTGTTGGCCCAGGTCGTTGCTGATCATTCTGATGGTCCTGGTACTGCCCCTCTTCCAGCTGGCCACTTTTCCAGAGAACGACTACTCTATGCTGATGTTTGTGGAAATGATCGGCCGGAAAGCTCAGAATCTTTGGGGATTTCCAATGCCACTGGAAATGCGGGATTTGGAACTTTTGGCCAGTCCAATTCCATTGAACACGAGGGATATAACTGAATTAAGCAAGAGAAATGGAGCAAAAACGGTGGTTTAACCAGTTTCACCCATCAATGATTGGGATTTGGTCAATGGACAATGCACATTTCAGCCTGAAAACTGCAGATCTGATTCAAAAACACCGATCTCCATGGCTCCGTTTTTTGTGGAAAAAGCCAATGTTTGATCGTCCCCTAGAACTATCCGCGCATTCCCAGTGAATTTGTTATGAATCCCATGAACTCTTGCATCAACATGGCGTATTCCTACAATGATTCCACCAACTATCAACCATTGCTAGTTGGTCACAATGGATATCCCGGATGAGTTGCTTCTATCCGATTCTATCCCTATAGAAGCATTACAATCATTTTTCATGATTCCCATAGTTTCTCCCTCTCCCCATATCTTTGAAGCGAAAACCAGGAGAGACAGCCTCTGTGGAGCCAAGCTACCTCGAAGAGGCGAAGATTTCGGGGAAAAATGGGGAGATTTCGATTGGTTTAAGTATGGAAACTGGTGAAACAATGATAGTTTACCCTCTGGTAATTTAACATAGCTATGGAAAATCACCATGTTTAATGGGAAAACTCACTATAAATCACCATTTTCCATAGCAAACTGTTAGTTTACCAGAGGGTAACCATGTTTAACCATCAACATGGGGGAAAAACCTGGTGGTTGAAGCAACATTCCCCAAACACCGGTGGCTTAATTAAGCATCAGACACCGTGAAAAAATGGTGGTTTCACTGGGGAAACTGGTGAAGAATGAGGATTTTTATCATCTGAAAGGGGATAAAAACCCCTCACACCTGGGACCTGAAACTTCATGTCACGATTTTTGCCTAGTATTCCACAATAACAATAACCCTATATATAATTATATATATATATATATTGTATATATATATATATTGTATATATATATATATACGATATATATATATATATATACAGTGACGACATTTAGATATGTGGAGCGCGGGCCAGACCGCGAGGCCGAGGAGGTAGTATAAAATACAAGTTCGTATATTTAAATGTAGTTACCGTATGTTTAAATGACTTGGATTCCGTATGTTTAAATGGTCGAGCGGGCCAAGGAAAACCTTCCCGGAGGTAGTCTAAAATACCCGTTCGTATATTTTTAAACCGGTATATTTAAATGTAGTTACCGTATATATACATATATACGCATATATATATACATGTATATATATATATGTATATGTATATATGTGTATATATATATGTATGTCTATGTATATGTATATGTATATGTATATGTATATGTATATGTATATGTATATGTATATGTATATGTATATGTATACGTATACGTAATTATACGTATGCGTATACGTATATGTATATGTATATGTATATGTACATATATATATATACATAGCCTTGTCATGTCCTTTGATATTCACAGGTTCATGGATTTCTGATTAGCAGGATCGAAAAATCACATGGAACTGGGTAACCTGGGACATCCCAAATCCAAAGGAAATCCACTGACGTGGTAACCCCAAGAAGAATAATAATATTGTTACTTTAATATTATGATTACCCAGTAAACCCATTAATAATCATATAGTAACAATAAGAATAACAATTTCCATATATTGGGAATCATCATCCCAACTGACGAACTCATATTTTTCAGAGGGGTTGAAACCACAAACCAGAATAAGATGATGAAGAAGAAGAACAATAACAATAACACTAATGATATAATATTGGTATATAATACTGTACCTGACAATATAATGATAATATTACTGATAGTGTTAATAATAATATTAATGATAATGTTTATGACAATGTTAATGATAATGTTAATGATAATGATAATGTTAATGATAATGTTAATGAGAATGTTAATGATAATGTTAATGATAATGTTAATGATAATGTTAATGATAATGTTAATGATAATGTTAATGAACATGTTAATGATAATGATAGAGAAATTCTAGTGAATATATCAAGCATGCTTGATGAAGCATTACAATTTAACTTATCCCAACTCGGGGCATTTTGATAATTTTTGTTGATCATGGTTGATCATGATTATCCCATCATTCTCATAAAAAATCGTCCTAACCAAGATATTTTACTTCCCATCTTGAAGGAAAATTTAAAATGGGGGAATTTTTCATGTGGTTAATGCCATAAAGGCACCATCCCGCAGGAACATCACCGTGCTAGGTGGTATAAACTTCCCATTCCCAGGAAGTCATGGGTGGTAAACATGGCAGCGAGTTTTACCCACATTTTCGTCATCCATGAATCACCAACAATCACCATCAATCACCATCAATCACCACTATTAACCACTATTAACCACTCATAACCATGAAATGGTACAATAATTAATGATTATTAACCATTATTAACCACTATTAACCATTATTAACCACTCATAACCATTAATAATACCACATTACATAAGTACAATTTCCATCCAGTTTTTCACCCGTTTTTCTTCTCAGGTCTTTGGCAACTTTTCGGCGTTTTACGCCAGCTCCAGCTACTTTCCCTTCCAGGCGCAACGGCCATGGTATGAATGGAGGAAAACATGGCCGTGTTTTATGGGAAGTTGTTTTTTTTTTGGTTTTTTTTCCGACTTTTTCTAAAATTTTTGGTTTTTGTGCACTTTGACTGGAACTTTTGGGGGAAACCTGGATTTGCCGATCTTCATTTTTTGATTCTGAAGCACATCCAAGCAGCATTTTTTGTGAGGCCACTTACAACCTCAACGGCACGGTGCGGATTCTTGGGACGATGGGTCGACCTATTTCGACCTAATTTTCAGCAGGTTAAACATATTTTCCAAGACACCTGAACAAGATTGGGATCGATTAATTATGCAATACTGTACTCAAAGTTTATTGTTTTCGGTTCATTCTGAAGATCTTTGCGACACGTAGCATTTCATTGATCATAGTTCTCAAATGGTATAGTATTTATATCCTTATTTTTTCGGATAGTCTTCTATATTCTAATCATATTTATATGATATTGCAACATATGGTTCATTATATAATGTCAAGGCCCAAAAACAACCAAGTTGAAGGACGTGACTTGTTGAATTTTATGGTTTATGGGTGATAACGCATGATAAGACTATACAATTCGTCAAGTTTATAAACCAGCTTGCATAACCTTGGGTGGGTCTCACCTTGTATGGGTGATATTTCCCATGATGTTCCCATTGTTGCTGGTTGGCTCCTGTGATACCCCCATGTGGAGCTTTTCGAAGTCATGGGGGTACCCCAAATCATACCCCAAATCATCCAGTCGTCATGAATGACCATGACTTAGTAACTTAGTATAGGTCAACAACCATGGTGACGACTGGGATCCTGACTTGAGGGCCCCCATGACTTCCCACATACCATCTGGCAAACTAACAGTTTGCTACGGAAAATCACCATTGAAATAGGTAGATCCACGAACTAAATGGGCAATTTTCCATAGCAAACTCTTAGTCATTACCAGAGGGTAACATCCCATTCTTTGATACACTAATAAACCATCCCTCAAATCACCATAAATAGGTTCTATAAACCATTCCCAAATGGGTGGTTTATGGCATGGTTTTAACCACATTATTCCATTTCCCCTCTGGTTATTTAACATAGCCATGGAAAATCACCATTTTTAATAGGTAAACCATCTATAAATGGGTCATTTTCCATTAATCATCATTAGTCATCCATTAATCACCATTATTAACCATTATTAACCATTATTAAGCAATATTAACCAATATTAACCATTATTAACCAATATTAACCATTATTAACCAATATTAACCACTATTAACCATTATTAACCATTATTAACCAATATTAACCATTATTAACCAATATTAGCCATTATTAACCAATATTAACCAATATTAACCATTATTAACCAATATTAACCATTATTAACCAATATTAACCATTATTAAGCAATATTAACCATTATTAACCATTATTATATAACCAGTATTAACCATTATTAACCATTATTAACCATTATTATATAACCAGTATTAACCAGTATTAACCATTATTAACCATTATTAACCATTATTAACCATTATTAACCATTATTAACCATTATTATATAACCAGTATTAACCATCATTAACCATGGTTACAAGTATATTCCCTCATATTCAGCCAGATTGGTCCTCCGATCTTCCCTCAGGCCCTGGTTCGCTCCATGGGCGACTCGCCGGTGCGACCGCGCGCCAGTGTGCAGTTGCAGGCGTTGAAGTTTTTTTCGGCGGGGGATTGTACCGGTGGTGCTAAACGTGGGAGAACTTGAGATCATTCCAGGTACAAATAGTGGGATTTTAATGGGATTTTAATGGGATTTTAATGGGATTTAATGGGATTTAATGGATTTAATGGTGATTTAATGGGATCTAATGGTGATTTCAATGGGATTTCAATGGTGATTTAATGGATGTCATGGGATTTAATGGGATTTAATGGGATTTAATGGGATTTAATGGGATTTAATGGGATTTCAATGGGATTCGATGGAATAGAATGACATAGAATGGGATATGGGATTTGATATGATGAGTGATATTTGATTTCATGTGGGAAGGTTTTTGTCGTTTTTGGATATGGGGGAGTTTTAAATAACCCCCCAAGTGAAGATAGGAGTGAGCAAGATCAGATTCCAATCTATCTTGGGGGTTACATACTACAGTATATCTCTGATGATGGATGGTAGCCCTAGTTATATGGGATAGCCCAACTGAGAGAATTTTTGTCAAGCAAGTTTATTCACCCGTAGGATGATCCTCCAAGTGATGTAGTCTCTGGTAAACATACAAAGAACTATGGAAAAAAATCACCAGTTTTCTATGTTTACTTGTAAATGTTCCATACCAAGGGATTGTTTTCCAAGTAATTCTATAATCACTTTCTTGTATAGTTTTCTATGGAAAAACAACACAATTTTTCATGAGTAAATCAGCTATTTCTATGGCCATTTTCTTGCCACCGTGGCCTTCTTGGCGCCCCGCTGCCCCAGGAATCGCAGTTGTTGCAAAATCTGCAACAACTCTTGGGTTTATGATATCGATTGTGAATGGTTTAGAACTCCAATGGCTAGGGTTTAATATATATATAATTATATAAATAATATAATATAAATATATAAATATAAATATGTATATATATATATATATGTATATATATAATTATATATATAATATAAATATCGAACTAGTTGCTATGCTTGGGTTTATTCTATGGCCAGCATTATAAAGTCGACTACACCATGGCCATGGCCAGCCCTTCGGCCCCCACGGCGAGGCTGGAGGCACAACGGTTCTCTTCAACTTCACGGCGCCCCAACAGGCTGCGAGACTGGAAGACACATCCGCTGAAAAATGGTGATTTACCTATGAAAAATGGTGATTTACCCATAGAAAAATGGTGATTTACCCATAAAAATAGTGATTTACCTATGAAAAATCGTGATTTACCCATCAAGAATGGTGATTGACCTATGAAAATTGGTATTTTCCTATAAAAACCATTTAAACATCATGATGAAAATGATGTAGCTATTAAAAAATGGTATTTTCCATAGCGATGTTAAATAACCAGAGGGTAGATGCAACCTTTGGATATGGATGACGTGTTTTTTTTGAGGAAAGAATGATACACGATTTGGGAATGGATACGGATTGGGAACATCACTGGGTGTCCTGTGGCTTTTCCTAAAAACATAGACTAGCCGTGTCCTGTGACTAGCGGTTTCAATGATTTGTTTAAAACATATTTTTTTTTAGCAATGGGATTATCTTTGATTGAATCACACTCTGGTTGAACTCTTCAGTCCTTTTTTTTGGGCTGAACGATTCTGAATCGGCCGCCCAAGATGTTGCGTTGCGATCAACCCATCGGGGCTGAACCACATGAAAGCATGGGTTTTTTGCATGTTTTTTGCCATGTTTTTTTGCAATGTTTTTTTGCCATACATGTTTTTTGCCATGTTTTTTTGCCATATTTTGCTATATTAAAAGCAAATCAAATAGTTATTGCCATGTTAAACCACATGAAATATCCATTTGCTGCGTGCATTTTTTGGGGTCACCAGACAACGAAGAGCTGTCCGGGTCACCGGTCACGTCATTGGAAGGTGGATGCAGGGCTGAATTGTCTCCTGATGGCGTGCGGCTCAGAGGTTTCCCTAGCAGATCATCATAAATCATTGGAAAGATAATGATGGAATAGGGAAACCCCATTATCATCATAAATCATTGGAAACCCCAAGTATCTATGGAAAAAAATATGATGGAGTATATGATGGAAAATGAAGATCCATGTAGCAGCTAGTTTCGGGCGTTCTCGGAAGGCTACTAGTTCGGTTGAAAGTGATAGAACGTAAGATTGTTCTGGAGATCAATCAATGGATTGGTTGAAGGGAAAGTCTTAACCGGATTTTCCGGCTGGTTTTTACCACCAACTGTACGGGTTTCCGAAGTAGATTTTCCCTTAAACCAATCCATTGAATCAAGTCAGAACGTGAACACTTATCAATCTTAGAACCGGAGGTTCTTTCCGTCAGTCGGCTCGATCAAGAGTGAAAAGGGGGATGGATCAAAACCTATGAATTCGCATACGATATACATCATGCATATATACCCTCTGGTTATTTAACATAGCCATGGAATAGATGGCCCATTTATAGATGGTTTACCTATTAAAAATGGTGATTTTCCATGGCTATGTTAGTCATAACAAGATGGTAATAGATTTGGAGGGGATGAACATCCATAATTTTCCCAGCAAAAAAATATGGTGCTCACAAGCACAAGGACTTCACCATACGTGGGTCCTGTGGGTCCGAAAAGTTTCTGGACACCAAAACCATTGAGCTTGGTAAAAAAGCACCACTTTTCTAGACGATCAAACCATTTTTTGATGAGTTTTGGATGATCAGGTTCCATTTTGTTCATATGATTCTGCGGAGAAAGGTACCAAAAAACTTGATCTGATGATGGTCCCAAGTTTTCATGTTTCTTGATGATCAAGTTCCCGATTTTTGCCACGATTTTTTGCCTCCGATGAGGTCACCATCATGGTCTTGTGCCTTGGTGACGGGGGTTTGAAAACCCCCATGGAAAATGCTTGGGAACCATGGGTTAAACCCTCGGAAACCCATAGGAAATCATAGGAAACCCATAGGAAACCATAGGAAACCCATAGGAAACCATGGGGGTTTCCAGTTTCAATTCTCCCTGAAAGCAATTCAGTGACCAATGGATTTGGGGGTGGTTTGAAAGGGGACCCATTTTTTCCATGTGGCTAAATGTTCAAGATGAAGGGGAACAAAAGCCCAACTCCAATAGGTTGCCATGTTCCCCCTCAACAAAAAGTCACGGCTGGGGGGGTCTAATTGATTGGCGGAAAGTCTTTCAGGGACTGGTGGAAAGTGATGGTGCAGTGGCAGACTGCACAAGGTCCCCAAGTTGAGACGTGTTCGTGTTCAAAGAATGCCTATCTATTTCTCCTACAATATCCCAAAATCCTATACATATGATATCCTAGACATATAATATCCTAGATAGAAAGACAGATAGATATTATTAGATATATTATTTTAACATATTTTGCAGTTATCTAAGTCCCATATATCATTGCAGCAACCACCGATGCTTTCATGAACTGGGGCACCACCTGTCACAGTATCCCCAGGATGGTGGTGTCAGCCCTGTTCCTCTCCAACACCGTGTCACACATCGTCCTCACACCCTTGGAGCATGGCGACCCAGTGGGCCTTGGGACATGCCGGTGGTGAAGCCGGTTAGGTTGGTGGTTCATTGGGAGAATCAACAAGGCATTACCTGGTAGGTGGTTTGGAACCATGGAATTTTATGGAATGGATTATGACTTTCCATATGGGAATAATATGGATTATAGTGGTTTAATGGATTTTAATGGATTTTAATGGATGTTTCCATATTAATTGGGAATGTCATCATCCCAACTGACTTTCACTCCATCATTTGTCAGAGGGATGGCGAAAAACCACCAACCAGTTCCTGTAGACTTTCCCTACCACACCTGGCGGCCGACACCCCTTGTGGCTCGTTGTGACTGGGAAGGTTTGGTTGTGACGTTGGAATGGGGGCCCTCTGCAGGAATTTAAGTACCGAACTGGTAATTTGCCATAGCTATGGTACACATAAAAAATCACCATTTTTAATGGGTAAATCAACTATTTCAAAAAGGCCAATTTTCATAGCTATGGCAAATTGACCCAGTTCGGGTCAGACTTTGGGGAAACCCTTCGGTTGGTGGGTATCACAAATGGCACCCTGCGGATCATTTCCTCATGCTTCGATTCGTCCAGACATAGTGACGAGGCAATTATTGGACCATGTTCACCACATGTCAGCCAACATCTTTAAGTCCGTCCGGGGCCCTCAGCACAGCGGAGCGGACGCTTTGACACCTGTCGGTGTTCGAATAAGACACCATAGCACACAATTCGACATGATTCGGGGAGGTTTTGCATGTTTTGACTTAACATGGTGAGAAATGAAAGTTAAGTTTGATATGGTTTGATCTTCCAGTTTCTTCCAAATATGAGCATGGGTCCAGTGGTGGAGGGTAGGTACACCTCTAGGATGAATGGTCAAGTTGGTTCACTGAATTTCAATGCCCGCCTTTGCCTTTGGATTTCCAAATCTGTGTTTTTTTTTCCATTTCAACCCCCTGAAGTTGAAAACTTGGAGCCAAGAAAAGTGCAAGCTGGAACGCTGATTCTTTCCGTTGAACATCAGACTCATCAGACATTTCCAGACAAAAAAGCCAGACATTTCCACTATTCTTCATCCGGATTCCAGCGGAACTCATTGGACTTCCAGACATCATCGGGACCCTCGTGCCCGGCCGGCCAGATGGCTGCCCTGGGGACGAAGTCGGTGAACAACTCAGAGGCGGCTCGGCGCGAGTTTTTTTTTTTCAAGAAACCATGGGAAAAAATGGTGATTGAAGCAACATCCAATGGTAGTATTTAATGGAAATATCATGGAAATAGCTGGTGGTTAGTGAACTATTTTGATGTACCCAGATACACAGCAAGCCCCAAAAAGATCCTTTAACAACAACTGTAGAAACGGTGAAGCTTCACGAATTTTCAATAAGGGATGTACTTTTCGTTTTTTTTTTTTGGTGGGAGGACTTAATATACTCACTATATACCCAAGAAACCAACGGTTGGGACTTGCAGGAGACCTCCATATGGATGGCCATGGGAAGTTGATCTGTTTCAAGAGGTTGTGAAGTCACTGGATGTATACCCAGCCATTGTTGTTTCATACTCCCAGGTATTTTTTCATCCGTTTTGTTCGTTTAAGATACAGTCATGGATGCCATCTATTTGTACCTATATATATATAATCATCCTGAAGTAGATAGAACATGGTATTTTCATGAATTTGCAAACATCTTTCCATTGTAGTGACAATTTGGTTTTGGAAAATTTCCACATTCTATCTACTCCAGGATGACTTTTTTGCCAGATGAGGCATAAGCCAATTAGTACCCCAGTAGATCTAGTCTTTATATCTATAACTTTATCAATATATATATATATAATACGTATACGTACATATATATATATAATATATATATATATATATATACATACACACGTATACATACGTATATGTACATATATATATATATACACGTATATATATATATATATACATATACGTATACGTATATGTATATATATATATATACACGTATATGTATGTATATATAGTTATTAGTGACAGTTAAAGCCTGGATTCCGCGCAGCACAGGACGGTGAGGACCAGGACAGTGCGGATGCCTTTGGCACCGAGACGCGGCTACTGGATCAGGTCGGGGCGGAGATCGTTGGGACGGGAAAGGTGAGAATCTCGTGGTGATTTATGGATGTTTACCATCTGGTAAACTAACAGTTTGCGAACTTGAACATGGCCATAGAAATAGTGGATTTACCCATTGAAAATGGTGATTTTCCATAGTTTTTTGTGTTAGTTTACCAGAGGGTAACATTTCTGAACTATGACAAATCACGATTTACCCACAGATGGACAAAGCTGCTTGGGTTCTTGTTTTGGCATCAAATTGGGTGACTTCAGCAACAAAAATGGTGGTCGAATGGGGATATGGGATTTTTGATGAGACATAGTCTGGGTGAATTGCAAGCGCCCGGTCGGAATCGCTGAGCTGGTTTCTACATCACTTTAACATACTTTAACAACGGGGAGGCTTTATGATTGATACTGGTTGGTGGTTTGGAACATGAATTTTACTTTTCCATATACTGGGAATAGTAACCCCAACTGACTTAACCCCAACTGACTAATATTTTTGAGAGGGGTAGGTACACCACCAACCAGGATATATCGAACTCGTTTTTCATGGGGGTAACATAAACCAAGAAACACAACTACGGGAGACCACCTTGAGGGATTGCAGCAACCATGGGAGGTCCTGAAAAAGATCATCGCATTGAGCCAGTGTCCCAGAGCCACGGGTGGGGAAAACACCCAAAATCCAACCGAGTTTTATCATTTTTTTTCCCATTGATGATCTAAATGTTTTTTTTTGAACAATTTCTATCTATCAAGTTTCTTTGTTTTTCCCATTCATACCTAATCTTTGGACCAATTCTATGGACTATCAGACGTTTTTTTTTGATTCATCCCCTGATTTTTGGACACATCCACAGGGATATTTTCGGCGTGGGTCAAGAGCTAAGGCCCAGAAATCGTCCCAGAAATCGTGTCAGTTCATCCGTAGATGGGACCACGAAATTGGGATGAAGCGAACCAGGGTTACCCTCTGGTAAACGTTTACATAACTATGGAAAATCACAACTTTTAATGGGCAAATCAACTATTTCTATGGCCATTTTCAATAGCTATGTTAGTTTACCAGAGGGTATTAACCATTTACTATCCTCCAAGTAGGTAAGTAGTGGGGATGTGGCAAAGATTTTTCGGGCAAAACCAACATCATCAAGACTTTTCATGGCAAGGATCTCACTTTTCGAAGCTTGACCAAGCATCCAGAAATGATGCGCCAAGATGAGTGATCTTTTTTTTGGCACAGTCTCCAAGTTTCACATGGAAACCAGGAAGGGCTAAGAAGGGCAATGTCAAGTAGTAAACTCATTTAAGTGAGACCTCTTTTTTGCGTTTCCAAACTCCGATGTCCTATGTTCAACGACTTTGGTTGACATTGATCCTTGGATTGGTTTGGCATAGGGAACATTGAAAAAAACCGCCGGAGCCCCCCGAGTTTTTTGAGCAACAAGCCGGCAGTACTCTGTGGTGTCCGGGTGATGGTCTTCGAACAGCCGAGCCGAGCCGAGGCAAAATCACCGTGAAGAAGTCGCCCATTGATTCTGACTCGCTACGCAGGTGCAGTGCGGTGAATGATGGATAGATGATTTCGCCAAGCCCCAGTTTTGTTGGTTTTAATACACCATTGAGTATATATGTATATTATACATACTCAATGATACAATGATATATATATATTGTTTCACATAAATAATATATATATATATATATCCCATGAACTATAGATTTAACCAACTTATGTGCGTCAACTTAGCTATCGTTTGGGGGCCTCACCTTGTAATTTATTTTATGTGTTTGTTCGTTCGTTTATTTGTACACATCCCTGATCAATGCTATTTTTGTCGATTCGAATGCCAATTTTTGGTGAAATTTCAGCATCCATCATATGATTCAATGATAGATTATATCCCGTCAAACATCCTCATTATATCCCATGCAATCTCCATTTTTGATCGCATCTTTTTTTTTTGCCTTAGGTTTACTATTTTTCACACATCCAATGATTGAGAAAAAAAACCTATGAGTCAAGCTATTTCCATCATTTTCCATGCATTTTCCATCATTTTCCATGCATTTTCCATCATTTTCCATGCATTTTCCATCATTTTCCATCATTTTCCATCATTTTCCATCATTTTCCATCATTTTCCCTCCATCTTTGATAGGTTTTGACGTGTGAACATCCGCACATTTCGGGCATGGCCACAAGTGGTCGCCAGGCTTGGTGGAGGCAGCGACCTCGCCTGGCTGCAGGCGTATTCCAACGACTTCGGCCTCAACGAGGAACGGCATCCTTTGGAGCACCAACGGTTGGTTGATGGTGGAACTTCATTATAATAAGCACCTATAGGCCTAAGTGGGCTATGTATATATTATAGCACCTCTTGTATATAATGATGGTGGAACTGTTGAAGACTTCAGCAATTGGTGCTATTTTCATGGGGAATCATATAATCATGGGGGTTTTGAACAAATGGGGAAGATCATGCAAACGCGATTTGATGGTTGATGGTTGCTGATTTTATTCCAATGAAACTTGGTGATATCATGGGGTATGTATATATGAAAAGCCAATTTTGAGACAGACTCATGTGTTTGAAGTGGTTTGGGGTTTTGTTTGGGCAAGGGGCTAGATTCGCAGGATCTGTGAAATAAATGCTTCGAAGATTCAACACACGAAGTGCGACGCAGCGACCATTCTGGCCCTTCTGGTGGCCCCATCGAAAGGTGGCGTACCAGAACGCGGTGTTGTTGGATGATGTTCCGCTTTCCGATGTGGATGCTGGGAGGCTTAGTTGTTGCAGGATATAGTGGGTACATCGTGTTACACCTGATAATGCACCAGAAAATCAAGTTTCGAAAAAAACATTTGGGCATACCATTTTTTTGTGAAGGATGGTTTCATTTGGTCCCTGAATGTTTTCGACACTTTCGCACTTTTGATGTTGGACTCTCTCTTATCAATTCATTTCCCACCAAAAGTTCACTAGATACATTTTGAGAGATATGATCATCTAAAATCCACCAAAGATCAACTTTTTTGAAGGGTTTCCTTGGGTTTTTGCCATGACAACTGCCCTTAAATGTCTGGGGAAACGGTGTCCAAGGTCTCCGATTTAGCGACGTTGATCACGACGGTGATGGAAGACGTCCGGGTCTCGGATCGAGAACAGATGGCTGCCCATTCCATTGTTGGAAGTGGTTGGAACTGAGAATACCCTCTGGTAATTTAATAGGTTTTTAATGGGATTTAATAGGTTTTTAATGGGATTTAATAGGTTTTTAATGGGATTTAATGGGTTTTTAATGGGATTTAATGGGATTTACCATCTGATAAAACTAAGATATCTATTGAACATGACCATAGAAATAGTGGATTTTCCCATTGAACATGGTGATTTTTCATATTTTTTTGTAGGTTTACCAGAGGGTATCTTTTGAGAAATCTCTGATGAATGAAACTCACTGGTTGGTGGTGACTGGAACCATGGAATTTTATGACTTTCCAGATTAATTGGGAATATATAATAATCTCAACTGACGAACTCCATCATTTTTTAGAGTTGAAACCACCAACCACTTAACATTTTCTCAGGAACTAACGATTTAGATCCTAGCTTTGGTTGATAGACCAAGTTTTTGCGCCACCCAATTTATGTGATTCCAGCCTGTTGAAAACAACGCCATATCCGAACTTGGGTTTGTATTCTTGGGACACATTGGACAAGAAGTGCTTCATGACTGGGTCAACCCCATTGTGGGGGTTTACTTCTAATGGCATATGGTCACTGGGTAAACTTCCCCTCTTTGCTGCTTCATCAACGTTGCCTTCCACAGATTCATCGCTACCAGGTGAGCATCGACTGGGATGTCTTCCAACGCCGGATGCCCAGAAAAGCCAGGTCAAACACACCAAGATCGCCTCATTGGTTCTGAAATAGGGGATTCTTTACTACCTGGGTTATTGGGAATTATGAACTAACCCGACACACTTGGAAACTGTTTTTTTTTAAACCACTTTTAGGAGAAGTTCGCAACATAGGGTTAGTAACTGCACCATGTTGGGAATTTCGAAGGGTTGTAACGCAACGTGTTCTGATTGTGTTTGTTTTGCATTTCATGAAACAGGTAGATGTTTGTGGTTTCTGAAGATCATGTGTCACTGCATTCTGCGGCCCCATACCGCACCGAAAAAAAAAGGGAATCTGCTGTACAGATCAGATGATCTTGTCATGAAAAGCTCAATTTCAGTGATCTGGCCATGGTAAACCCATGTAAACCCATCAACAAACCGTCCCCAAATTCAATGGGTGGGATTTCAACTTCAACCATCCCCTGGTAGGTTTTTCGGCCTCAGCTCACCCCCCAGCCGCACTGAGAATGGGAGCTGGACACCCTGGACCTGTCAACACAGGACGCCAGGGTGATGACATGGACCCATGGGTATGGCTAGCAGCTTTTTTTTGAGGCTTGAAGGATCCGTTGATCCGCTACAGGATGGGGCCCTCCAGTTATGTTTGTGGCTTTATAAAGCATAATAAGCCCTATTATAGTTATATCTACCATAAATCCACTTATAAGGCAAGCTATCTTCGGGGCCCCATCCTTTTCCGGGCTCCCAAAAACCGTTTCGTCTCCAGGGGTTCGGCTCCCAGACTTTCAGGGTTACGTCGACAGGACAGACACAACTTGAGCGTGTGTCTCCTCTTCTCACAGCGGGCGAATGCCATCCGTGACAAGGTGCGGCAGCTGCGGCCGGGCCTGGCAGCTGCGATGTTTTGACCCAGAAATCCTCCAGATTATTTCGGGGCAGATCATGGGGCAAACATGGATGGCGCAAGGCTGACTCAAAAATCTGATCAAGGATGATCAAGGATTATATACCCTCTGGTAAACTAACTAACATAACTATGGAAAGATCCAGCATTTTTCATGGGACAACTCAGGAACTAAATGGTGATTTTCCATAGTTATGTAAACGTTTACCAGAGGGTAATCATTGATCTAATATGATCTAATATGATCTTCTAGTATTTCACCAAGGCTGTTAAAAAGGCGGCCCCAGATTTTGATGGAAAAATTGTCCTTGTGAACGCTGGGCTCGGTCCACGGCGAAGGTGAAGATTGCCGGCGAATTCCAAGACTGTTTGCGACCTCAGATGGCCTCGTTGCTTGTACCGTGGGTTACCACCGGGTTGCCCAACTGGGAAAAGCAAACTGGTCCCAAGATCTCCCCAGTTCTCGACTGGAGTCTCCAGTTAGTGATGATTTTTCGGTGAAATCAGTGAAATCTATTGAAATCTCCACATGTTCATCATGTTCTTCCCATCCCAAATGAACTTTTGGTGAAACTCCACATGAGCCGAGGTTGTGCCGCCTTCCTAAAGGAATGTGCCGCAGGATACGACAGGGGCAAGTGAGGAACTTGGATATGACTTGGAAAGCCGTAGCGTAATGCCAAGTCCCGGATTTCGAATGGGGGTCCTTTCGACATGTTCTAGTTATAGATTTTGCCATGTTTTTGCAATATAAAAAACTTGTAGCGTTGTTCTCCTCTATACATATGAACAAGCCATCTGCAGATGGATAAACGGGTAACCACCTTACCACACAGATCTCTGAGGCTGGCACCTTACCACACCTTTGGGCACGCGGTGCGGGGCTTAGAGGACTCAAACATTCCCCCAGTTGTTACCTATACAGCTAGAAATCAACGTAGCAATCCATTTCCAGTAAGCATGATTCATTGGAAGATCTGGAAACATCTCTATTTTTGATGATTGACTCCACATGGTGAAACCACCATGTTGATGCCAAAACATCTATAGAAATGGCTCCACCAATCCTTGGTTTTCTTTGTTTTGCTGGTCATATATGACTTAATATCCACATGATATCCCCATTCTATTGCCAGTTATATATGGTTGTCCCCAGGTACATAGGTCGTATATAGGTTATATATATATATTGTACTCCCCAGTTATTACCTCAGTTACCCTCTGGTAATCTAACGTAGCTATGTAAAATTGTAATTTCCAGAGGCAAATCATCTATAAACGGTTTGTTTTCCAGTTCGCTATGTTAGTCATTACCAGAGGGTACATAGCTTATCTCATAGAATTGGATGATGGGAAAAAAAATCACCGGACACCCCTACGTATATTTGATGGTAAAAACCCATGGGTTTCCGGTGTTCAGATTTTCCCAACAAAACCGTAATCCATGGGATTACCCTCTGGTAAACTAACATAGCTACAGAAAATCACCATTTTGAATAGGTAAATCAATTATAAATGGGCCATTTTCCATGGCTATGTTAGTCATTACCAGGCCGGGTATCCATGGCATCCACCTATCCACCGAGGTAGATGCCACCTTTACCCTCTGGCGCACCTTGGACCTCATCGCCGCGGTACGCCCGCCCCCGGGGAGTGAAGAATGAAACATGGGATCAACCCCCTGGACAAAAAAGACAACCAATTTTTCAGTCTAATGTTTGGTATAAAAAAAAAGTGGTAATGACTAACATAGCGAAGTGGAACATCACCATTTTTGCGAGGTAAATCATCTATGAATGGCCATTATTTCTAGCTATGTTAGTCATTACCAGAGGGTAACTGGTTGGTGATTGAATCATGGGTGGAAATAGTGGCTGACTCAACCCCCCTTCTCCAGTGGAAATCTGGCTGCATTTTCCGTTCTGCAGTTTCTGACATTGTAGCGGAATTTGGATTGCTGAAGGGTTTGTCTGACAGGAACTATGCTCTTGTTGAGTTTCGGCGTAGTTTCGATGTTCGTTCTTTGTTATTACTGGTGTCAAATCTTTCAAGGTACTTACAGGATCTTGCAGTCCAGATAACCCCAGATAACCAAAAAAACTACAAAACTACCACTTTCGTTGGCGAGGAGACCTATTTGGGTCACCTGGAATGCAGGGGCCCTCGGAAGATCTCAATCACGGCCGAAGTCTGTGATGGTGAAACGGAGCTTTCGAAGAAACCATGGGATGAAGATCCGCTGCCAGGATCCCATTTTCAGAACGGGTTTTAAGTAGCCATTGAGTGAGGATTCCCAATATGGGATGGATGACCATGGACTACCATGTAGCTTGACCGTGGTACATATGTTGATTATGCCAGGTCTATTCTGCAGCTTTAGGGCTCAGACAGGAAGCAGCCTCTGTCGCCTGTTGGCTGAAACATGGAGGACCAGCCCCCAGAGGGAGCCCCTGATTGATGTGTCTTTTAGGGCTCTTGTTGGAGTAACTCCTGGCAATGGAACAGTTGGTCCTAGCCAATATTCCCCTGAGCTGAGCTGCAGAGTTTTAGCGTTTTCAGTGCAGGACATCACCATTGTGTTTGACGACGAGGCTCTTGCGGAGATACGAACCCATGCGTCTGTTCTGACGTTGGCTTCTCCAGTCTTCCGCAAGATGTTGTCGCAAGAGATGAAGGAAAAACAGACCAATGAGATCAAGTTGCCTGGCAAGTGCCCAGAAGAGTTCAAGGTTCTCCTTGAGTTTCTTCAACCCGCCACTGGCAGGCTTCAAAAGATTTCGGACGAGAATGTGGATTTGCTCCTCCGATGGTGCGATGAGTACTGCATCGAGAGTTTGTACGGTGAGTGCATTGAATATATCAAGGTGGAGCCACCTTCAGTGCAGCGAGTGGTCCAGGCATACCGTGCAGGGCTACATGATCATGCAGAGAAGTATATTGATGATCAGCTCCTGAAAAATGGCGAAGCCGACTGGAGCTCTTGCTACAAGTACCCAGAGCTAGTGCAGAAGCTCCTCGAACGCAGTTTGAAACTCTTGCGCTCGGGACCAATGCCAAAAGCGCACTTGCACAAGAATGGGAGGCTTGATTTTGGACACAAGTTGACGTGCGAAAAGTGCGCATGCACATATGTCTCAGGGTGGCAATGTAAATCATGCGGGTACCAGTAAAGTTTCTTGCTTTGCCCCGCATACCTACGGTTTTGGACTCCACTACAGTGGGTGCGTGTTCCTGGCCCTTGCCGCACAAGCCGCTGGCCGATGGAAAAAGTGATCAGCCAACAGTTGTGGGGACCGCAGCCACAGAGACACGAATCATGACGGTTCATTTTTTCCGTACCAGTCATTCATGCATTCATCAATTCACTCATTCATGACAGCTTGGTTGGGTACCCGTATGCCTTGTAATTGTTTTTGCATGTTGATTGTGCCGGGCTTGTGTTGCAGGCATTTAAAAGGGCTCAGACAGGAACCAGCTGCTGTCCCCTGTGCTGTTCGCTTCAATGGAGGACCGGTCTGAACAAAAACATATTTTCCAAAAATTCTGGAAACAATTGGGATAATTTCCAGCCCCCGGAGAGAGCCCATGAAAGGTTTCAGTTTGGGGTTTTAGTTGGAATAATGGCTCGTAATCTAATTCGGCAATGGAAGACCCCTATTTATATTCATTTGTAGATGATTTCCCATCAAACACAGGGACTGTCCGTTGCCATATTCGATGACCAGCGGCAACCCATCACCTGCAGAGTTTCTGCAATTTCCGTGCAGGACATCACCATTGTGTTTGACGACGATGCCCTTACAGACATCCGGACCAATTCGTCTGTTCTGATGCTGGCTTCTCCAGTCTTCAACAAGATGTTGTCGCAAGACATGAAGGAGAAGAAGACGAAACAGGTTGAGCTGCCTGGCAAGTGCCCCGAAGAGTTCAAGGTTCTCCTTGAGTTTCTTCAGCCTGTGACAGGTCGGCTGCAGAAGGTGTCCGACGAGAACTTGGACTTGCTCCTCCGTTGGTGCGATGAGTATTGCATCGACATCCTGCACAAAGAAAGCATTGAGTTTCTTAAGGCTCAACCACCATCAGTGCAGCGGGTGGTCCAGGCTTACCGCTCAGGGCTCCATAATTATGCGGAGAAGTGGATTGATCACCTTCTGAAAAATGGTGAAAAGGACTGGAGCATGTGCTACAAGTATCCAGACCTTGTGCAGAAAGTCCTTGAACGCAATTTCGAGCTTATGCCACCACCCCAATTAGAAATCTTGTACAAGAAGGGGGATGCTAATTATGAACAGAAGCTCGCGTGCAGGAAATGTAGACAGTTTTATTATGTTCCAAGTTGGCACTGCAAATGGTGCAGGTCCAAGTAACAATTTGAAGTGTCTTGTTTTGGCCCATGTTTCTCTGGTTCCGGACTCCACTACAGGGACTCCACTACAGTAGGTGCTTGCTCGTCAAGCTTGGACTGGCCCTTGCCGCAGCCGCCGGCGGAAAAAGTGATCAACTGCATGGCCGCAGCCGTTGAGAATAAAGTATACTAAAGTAATGATGAGATTTTAGGCATCTTTAGGTTATGTACGGTTATGTTTCCTTAATGGTACAGTATTTATGCTCAGACATGATGATTCCTTTTCTCTCTGTCATTCATTCATTATCATTCATTACAGATTGACTACCTATCAGACCTATCACACCATCATCTTCCCGTGCTCATGTTTGCATCTCCATGGGAAGCCCACACTTGCACCCTCCAGCCACTGCCGAACGCTGCAAGTCCTGATTTCTTACAGTAGGAATGTCATTGTTGAGATTTCTATCTTCACATCTGATATGACTGCATACTGTATAGGTTATATGTATATATATAATATATAATATATATAATTTTAACATCCCTATATATATTTATTTCGTTGTTTCTCCCGGCTTCTATCCGTTGGTTTTCTTGGATGAGCATCCGAGGTTTCGGCTTGACCGTGGCAGCTCTGGCCCACGACATTGGGCACATGGGCCGCAGCAACGTGTTTCTCACCGAGTGACTTTGGCGATGGATTTGGGTGATCCGAGATTCAACTGGGATTTTGTGGGATCTATGTCAGGTAGCCCTATTTTAGGAAACCACTATTTAAGGGGATTGATCTATAAATATGGAATATCTATAACATGATCTAATTATGTGGGTGGATCTACCCTCTGGTAATTTAACATAGCTACTAAACATGGCCCATTTATAGTGAGTTTTCCCATTAAAAATGGTGGATCTTTCCATAGCTATGTTAGTTTACCAGAGGGTATGTGGGTTGTCTAAAAATGGGTGACCTTTGATGGCAATGTTGCTGGTTGACGATTTGCACACAGATGGTGACTCCAACTGAATTTTGAATGACGTAGCTGATGATGTTCATGACTCGAAACCTTGTGGTTTGAGGCTTTAGGATGACAACTGATCGGAGCCATGCACATGACATTTTAACATGTGTGTGACCTCAAATGGTGAGTAAGGCCCCCCCCACCCTAAAACTGGACTTGCTCGAGGTTTGGGACATACATACATGATTTGCGCAGGCTAAAACCAGGTTTGATGAGTTGGGTATGGGGATCCCCACAACCTCGCAGGGTCTGAGCAACCAAAAGTGCATCCTACTTTGGTTTTCCCCAAGATTATCATCAGTTTCTCCAGCGAAGGCCGCCTCAGGCCAGTAATTTGGGTACCATCCAGTAATCAAACATGACTGTAACATGACTTTTCCGAAACGCAACCATTGATAATCGCCTCAAGATGATTTTCCAATTTTTCCGCTTTTATTTTTTGGGGGTGGATTTTCAAGTGCCACGTTTGATCAACGCAGAGGGTATCCATTCTGATCCAACGAGGATTGAACACGAGTTGGCGATCTGCTACAACGCCCGAGCCTGAGGGCTACCGCCGGGTAGAAAACCTCGGGAAGGTGATATCTTGTGAAGGCTAACCACTGGCACCAGTGATGGGGTAAGTTTGGAGAATCCACCTTAAATTTCATGGCACATCTCTAATTCAGCTTTGGAATTCATCATAGATTGTCATCCTCCATCCTTGTGCACGGATTTTTTTATTACCTCAAGGGTATGTTTTCTCCTTGCGCAAGAGAGGGACTTGTCTTTTTACAGGCATGTTCCACCTGGGATTTGTCATGATTAGAGACGCCAATAGATTGTCATATCCAATTATTGTTGGCCAATTTCTTCCTTTATCTCCCGACAACCCTACATGTTGGACGCCTACCAGGGTTGCTCCCACTCATTCCAGGTAACTTGTAGTTGCTTTTAGGAAGAACAGTTGCAATTTTACCCCTTTTGTCTCCCAAACGTATTTGGGGTGTTGGGAGCAGCCCTGTTCACTTGCTGGAAGCTGAGGACATGTCGTGCTTGGAGAACATGCACTGCAGCAAGCTCTTCCAGATTTTAGCGAAGCACGAGTGCAACTTGTTCTCCGAGTTAAACGAGGCACAACTGGAAAACTTGGGAGCCCTTAAACTTTTTGCACTTGGTGGTTCAATCGATATCGGAAGCCATAGCCCTGCCCAGATGATCCCAGAATTGGTGAACATTGGCTCAAGGGAAGATCTTCCAGCCAAGCCGGAAACCAGCCAGTTTCAAACCACTACCGTAGATGTTCCCTCAAAGCAGTCCATTGGCCAGGTGTCGTTGAAGATGTGATGCATCCTTTCGACTACTGGTTAACGATTCATGGTTAATCATGGTGAAGTATGTTGAATAGTGAGTCATAATGATCCATATCATGATGGATGGTGAATTGATCAAAGTATTCAAACTCGAGCAATTCCTGAAATTCATGGTATTTCCGCGGTATTTCCCCACTTCCGAAAAAACGCTGGCGCAGTCCCAGTCGGGGCCCGGTGGTCATCCTCTGCCCTTACTGGCGATGCAGGTCATCTATAGCCACATCCGGCACATCATCGTGGACTCCATCATCGCCACAGACTTTGCGGTGCCTCCTGGCACGTGATTTGTTCGTCAGAGCTGTTGGTTGATGTTGGAAGTGACATGTTCTCCCAGCACGTCAAACTCGTGAAATCTGTGAAAGATGTTTCCTTGCCAGCTATGACCCCCAAACTTTTGGGATGATGACTATCAACTGTTGAAACCATATTCTTGGGATCTAAGATCACCAATCCTTTAGGAGAAAACTCCCCCCCGTCGTCCCACGGTGCCCTCCAATTTTTCCCGTTTGCCAGCAACACGGCGGCATGGTCAAGGCGAGGGAAGGGCCGGCTGTTTGGGACAAGCCATGGTTTGTTCGTAGGTTGTGGCTGCTCAACTATCTTAGAGAGTTCGAGCACGTTGGAGCCACAATTTTTTTGGATCAACACCTTCTCTTGCCATGGTTTTTGGTGGCCCGTGGTAGTCATTCTCCCAAAGCAGTTCACTAAAAGCACACACACACAGAAGTGGCCATTTTGGACCCCCCACCCTTCAAGTCACAGCTTCAGATTACTTGAGGAGTTTGAGTCAATGTATGGTGTGAATGCGGAGCTCTTTGACACCGCAGATGAAATGTTTGGAGCCCAGAACTTCTCCAGTCGCTATGGGTGAGACATGGCTGCGATTTTGCCCAGAAAGACTACCAAAAGACTACCTAAAACCTAACCTCCCAACAGTTTGGTGGGTCTTTTGGACTTTAAAGTTTGGTTGGTCAGCCATTTTTGGGTGACCTGGAACCCAACTTTCCTCAGCTGCTCAGGTACATGAATACAGAGGAATTTCCTCCGCGTGAACTCATGGAGTACTTCAAAACCCCAGATGTGAAAAAGACACTCAGGACCGTTCGGAATGGGGCCTTGGAACAAGGGCTGTGGTGAATGGCGCACTTTTTTGTTTGTCTTTTTGAATGTTGAAGATCAACAGTGGATAAGTAGAAGTTTGAAGATGATTCCCTGATTTTCATGCTATATGCAGTATATGCAGTATATCTATTTGCGTATCTATATAATCTAATCTCACTTAAATCTGCATCCAATCTAATCCAATCTAAATCTAAATCGAATCTAAATCGAATCTCAGCGGATCGAGTCTGGAATCTAGTCACAGAAACTTTCAGCACTTCACCAGCCATCATTTTTCGCCAGGACGGTGCTCCTGCATTTCGCGGACATCTCCAATCCCATGAAGTGACGACCTTAGGACCGGACCTTCGAGGTCGATGGCGTTGCTGGAAATCTCAAGAGGTTGAGATTTTTGGGGATAGGAATCAGAAAGATGGGATGATTTCATCAAAAAATGATGGCATAGTATGGCATAGTGGGATGTTGGGGTGATGGATTATGGATGGATTCTTGTTTTTTTCAAGTTTTTTTTCGTTCATCTTTGGTCAGCAATCATCCCAACCATGGCTATATCCACAGCTACATCCCCACCATAGCGATGTCGGATGGCTACAGGCCTTTCCCGGTGGCCGAACGCTGGGCCGAGCTGGTTCTCAAAGAGTTCGCACTGCAGGGAGAGGAAGAGAAGGTGGGCGACTCGGGTTGCGAAGGGCTAAGTCTGCTGGAGGCTTTCAGGATGATCAAACATGAGATGATGCGAGACTGGAGGTGTTTTCTGGTAGCTTTTTTTTTTTTGAAACGGGAAAGTGGAGGTGAAATGGTCGCCGTAGGTTTTCCATGATGGTTATGGCTTTGTCACTTTGTACTATGGGAAAAGCCCATTCCAACCATTGGTTCAGCATCATTGTCCCATCAAAGTGGCCATGAATGGGAGGTATAGCCCATGGCAGTCACACCCATCAACCTGGAAATGACATTAATATACATTGTTTTCATCCTAAACAAAAAGAATCCCGTTGCAGTCTTTGACCAGCTACTAACCCCTTCATTCTGACATCGACTGACCCCAGAAAATGAAGTTTAGGACTGACCCTATCCCCTTTCGAACGGGGTTCATCTTGGAAAACGTTTCGCCATGGGGATGGGATGTCGTAGGCACTTGGGATTCCCGTGGGGCCGCTGAACGACAAGAAGACGGTGAGTCTGCCACTGTCACAGGCAGAGACGATGGACGGGATGGGCTGTGCACATATTTTTCAAACCATAGAAACAACTATGGAAAATCACCATGTTTAATGGGTAAATCCACTATTTCTATGGCCATTTTCAATTTTCAGGATCTCAAGGTTGAAAAATGGTGATTGGAATTTCCGAATCCCATTCAATCGTTTTAAAGATCTTAAAAACTTGTCCGCTGAGTGTGATCCATTTCTGAGGCTTCCATCCACCCTCTGGTATTTCTTAGGCATGGCAATGGAAAATCCCAGCATTTACAGATCCATTTCCCAGCGAACTAAGCCTCCATGCAGGGTTCCCGGGATGTTCCAGCCATGTTTGATGACACCGGAGGGTAAACAAAATCTACCCTCCAGTAAACTAACAGTTTGCGAACTTGAACATGGTCATAGAAATAGTGGATTTACCCATCTATAAAATGGTGGATCTTTCCATGGTTATGTAAACGTTTACCAGAGGGTACTTTCCCCCAGCAAAAATCACAAGGGACAGAGAACCGGTTCTGCTGTGCCGCGGCGCAGATTGGATTTATCGAGTTCGTGGTGGCCCCCCTCGCCCTAGCGATGGCAGAGACCCCAGGAGTGTGGTGAGTGGTGTCAGAGAGATTTTTCGAAGGTTCAAGATGTTTCAACGGGGAAAAAAGTAGAATGACGAAGAAGAAGAAGAAGAAGACGACGACGACGACGACGACGATGATGCCACATTTTACTTATATATATATATATCATTATATATCTATACATACACATAGTAATAGACACTCATACATACACGGATATTTCGGATGGCTGAGTTGTTGACACTGCCCAGGCCCGAGTGCTGCCTCCGGTGTGGTTCACCAATCAGATGATCATCGCCTGGGGCCCAGGTTTGTTGGGGCGTTGTGGAGCATATTTTTGGCTCCAAAGATAAGGAACAACTCAACAGATGTGGCAGTGTGTCAAAACCAATAGTACCCCTGTAGTTCACATCAAAATAGCTGGTAAATGGATGTGAATAACCCACTAAAAATGGTATTAATAGCTATTGATCCATACCCATGTCAATGTGTTCTTGAGTGGAAGTTAAACTGCTATTTTTTTCCAACTTTTTCAGTTTTTCACATGTTTGATCTTCGACACTCAGCAACGCTGGGAAAGTTGTTTCTCACCCATATCCTGCTTGGTTTCAACGAAGATTTACAGGACACCCAACATTTTGGAGGCAGAGTAAGGCTATGTCTATGTCAAGACATGGAAAAAAACATAGAAGGAAAATCCAGAGGACACCTCCATACTTGGCTAAAAAGGATTGCTGAAAAAAACTGTATTTTTTTTTGCGCTAAACCATCTTAAAAAATCTTATTGGTGGAAAATCTGAAGAAAACTTTATACATAATAATATATATATAATTATATAGTCATCCCCAAATAGATGGAAAAGTAAATCCCTACTAATTTGATGGTGATTTACTTTTCCATCTATTTGGGGATGACTATTTCTTTATTTTTCTGTAGATTTTCCCCCAAACCAACCAGCCTTAAAGTTTTGGGTTCCGAGGACAACGCCAACATCTGGATGGATAAGTGGATTGAAGATACGCTGCTGAAACCGAGCCTCGAAGAACAGGCGAGGCTGGCCCTTTTTGGGGGGATGACGTCGTCGATTCCAACGGTTGGTGATTGAGTACCCGGCCTGGTAATGACTAACGTAGCTATTGAAAATGACCATAGAAATAGTGGATTTTCCCATTGAACATGGTGATTTAGTGGATTTACCTATTGAAAAGGGCGATTTATAGTGGATTTTCCCATCAAAAATGGTGGATCTTTCCATAGTCATGTTAGTTTACCAGAGGGTACAAGGTGAGAATCCAAGTAGCTGGGGATGATAATCCAAGTAGCTGGTGATAGCTGGTGTATTGGAATTTGGAATCACTAAATTTTTTTGATCCCTAATATGTTTGTGTTTGATTCACTTCGCCTGTTTTTTGGGGCAGGTTCATGACCTCAACTTGGTTCAATCGCCTTTTTTCGGGGGGGATGGTCATGGATGATCATAGATCATTGGGGTTTTGCATGGTTCTGCCGTTTTGCCATTCTGTTAGGAATCCCATGATGGCAGGATGACAATACTCCATCGTTGACCTGCACAGCCATCTTAAATAGATGACGATGGGGGATGACATAAACGCAGAATTTCGACAGAACACATGGGAAAAGGTACATTTACATCATTTAGCTGTAGTTGGCATCTTCAGATGGTGAGGGATGCAGATTCTCGACTCTCATCATCTCTCATATAGTTTTGAAGATTATATATAATTATCTCTATGCCTAGATGATCCTACATTGCTTTTGACATCTTTTGACGTCAACCCCCCGGTGATTTTGGCCACATCGCAACCACGGGGGTTCCCCCAGGTCCCTCCAGCGCCAGGTTCAGGTGCGCGAGAGGATTCACAGGATGGTGCAGAAGACCGAGCAGCGGGGCTTTACCGCCACTCTGGCGCAGATGGAGAACTGAGGTGCGGAAGGGGAGAGGTGTGGGATGGAGAGATTTTGATGGGATAGAATTTTTCCTGATCGGAGAAGATGATTTGGAGATTCGATGAAAACAGGTGCGACCCAGTCAGAACCATGGTTCTGAAGCTGGAAAATCCCCCCAGTTACCCGGACTGGTTATGTCAAAATAGCTATTGAAAATGGCTATTTATAGTGGATTTTCCCATTAAAAATGGTGATTTAGTGGATTTACCTATTGAAAATGGCTATTTAGTTCGTGAGTTTTCCCATGAAAAATGGTGGATCTTTCCATAGTTTTTTGTATGTTTACCAGAGGGTATCCATGTAGCTTCCCAAACTTGTCAACGTTTTCGTTGCTTTACCATGCCCATTGTGGGATAAACCTAGTGGTCGACCAGTTGTCTCCGATAGTGAAGCTGAATAGCGCGGCTATACCACACCCTCCAGTGTAATGACTAACATGGCAATGGGAAATCCGCCATTTACCCTCTGGTAATGACTAACATAGCTATTGAAAATGGCCCATTTACAGATGATGTTCCCATTCAAACATCCATTTATAGCGGATTTTCCATAGCTATGTTAAATAACCAGATGGTATATCCATTTATAGGTTCTTTTCCAATTAGAACCTCCATTTACAAGGGACTCCCCATTGCCAAGTTTGATTGCCCAAGGGTAACCAGAATTGACCAGAAGACTCTTAGCCAGCCTGCCTTCAAGGTCTGCGTTGGTGAAATTCCCGCCGGAGAGCAGTGATGCCAATGCATTTGAATCGACATGGTCTGGTTTGGGCGACTTAACGAAGAGCTTTTCGGCTGTGCAAAAACCCGACATCAGGTGACAAATGAAGATTCAAGGACCCAGACATGACGGACTTCCGGCAAAGCGTTTCTTTTGCTTCGGACTCTGTACCATCTTCATCCATCTTCATCCATTTTCCAGTGATTTTCTGAAATTTCCCATCCAATCTGCGGTGTCAACAGCCAGAAACATCCCATCCAGCGCCATGTCTGGCCGTTTCCGCACAAAAAGGGGTCCCCACCCTGCACGGAGTTGGCACGTAAGGTGAAGCAATTTATGGATAAACGGTGAATCGTCCAAACCGTTGTGTTCTGCATTTTTTTTGGTTTCACATTATATATACTATGGGATATATATTATATATATGTATATATGAGAGATTATGAGGGTAAAGCAATAGTAAACTATCCCCAAATCACCATGTTTACAGGTGGTATGTTTACCATTTCTAGTCATGGGTGGTTTATGGCATGGTTTTACCCACAAAAAATCTTGTTGGTTTTGATCCTGACTCTGACCTGTAAAGACCCATGGGTTGAACGGATGATTTTTGGGGGGTTAGCCTCTGGTAGTGACTAACATACGTAGCGAACTTGAATATGGCCCATTTAGTTGGTTGATTTACCTATGAATCATGGTGATTTTCCATAGCTTTTTGTAGGTTTACCAGGCCGGGTAGCTCCTCAGATTCCGATTTTTCAGGGCTTCCAACATCTGGTAGAACAAGGCTGAAACGATGTGTTTCGTGATCCACTTCGCAGCCTCAACGTTTGCGCCCAGTTCGCACAAAGTTGGGTATGAGTCAGACTTGCCAGACTTGGGTTGACTTGGTATAGATCCCATATGCTCCATACATTTACCTACATTTGGGTGATATTTAAGGGAAATGTTGGTAAATCTTCCAGCACCATGGAGCATATGGGGATGGTTATGACATGTTATTCTTCACTTTCTAAGTCTGACACAGCCCCAAGTAGAATCAAGTAGAATCGATCTAGTTTTCTTGTGGGAAGTTGTGTCCCACCATTTTCTCATCCCGAAAAATCGACTTGTTTGATCACCGAATGTTGCGCTCCTCCCGTTACTGGTGTGTCCATCATGGGCGACGTCTCACCCCGGCAGGAAATGAGCTGCGGGATCATCCTCCAAGGGATGAACCTGTGGGGTTTGGGTCAAAACATCATGGGGAAAACACCATATGAATTTCTGGTTGGTGGTTTGGAACATGGCTGGATTATTTTCCATTTCATATATGGGATAATCCTTCCGAAACCCATTGACGCCCTCCATCATTTTTCAAGATGGTTGAAACCACCAACCAGTTATAAATCAATAGAAATCAGCTGACAAAAATACCAGAAATCAGTAGAAATCACAATCAGATTGGCTGGAAATCACAGACAGATTCGCAGTTTCGGAGTTTGAGAATTTTGACCCCAGCGCATGTATTTCTATCTTAGGGTAGCAGTTGATAGTTGCTCTGACAGCCGTGACATCTGTTTCTACGCGCAGCGTGCGGAGGACCACATCCAAACGGATTTCGACTTTGAAGGGAGAAATCTGCAGGAAATCCATATGCCATATCTATTCATGTCATTTTGATACCTGTTTATACTAGGAAAAAACATGGATTTTCCTCTCGATTTTCCAATCCGCCAGCAAAGAGGCATAGCTGTGGAAGCCACCCATTAAATCCCGATGAAGGTGGGTATGACCGTACTAACTCATGGTTCCACACAGCAATAGGTTGATTAATGGTGGATTCATTCTTGAGTTAGTAACAGTTAGTAACACTATTTTCGTCGTGATATAGGCACGACATAAGAATCACCATTGAGTACTGCCCTATTCATGGTGTCATCCACTTTTTCTTGTCGCAGGCTAAAACACCACAGCGACCTCAGAACATCATCTTTTATTCTCAACCAGAATAGGCCTTAAGGCATGTTTGAGATTTGGGTATGGGTCAATACCTATAGATACATTTTTAGTGGGATGAACATCCATTTACCAGCTATTTTGATGTTCACCAGGGGTACAAGGTTTTGACACACTGCCATTTATCATGAATGCACGAACTATGGTTTCACCCAGAATAGTGCACATGTCATCCACACACACAATAGTGGTTACATGTGGTTACTGTCGATGAGGCCGTCACTCGCTTACCTGGAAAAACACAATCAACCATACGATGTTTTCATATGGTTTCGGGGTTAAGGTACCCACAGGTCTCGAATAGAAAACACGAAAGTTGAATACATGCGAACCAACTTTCAAACCATTTCAGTATTTCTTTTGAACAGACCCATCTTTTTTGAGCCAAAAGATACGCGTCATTCCGCAAGCAGGCACCAAAATGCAGCGACCCCCCATCGGACGTTCAGTCCCGCGTGACGCAACGCGCGGTGGTTGTGGAAAAATGGGCGCCAATTCCTCAAGGTTTTGTGAAACCCAATAATTCCAGTAGTCTCCACCTAACGTTACCTAACGTTCCCTTACCATTTGTTTGCCTCTACAATGTTTGAAGATCATCCCACTTGATGGGTCAAAAGCTATGCTGATTCGTGGGTTGGAACCATGGAATTTTATGACTATCCGTATGTTGGGAATGTCATCATCCCAACTGACGAACTCACTCCATCATTTTTCAGAGGGGTAGGTCAACCACCAAGCAGTTAATGATGGGTCAAAACCTATGAAATTACCCTCTGGTTATTTAACATAGCCATGGAAAATGGCCCATTTATAGATGATTTTCCCATTAAAACCTCCATTTATAAGGGATTTTCCATGGCTATGTTGAATAACCAGATGGTACCATATTTGGGGTTGAATCACCATCCACGAGCTACGACTTAGGGCAGGGTTCTGCACATTTTATCATCCCGACGCCACGACGCCATGATCCAGCTCAGACGTATCACCGCCCTTTGGGGCACTGGTCTACACTGTTGCCATGCTAAAGATATCAACAACTCGCCCTTGAAATCCAATAATTACCATCATTTTTTTTGGTCAATGCGTCTGAATGATTGCAAATTTGGCTAAGGAAAGAGCTTCCGATCTTCCCCAAGATACAAAAAAGGCTTTTCACGAGCGCATCAAAACGCCATACAGCCACCAAATCTCTGATTCCATCCGTTGGAGCTGCCACTGGTGCGGCGGGGGCCTGAACGATGAGCATCACAAAGAGCAACCTTTCCCTGGTCGTTTCATCATTTTGATATAGTTTGTTTAGCCTCTATATATAATATATCCATACATACATACATACATACCATACCATACCATACCATACCATACCATACCATACCATACCATACCATACCATACCATTACATTACATTACATTACATTACATTACGTTACATATATTACATACATACATTACATATATTACATACATACATTACATATATTACATACATACATTACATATATTACATACATACATTACATACATTACATACATACATTACATACATTACATACATTACATACTTACATACTTACATTACATTACATTAGATTAGATTACATTACATTACATACATACCTTATATAATTATAGACCTATCTTGTCCTATCTTTACACACATATATAATTATGATTATACCTATTTTTGGGACGGGTGATTGTTCCGAGGGGTCGTCAAATTCGGGCCGGATCCGTTCAGGAGATGGATGATATGGATCCATATCATCAATTTAAAAAAACAATATCTTTAAAGATGATCGATTCCATATCATTGAATTTGGATGATCAATTCAAGAATACCATATACATACCATTAAATCTGTCCTCGTTATATACTATATATATATATAGTTATAAACCATTAAATTTCATGCAAATGATCCATGATTTGTAGCAATGATTCCCGAGGCATTTGATTCAATGGGAGTCCACCAGTCCCTGGCCGGACAGGTGCTGGTGGGTTTTGCGGTTTTGCCCAATGGAACATCCACCATTTGTGGAATCTCGAAAAACAGGGGTTCGTAACTGTCCCATTTTGGGTATATTGGACATCACCTGAAAAAGTAGCCATGGCATTGACCATATACCTAATGGTTGGGTGATGTTCAATGGGGACATTTAATGACCCATGATAAAACCCTCAAGCAATTCCAAGTTTTTGCGGCTTTTGATGTTTTTTTTTGGACGTATTTTGGTGGGTCTTTGGCTCTTTGGTGGGTATTTTGTTGGTTTTTGGTGGTGAATATGATAACGTTCTTTTTTTCAATGGGATAGGCCAGATTTGGTTCAAGAATTGGTTTTATAAGGAATTATCTTTGATTCTACCATCAGATACAGAATTGGTCCGAGGGTATCTGATGGAATGTCTGTTGTTATTTCTTGTGCATTGATGGATCCTTAAGAAAGAGGGTGGACCCCTTGTTCCGACACGACTTTTTCGACTTTTGGATTCCAGATGATTCCAGGTATTTTTGGCACTTTTTGTCTATCCGATTTTCGCATTTGTTGGGTCTACGCGTCTACGTAGAGCAGTGGCGTTGGTCGAAAACTGCGACTGATGATCATCCGTGGAAATCCAACGCTAAGCCAGCCGTTTGCCGTTTTCATGGCAAGGTCAGCGCTAAGAGAGATCGGCGCATTCTATATAAATCATCCATAAAAATGGATCTACATGTCGAATCATGTCGAGATTTTAGATTTTTAGCGATATTTTGGATATTTTACAGTAGATATGTAAGATGATTGTTAGATATATGGGTATGGCTTGAAATTGAGTCCCCCAATCCAAGAATTTTATGCTTCATAATGGACCAACATCTGCCGTTTTCTGGGTTGATTTCAGGCAGCACCCCAGGGTGCCTTCAGCCAGAAGGACGGCAGCCTGGGCGGCTATGTTGGTTTATACTTAGCCGGGGAACATGATCATTTATACAATCCCGGAAACATTTTTCTATCTTTTTTTGGGTTGCTAATTGCTATAGATATATAGTGATACATGATATATGTATATATATATATATATCAGTACTTATCATAAATCCTAGAATCAGCAAGCTATGGTCCGGAAGACGACGCAGGTTTGGTGAAGTCACTTACTCTATGACTTCACCATCCCTACCTGCGGGCTGCATCCCCCATAAAGCCATCGAATTTCTATCGATAGTTATATGTGGGATGTAACTATAGTACTATAAATGTATAATAAATATTATAAACATCATAAATAACCAGTTATATAATGTTATATAGGGATTTACTATAGTTTCTATTGTATCCATTATTTATCATAAATCCAAAACGTTAAGCAAGGTATGTTCACCGACTTAGCGATCGTCTGGGGATCCCATCTGGTAATGACTAACATAACATATTGAACATGGCCCAGTCGAAATAGTGGATTTACCCATACCCATAGGATCCATGTATGCTATATATGGTAACATTTACCATCAATATACCCCCAATGTTAGCATATATACCATACATGGATCCTATGGGATAGCAAATGGTGGTTTTCCATGGTTATGTAAACGTTTACCAGAGGATACTTGAACAGCACTGCTGTTCTTACTTTTACTACTATTCCTTGTTATTGCTTTTAGTGGCTATTATTATGACAATTTCCACTGCCCTGTTTTGAAGGTATCACAGCCATTTTTGCCAAACCCTGGTTTGGTAGCTACAGTATGAGAGTTTGAAAGAAAGGGCGCGCCCCCGCATTTTATGGTTTGTCACCATGTTCTTCCATTTTTTGGAGACCATAATGCTTCGTTTCATCGTTTCCCAACGCACGAATATTGTGGGGCGGTTGCGGCGCAGGAACTGTACAACCTCAAGCAGGTACCGGCAATGGGTGGTCGCATCAGTCACTGGATTGGTGGTCGTTTTCTGAAAATCGTCACCTGAAACTGATGCCAGGTTTTTCCCATCAAATACCCTTTGGTAAACGTTTACATAGCGAACTGGAAAATCACCATCTTTGGCAGGTAAATCAACATAAATCAACTATAAATTGGCCATTTTCAATAGCAAGCTGTTAAATTACCAGATGGTAACATCCCATTCTTTGATACACTAATAAACCATCCCTCAAATCACCATAAATAGGTTCTATAAACCATTCCCAAATGGGTGGTTTATGGCATTTGTATATAGGAATTGGTTGGGGTTTCCGGTGTCAACTTTCCCCAAAAACCACTTTGATCCCCATGAAATTTCAGCAGCCCATGTCGACCTGTCAGTGGCCCACATCCGATGCAGTCGTTCCACGTTGCCAAAAACGAACTCGCGAGATGTTGACGCTAACATCACGTGGTAAATTCTATGGTTTATGGGGAATATATATATATAATGTACATATATATAATATAATATACACATAACATTATATAACATATATACATATATATATATATACACTCAATGGGTTTATAAGCAACTCAGCTGCAGTTTTTCTACGGCCAGGTGTACTTTTACTTGTGTCTTCACACAACCACCTTGACTTCTTGTCCTCTTGACAGGCGGGGACATCAAACATACCTTGCTGGAAAATCTGTATAGATCCATTCAATTGTTCAATGATTTTCAAATTGACCACATCTCACTGGGGAGTCCAATTGCTATGGACTACCGGAGGCTATTCATTTCAATTTTAGAGTTCTTCGTTGCAGATTTCGTGGCAGATTTCACCGATGGCAGGTCTATAACTTGACACATGTCCTTGCCAGGAATCAGTTTCACTCCCTCTTCTCGAATCACAGGCAATACAAGGTGTGGTGGTGGATTTTGGGCCTCATTTCTGGAGCTTAGTAGAGCTGGGGGAGGCAACTGCCTCAAAATCTTAACCCCTTGAAAACTCCCAGAACTCACATTTTTTGAGAAAAATCCAAATGGTTAAATGGTCTATCCTGGCCTGTCCCCTATCTTAAGACAAACCGGAGTCTTTTCCAGCTGTTGTCTTAACTCCTTCCCCTGAAGGACTTGCAACTCTCGAAGCCCCGGGTTTCTTTTATGTTTCAAGTGGGGTGAGACTGGCAAAGAAGGAAACTTGTCCAATGTGCTTTTGCTCCTCAACTAAGTTCCATTGATGTGGTAAACCGGTAAACCCAATGCCATAAACCTACCATTTGAGGATGGCACTTACCACCCATTTATGGTGATACTGGGGATGATTTATTATTGGGTTTACCACATTACATCAAATTGTACATCCCCATTTTTGTCGGTCAAAAACCCTTACTCTTGTCGATTTCCATTGCTTTCATTGGATGAATTTTCCAAGTTGTCCCAGGTTTTTAAATCGCATTTCGTGATTCTTCCGGATATTTTTTCCACAGTTTTCCCACTCTAGTTTTCTGGATATTTTTTTTCCTTTAAGTGCAAAATCCTCCCATGTTTCGCCCATTTTTTTTGTTGTCCCCAAATCCTCCCGGGTTTTTTCGTGCCCAGCCGATGTGGCGAACGCTCTTCTCAGCGATCGATCTCAACGGCGACAACGTGATTGACTTTGAGGCTTGATGGTTGGGGTTTACCCTCTGGTAATGACTAACATAGCTATGGAAAATGGCCATTTATAGTGAGTTTTCCCATAAAAAATGGTGATTTTCCATAGTTACGTTAAATTACCAGAGGGTAAACATATGATATAGTAAATTTCCCGAGTTGAATGATAGAAGAGCTATATTAATTTACCATATTTTTTTTGTCAGATGTCAACTTTCGGCATCCTTTTTTTGGGGACAATTTATGGTTTTTCAACCATAGACATGGGATGATTGGGGGAATTCTTCCAACACGGCATGATATAAAGCCTTGTTTCAGGTGAGTGAATTATTATCCTTTGCCCAGATGAATTGATTAATGCAATGAGTTCATGGGTTTGTCTGGAAATTTCGGAGTGACATATGATTGTGGGTGACACTTGGATATCCAAAGAGATCCAATGTAGGGATTCGTTCAGGCAGATTTGGGAGTTGAGCGGTACACTAAGATGCTTCTTGATGGTTATTGAGTAGTTGCCCTCTGACGACTAGAATGGGATATTTTCCTTATCAGTAGGGATATAAGCACCAAAAATATGAAATTTCTGTATGGTAGACCCTTGGTGATAGATTATAAACAACGCCAGACGGGGTCCAAACTTGGACAAGAGATAGCCATATTGAGTGATGGTCATCAGTCCATTTTCATAGGGATTTATTTATATATACCCTCTGGTAAACTAACATAGCTATGGAATTCACCATCTTTAAAAACGGTAAATCAACTATAAATGGGCCATTTTCAATAGCTACGCTAAATCACCAGAGGGTTTTTTTATCCATTGACCCATTGCAAGGATTTCCAGTATGGGACTGATGACCACATACAATATAAGGAGTTTTGACAGTGGCACATATATGTTGCATGATGGATTTTAACAAGAGGACAACAATGGTGATCGATGATAGATGATGGATCTGGTCTTCCAAGGTCCATTTTGATGGAATCCAAAGTTTCATCACTTTCGTAGCCACAAACTTACCCTCTGGTAAACTAACATAGCTGTAGAAAATACCCCATTTATAGTGGATTTTCCCACTAAAAATGGTGATTTTCTATAGTTATGTTAGTTTACCAGAGGGTACCTGGATTGGCAGCCAAAGAAACTGCTGACTTTTTCCATGTTTCCCTAACCAAAGATCGCTGCCTTGGAGGTTGAAGCGTCCTCAGCCTCTGGTTACAGCTAACGAAGCCATGGTCCATTTACCGGTTTTAAAAGGGATGATTTTCCACTTCGCAAGCCGTCAACAAAAAAACCAGAGGGTATATGAAAAATGGATGAAACATGGGTCACTGCGACACCACCCTTTACAGTTCCAGTTGCTCTTTTCTGGAGGAATTCCTGACGTTTGTCACACAGTTGAAGCGCGGCGGTGCAGAGGTGCCAGCGGAAGATTAGGGTTTGGCTCCTTGGTCGATTCGGATCACGACATCCATGGTTGATTCTTCCAAGGTCCAAAAAAGATCTGCAATTTTTTATATTAGGATCATGGGATTAGTAAATCCAGAAAACCCTGATATATATATATATATCTGGGTAAATTATAACGACCTCACTGCGACCTCACTGGGAATAATGGTTAGTAAGGGAAATCATCCCCAAATGGCCTTAATTCAGGTTAGTGATTTTTTATAATTTGCCCATATATATATACATATATATATATATATATTACACAAAAAAGCCATGGTTCACCTTGGGGATTTACACATTTTGGGACCATATGATGGAGGTATCGCATATGATGTGCATCCCAGTTGGTAAGTGGCGAGCAGCCAATAGAATACAACCCATAAAACTGGGGATATATAATATATATACATATGTATGATATATGTATGATATATGTATGATATATAATATAATATGATATGATATGATATGATATAATATGATATGATATAATATGATATAATATGTACATATACATAGCCAGCCCATATACAGATAACAGTTATAAGATAAGATAATAAGATGTTTTAAGGTGTTTTACCAATGTCATAAACCATCCCCAAGCACTTAAAGAACATCGCTGGCAACCAGCGCCAACCCCAATCGGACCGCTCCATGCAAGGTGACACCTCCTAGTGAACTGTTTGTTGGTTGCAAGTACCCTGTAAAAAAAACTCGTTCGATATACATACTAAACCCAACAGTTATTGGAGTCATGTTCACTACTACCAACTATTATCAACTATGGTTTATCACCCACATCAACCATCTACATATGGTATACAGCTTGTTTTTTTCACCATGTCACCAGACCCCCAGACCCCCAGAACCCCCCGGTCCTTTCCGCCAGGGCAAGCGAAGACTTTGCTTCCGGCTCTTCGACTCGAACCAGGACGGCTTTGCCGAGAAGGCCGATGGCGATGGCGATGGCCAGGTGGATGGCCAGTGGTTTGTGGTTTAGAAAACTACCCTCTGGGTATTTGTTACATAACCTCCATTTATAAGGGATTTTCCATGGCTATGTTAAATAACCAGAGGGTATGAATCTAGAAAACACTATACCCTCTGGTTATGACTAACATAGCCATGGTTAAGCCATGGTCCATAGAAATAGAAGGTTTACCTATTTAAAATCGTGGATTTTTCCATGGCTATGTTAAATAACCAGAGGGTAATACTATATATTGGTTAACTATGAGTAAAACATAGTATAACTATAAGTCTAAGCATATCTATGTAGATGATCTATGGTTAAGAAGGGGAATCATTCGATTTTATCTGGAGAACTTGCAAGGACCTCACGTCGTTTTCCGCCACTTTGAATGATGGTGAATGTAACTGGAATCATCTTCAAATGGACGAACTTTTCCGGTTGGTGAAGTGTTATATTTTGTCAACATATATGTACATAGCAAAGTTGATTTTTCTATCATTCTTTGTCCCAATGTTACTTGGGCGAACAAGATTTTGCCAGCAGGTAAGGTAGAGATATGGTCAGTAAATGCTTGTAAATTGAGGACATCATCCCAACATATAGCCGAATGAATCAGAGTTGGAGAGTGCAACGGAAGACTTTGCGACGAGTTGGTTTTTCACCAGGGAAGATGGGTACCCTCTGGTAATTTAACATAGCTATGGAAAATCACCATCTATAGTAGGTAAATCACCTATAAATGGGCCATTTTCGATAGCTATGTTAAATTACCAGAGGGTAATTCATGGTAATTCTACTGGAAAATCCATGGTCTTTTGAACTTGGATGTCGTGGGTGCCCCGATTCGCTTGGTTTCCAGTTGAGCAGTGGCAAAACGATTCTCTGGATGATTTCTGTTGGATACCAAGCAATAACAGGGGATGATCATGAACGGGAAATCCATGGAAATCCCGTTCTTAAACCAGTATGAAACGACGGTTTTGAACACTGCTCAGTTGGTTCCTTCTGGTTATACCCTCAATGACTCAAAGTTGGCGAACTGGAAGCCATCTATCCATGGGGATTTTACAGTTCGCGTGGTGTACCCTCTGGTAACGTAACAGTTTGCGAACTGGAAAATCGCCATCTTTAAAAACGGTAAATCAACAAACTAAACGGGCCATTTTCAATAGCTATGTTAAATTACCAGAGGGTAGTATAATCCCCGAACCAATCATTTCAGGTACTGTTGGAGATATCTACGAACTAAATGGGCCATCTTCAAGTTCGCAAACTGTTAGTCATTACCAGATGGTAATTACATTAATCATCATTAGTCATCCATCAAAAAACCATTATTAACCAATATTAACCATTATTATTGGCTTATGGCGAACTGTTAGTCATTACCAGAGGGCAACAATTGACCCTCCCAGGGACCCTTACCGTGGTGGCACGCGGAAACTTGGTCGTCAGGCAGACTTTCGCTGCATTTTGGAGACCAAAATTGCGGTGTTGAGGCCAGGCTTTCGCAGCATCAGATGGAGGTTTCCTAAAAAATAGGGCTACCCCAATAGGATGGGGCCCCGAAGATAGCTAAGTTGCCTTATAAGTGGCTTTATGGTAGATATAACTATAGTCAATAGGGGCTATAATGGTTTATAAACCCACATAGCCATCACTGGGGGCCCCATCCTGAAGAGCTGGATGGCTAAAAATGGAAAATCCATCTATGGATGATTTTAGGGGTACCCCCATTTATGGAAACCTCCAGATAATGGTAGCGAAAATAGTTTTTGTTTGCTATGAAAAACTTGGGGTTCTAGGAATATATGGCTATTATGTATTAAATTTTATTAAGAGGTTGTCTAGGGCTTCTCAACTTCTCAACCATCTTAGATAGGTAACTCCTTTTGGGAGGTTGGTTGACTCCTCCATTGACAGACTTTGACTCTGACCAGTGACCTTGGAATTCGAAGGTGGGCCAACAACCAGCGATACCATGCCATACAAAAGTTACCATTTGGGGTCAAGAATATATAAATCATACCGGGTTCACCAAAGAATATTAGTGGTTCATGATATAATCATACATATATATATACATAAACATGTATTTATATTGTGTATACCTTTAAGATATCATGATTAATCCCTCCCCCATCAATATTAATGTTTTACATTCCCTCAGAAGCACGGTGGAATGTATGAAATCACATGTGACAGGGATGGGCGGGGCGGGATTGCTGATTTCCTCATGATATCCCCCTGATACCCGGCCTGGTTTTCCCTTACACTTTGCGAACTTGAACATGGCAATCTAGTTCGTTGATTTAAAGAGCTAGGTAAATATCAGATTAGCCTCTGGTAATGACTACTGTAATCGTTTGCGAACTTGAAACTGGATGAACATGGCCCATTTATGGTTGATTTACCCATTGAACATGGTGATTTTCCATCGTTTTTTGTATGTGTACCAGAGGGTATACCCTCTGGGAATCCAATGTGCGGCAGTGGACCAGGCGCCCTTCATGGCAGACGAGCACCATGGTTGGGTCCACAAAAAGGGGGCAGGGCATGGGCCATTTTTCCAGGCCCCCAAACTGTGACATCTTTGTTGGTTGATCAATCATTGAAAATATATAAATATATCTATCATGATATCATCATCATGATATCTATCATTATGTATCTATCATTCTGTGAAATAGATCGTAGTTGGTCTAGTTCTACAGCAACTTAGCTAAGTAAGGAACACCTTGTGGCTTACTTCAGGTGCATCCTGAAGGTTGTCCATCCGCTTGGGGTTTGGTGGTGAAAATGGCAAGGGCATGCAGTTGTTAGGAAGGTTCGTTTACCACGAAGCTCGGTATGTCTACGAATTCATATTCATTGGACATCTAAGTACAAACCACTTAAGTTTGCTTCCATTTTGCTTCGCTCCACAGCCACCAGCGCTGTCTCGGAAATCGAGCACCAGGTGTCCACGAGCACAACCGAAGCCCCCGATGAGTGCGCATCCACAATGGCTGAACATGAAACGACCTTCTTTCCCTGCAAGGAACCTTCAATCTTAGGCACCTGGATTTGTTGAAGGTGATATTCCTAAGTTTCCCCTTGCTAGATCCACAGAAAATGGAGAATCTGCTGCGCGAAGAATGGCAGAAACTGCGTTACCCGACTTGGCAAAAAGATACTTCTTTCGATTGAGTTTAAGAGAAAGCATCTGCAGGAAATCATGGCATTCACCAGCCAACTTTCAAGCGTTCTGCATGAAGGTACATGCAATTCTTCACTCTGTGCGACGAAGATTCGGATGGACGAATTTGCTATGAGGAGTGCTACCTGCTACTGTGGTATATTTCCAAGAAGCCTGGACTTCTAACAAGATTCATGGATTTTCACAGGAGAATCTACAAGTTTTCAGTTTTCATGCAAGACATGGGATGATTTCGGCCCAAAATCATGGCTCACTTCCGATCATTTTTGAGAGTTGATGGGGGTAAACATGTCAGATTCGTGATCGCAGAACTTATGTGGAGAATAAGCATCAACAATTGATACTACAGTAGCAATAATGAATAATTATATAACTTATTATAACGGCACCATCCATGAGTATCCCACTACTATTCCATGAGTAGGACTATTAATGGTTATCTTGAATACTCTTTTTGAATACTTCTGGTAGTGGGATATGAATGGAACCTACCTGGATTTTGCCTTTATGTTTGTAAAACGATGTCATAAAACAGCCATATTTTGATAGTTTATGGTAAACTTAGGGATGGTTTTCTATTGCTCTACCAAGATTTTTGTTTTTGGTTTCAGTGTTTGTCCGTAGCCATTTTGGTGCTCTTTGGCTTGATGTCAATTCGTATTTCCGTATTTCTCATTGCGCAGTGCTTGCACAAAATTTGTTGATTGCAGGCCTGGTTGTTGCCGACTCACTCATCAAGATCTCGAGAGTTTCAAGGATCGTCCGCCAACAACTTATGCAGTTGGACCCACAACATCACCGCCTTCAGATTGTTTCCACTGGAGTTGCAACAGATCCGTCGACCTTCAACGTTGACGACCTGCAAATCGTGAAAGAGGGCGGTTTTCGTCATCTACCCGACTCTTTAGGAGCTTTGGTCTTATTGCAGTTTCAATCGTACGCATACCTCCAAGGTGGTTATGTACCTCCATGCCAAGGGATCCTACCATGACAGGCCCGCCCAAGAGGGATGGCGCGAATACCTTGAAGTCGGTGCTCTTTCCGAGGAGTGTAGGCGGATGCCCAGCACATGCAACATCTGCGGTTCAAGAATGCCACCGCTCCCTTTTGCACATTTTCCTGGCAATATGTGGGCCACTGCAGCTATATCTCCAAATTGATACAGCCCAAGCTGTTTCAAAGTGCGGCCCCCAAACGTGGGAAACTCAGACAGCTGAATGCGAAGGTTTTCAACCACTGGATCTTGTCACGGAAGCACAGCCCTGTGACTTAGATAGCAACCCCAACTATGGGGTGAACCTACAGAGGTGGTCTTGCAGAGTATGGATGGCTCACGCAATGTTGTCTGGCCTGTGGTCACCACTTTCCCCTTGCGTGGAAGAGTACAACGTGTTGTACAACCACGAACCACCCGAGAAGTGGTGGGGGTGGGACTTCTTTGAGATTGGACCTATTGGACCTTCTTTCAGCGTTGTGAAAAGTTGAGTTTTGAGTTGTGTGATTTTCACGGAACATCACCGGAATACATATTACCCTCTGGTAAATTAACATAGCTATTGAAAATGACCATTTATAGTGGATTTTCCCATTAAAAATGGTAATTTTCCATAGTTATGTTAGTTTACCAGAGGGTACATATTAATGAAGGTATCCAAAACTGGACCAAACATTTTCGTACCGAAACCCATGGTGACTTGGGAATCCCCATCTTAGGACAACTTCCATATGGCCTTGTACACCCAAACTTTTAATGGATGGCTTATATGGAAAATCCATGGAAAATCCATGGACAAATAGAGCCAGTTTCGCATTCAGTCATCAGCCCATTCCAGGACTTTGAGACCTATTGCGCGGTGCACGGCGAAGGGATCGCTCCTTGGCATGCCGTTCGAGAACGCCGTTGGGGTTGAACGAGGGTATCCCTAAATCATCCATTTATAGATGGATTTTCCATTATAACCATCCATTAAATGGGGATAGCCCATTTACGGAAAGCCCTAAATTCGACCATTTAAGTATTGAAACCGATCGTGACTCGGGGATCCCCCCATTTTTTTAGGAACCTACCCCTGTTGAAACAACATTGTTGTAGTCTCCAACCCTGACGTTGCGAGCAGTATCTGACTCAGTATTGCGTTCCCTGCCTTTTACAGTGGTTGGCGCATTTGATCCCATGAAAACAACAGTTGCAGTTATATTTGAAATGAACAGTGTATCTTGCTGTTCAAAGAGGGTGGGGCATCCGATCCCATAGAAGCAACAGTTGGAGTTAAATAGTTAAATTGACAATGCGTCGAGGGGGTGGCACATTTGATCTCACAGTAAGAAGAAATGCTGTTGAAGGAACAGTCTATCGTGATAGTCTATCCTAATGTGCCCTTCGTTGCCTCTTTCAAACCGACAGTTATATGTTGAGGCTGCGCGCGAAACCATAGTTTCGGGTCTGACAGACCATGTTGGCTCCATTACTGATATCTTTTGTTGGAAATGGTGCAGCGTTCTGGTTGGGGCGAACATATTTCAAGTTTCAATGCTACTTGGAAAGATGATGATGATGATGATGATGATGATGATGATGATGATGCTGCTGATGATGATGATGATGATGATGATGGTGATGCTGGTGATGCTGGCCCCTAAGGACTCCAGTCATTTCTCTGGGGCTCAGAAGAACAACGATCAAGTAGAGTAAGTATGGTTTTTGAGTTCCAAAGTGCTTGGGTGATCTAAGTGCTTGGCTATGGCTACACATGTCTGACAGGGGGAGAGCCAGGACGCGGTGCACCCCTCAGTAATCTAATACGGCTGGAACATCCGCATTTTTAGAGGCAGAAATCGTTTCTGATTGTATAACTGCAGTGATTATCCATTACCTGAGTAATCCTGAGTATATAAATGGAAACATCTCCATTTTTAAGCGATTAAGAATCTCTTGTCGATCCTATGAATGGTAGTTTTTGCATTACGGGCTCCACGTTTTATCCGGCTCCACGTTTTCTTTTTTTGTGGCGTTGGATATACAGATATACATCAAGGAATAACCAACATTTCATGGACACTAAAGGAAGAAACATCTCAAGTTTGAAGTAGTTCACGTGGACTCAGATTATTTCAATGGCCGTTTCAGCAACCTCAAATGGAGGTACAGTACCATATAAAGCCAGATTGTTTGGGGAGTATCCCCTTACGTAGCCCTAAAACATAGGCCTTATATATGGTAGATATCTCCAACAGGACCTGAAATTATTAGTTCGGGGATTATACTAACCAATATGAATTCGGGATTATACTACTCTCCGGTAATATAAGATAGCTATGGAAAATGGCCCATTTATAGTTGATTTACCTATTCAAAATGGTGAATTTCCATAGCTATGTTAGCTTACCAGAGGGTATTAACCAATAATCATTTAGTTGGGTTAACAACATGTATTAACCATCTGTTGCCAGAAGGTAACCATATCTGTTTGGTGGTTTCAAACATTGTTTATTTTCCATGTGGGATGTCATCCTTCCCATTTACGAACTCATATTTTTCAAGATGGTTATTGCACCACCAACCACACATATATATATACATATTATAACACATATAAACCATAGTTTATATAACAACTAGTTAGTTAACCAACACTAGATATAAAATGAGATAAAACAACCAAAACAACTCTCCTCCGTGGGAAGTCTTCTTGCCAAGGTGACCCAAACGCTGAAGATCTTGGAGGTGATGTTCGATGGCGTGATTGAGGCGCTTCGTGTCGCTTCGTGGGCTGTGGCTAGAGGTAAAAACAGGGGGCTATCCGCTATAGACAAATGTTGATTTATGTTGATTTAATGGAAATTCACCATGAAACTACCAAAGAACTACCATAATTGTTGTGAATTTTACAATGAATTTCACCATGAATTGGTGTGTAAATTTCAAATCAGAAACTACAAAAGAACTTGATTTTTCCATGGTTGGTTCCCTTGGAAATGATCTACACATGATCCAATTAGGTGGATTCTCGGTATGTAAACGCGGGATTTACCTGTCTTCAGAAGCAAACATTGGGTTTCACGAAGTGAAACTGTTCAACACCAATAGACCATTGGGTTGAACATGGTTTTAAGATGTTTTAAGCAATAAGAATTCAATCTGGCCAACAAAGATAGATCGAAACAATCAAGCAGTAGGGTTATTTTTACCACACTGTTTTTTCACAATGCAGAATCAACTCAGGGGAACGGTGGTTGGACATCGACATCATCATAATCATCATAATCATCATCATCATCATCATCAGCATCAGGCGCAGGATTTCTCCATCCACGGTATCATCGTTCCTGATATTTTGTTTTATCAGAACTTACAATTCAGCTAGCAACCTCTAGTACTGGTAGTACAGGAATACTGGCGAGGCCGGGTATCCCGTTTTTGGTGAATCAACCCATGATTCTCTGTAGGTCTTAACTGACATCACCATGACCCCAAGTAACACAGACCCTTTTCTAATCGGCTATTTGACGGAAAAAATAGTCTTGGAACCCCCCACAGATGATAGGGTCATCATATTATTTGGATGGAGGGTGTCATTTTCCTGAATGTGTTAAGCCCAAGAAGAAACCATCCCTAAATCAGTGTGCATGAAATTGGGTATACGTATCCTGTATACCCCTGGAAATGGGATGATGCAACCATTGACGTTCAAACGGTTGGTTCGTGGGAACGTTTATTAAAACCCATCAGTATGGGTATGAACATGACCTTCATCAATACTTTCAGACTATGATGTTTATATCCCCAGCATATCCCCATTGAGCAACCCCATTGAGAAACCTCATTAGTAGCCCCCATTCAGGTCATGCTCAGTGCCACGTCGTTCGACGTCAGGAGACCGGTATCATCATCACGGCCACCGATGTACGCAACACCAAGCCTCATATCGACTGGCAGGCAACGTTCCGAGTCGTCTTGGAGGTTCCCTGAGTCATGGCGTTACCCCGAAACCGATGTGGGGCCCCCGTGGCCACGAAATCGCAACAAGTTGGGGTTCACATAACTCCAATTTCACTCTGGTTTATGGTACGTATTAAACTAGAGTTATATCATGGGGTTTATAAACCAAGTTACATCACTGGGGGGCCCCACATTGTAGGATCGATCAAGGGATAGCCCCTACTTTGGAAAGCTCCGATCCAGATCCAGGGAGAGGTTTGAGACAGCACCCTTCGCTGATGCGAATGGGATAGCATGGAGATGGTGGTTTAATGGTGGTTTAATGGTGGTTTAATGGTGGTTTAATGGGCTTATGATGGCTGGTTGGTGGTTTCGAACATTTTTTATTTTTCATTATTTTTCCATATATTGGGAATAATCATCCCAATTGACTTTCATATTTTTCAGAGGGGTAGGTCAACCACCAACCACTAGTGGTTTTTTAGGGGCGACAGGGCAATGTAGCTTTCAATCGTTGAACCAAAAGCATGACAAAACCTGAAAAGATATGTGACATTCTGAGGCGCGTTCGGTGTATCCAGACAGATCTCCACACATGCCCTGAGTTGTTTATTTGGAGATCAGGATTCACCTGGGTCGGCGCCTTCTCCATTTGGGTTTCACGCTTCGTTTTTGTACTTGTGCTTCATTGGCATCTTTTTTCACTTCAAAATTGCTAATTACAATTGATGATAACACGCCACTTTTTGGACACAGCCAGATCAAATTCAACATTCTTCAACTTTGTCTACCAAAAATTGTTTTGTTTCTTCAGTTTTTTTCGTTTCCTTGTTCTACATTGAGTTCCGGCAGAGGTTTGGCTGCACACCGATTTTGATCCCCAGCCAGGATCATCGCATGAACATGGGATCCTTGTTTTGCTGCAGCTCTTCTTCACCGGTCCGGCACCGCGGTTCTTGAGGTCATTGCTTCGTGATCTTCGAAAAAAATGCTGTGATATATATATATATATATATCATCTTGTAAACTAATGTAAAACTAACATAACTATGGGACATGACCCTGTTTAGGTAAATCAATTGTAAATGGGCCAGTTTCAATAGCCGGTGTCTTTTTGACCACTGGAGGGTTTTTGCCATTTATAGCTGGTGAAAAACCAGGGGAATCAACCCCCCAAATTGACCGAACCTTGCGAGTCGGCCATGGGACTGGGGAAAGCTGGAGAACTTGTGGCTAAGCCTAAGGTTTTTGACTGGATTGAATCTTAGAGTTCCAAGAAACCTGTTCTACAAAGTGGGGCATCAGCCCATTTTTGCGAAAACCCATGGGCCGGTGAGAGGATATCCAGTCACATCCTCTTTTGGTGGTGGATCAGCATCCAGCCACTAGCTAGCTAGGGTGTGGTGTTTTCACAGCAACCACGATGAGCTGATCCATAGCCAGGTGATGGCAGGTTGATGGTGTGAATTTTCATTGGCCCCAACAAGAAAACATCCTGAATGACATAAGTGGGTGGTAAGAATCATCCCCAAATGGTAGGTGATTATTGGTTTTATCACATGAAGCACATTTGAAGAAGCCAGGACTGCTGGCACTTTCGAATGAAAACACCTGGACTTGGCATCGTTTGTGGATCCTCCGGATTTTTTTTAGGTCCCAATTTACCCTCTGGTAATGACTAACATAGCTATTGAACATGGCCCAGTCGAAATAGTGAGTTTTCCCATTAAACATGGTGATTTTCCATAGTTTTTTGTATGTTTACCAGAGGGGATAACCACCATTTTCCTATGGTTTTCCTATGATTTTCCCATAAAACCACCATTATTCATAGGGTTTCAACCATCCCAAATTGGGGGCACCACTGCAGTGTTTGAAAAGGTTGGACTCGGTGGGACACCGTTCGAAAATGAGGTGCGAGTCGTCATAACACAAGGTGGTGCCCCCGTGGCCACGAGAACGCAACAAGTTGGGGTGAACTAATAACTCCAATTTCACTATGGTTTTTGTTGGTGATATATCATGATCTATCTATAGTATTCATGGGCTTAATTTCACCAATTTATAACTGGGGGGGGCACCAGTCATAACACCCTGAAGTCCATTTTCCCTCTTTTTGACCCCGACAAAACATCACTGACCTTCCGGGATCACGGCACCATCCGGTCGGCGATGAGCCAGCCATATCGATGTCAATCTACCGTGAGTGAAATATGCCATTTTATATCCCCAGTGAAGCCACATTGACTTGCTGATCAAATAAGATAATAATAATCACAATAATCATAATAGTCATCATCAGAATCATAACAATCAAATTCAATCATAATAGCAGTAATCATAGCAGTAGCAAGAACAACAATAATCAATAGTGAAGATAATAACAACTACTAATAACACTATAACACTACTATATATATACAACAATCTCTCTCTCTCTCTATCTATATATATATATATATTATATACAACAATAACCATCTTCCCCAGAGATTCCCACTGCAGACCCCCCCAGTCCGATTAGTGCCGTGATGTGATCGAGGTCTTTACCACACCTCCGGTGGCGTGATGAGCTGAACGAGTAGCCGTGGCGCTGGAGAGACGAGTATTTTCTGGGCTGGGCTATGTAGCCGATAAAATTCCATGGGGAAAATGGATGGGAAAACATGGGAAAATGGAAAATTCATGGAAATTCATGGGAAAATATCATCAATGGATGGGACAATTAATGGAAATTGATGGGAAAAACCATGGAAACCCATGGATTTTCGTTTCAGAATTTTCCCAATCCATGGGACATGTCATAATTTTCATATCGAACTTCAAAAAATGGCCTGATGCCGGGGATTTTATGTTTTTTTTTTTAGAGTTCAGTGAATCGAAGAACAAAAAAACTGGGATGATCATTGGGATGTATTATGGACATATACCTTGGTGGTGCCCCCCAGTGATGTGAATGTTGGTGGAATTAAACCTCCAAGAAAATACTAGTTTGTTATTTAAGCGTATCATGTTCACCATAGTGAAATTTGCGTATCATGTGAACCCCAACTTGGCGATTTCGTGGCCACGGGGGCCCCACATTGTACCGTGAACGGTGCCCTTTAAGCCATGGCTAGGAAATCCTTGGCGATTGGGGGGATTTCCAGCAAACTAGGTTTGACTACAGCAGGCTACCGCAATTTATGATTATTTGAAGTAGGTATTCAACAGGCAATGTGGCAAACATGGTTTCACATTTTTGTTGGTAGATATGGTAATTCATAGCAATTTGTGCCTGTTTGGAAAAAAAGACATTTTATTTTAGATCAGGGGAAAATAACAAGGTGGTGCCCCACCCAGTTATAAATTGGTTATAAGCCCATTAACTATAGATATATCACCTATAAACCATAGTTATTGGAGTTATAAACCAACTTAGCTATCTTGGGGGCACCACCTTGAAGGAAATTGGAGCAAGGATTTTCCTTAAATAGCAGTCGCCATTTCGATCTAGGGAAAATGATCGTAGACCATTGGACCGTATAAGGGGTGCCCTAGTCTCGAAAAACACCATTTGATATTGCTAATATATGTATACATATGTATATATATATGTATATATATATGTACATATATATATATATAAATTCTCAAATTGATGGCCGTTTGAGAAAATCGGATTCAATGGGTTTGTCTACAACATGGGCTATCCCCGGGCCGATTCCCAGGCTGTTTGTCATGACGCCTCTTTGTTTCTGGCATAAGTTGGGGTAATCCCTGATTCTTTGGTAGGCAACTCTCTAGAGCATCACTATGGCGATCGTAAACCACCACTTAACCTGGTTGGTGGTTTGGAACATTTTGGAACATTTTTCCATATATTGGGAATAATCAACCCAACTGACTTTCATATTCTTCAGAGGGTTGAAACCACCAACCAGTAACTATTGCTTGATATATTGGTTCATGAAAGGTCCATTCTCATCCGCATTTTTTTTTGAGCCACGCCCCAGATTGCGCAACATGTTTTTATTGTCGGCAGAATGATGGGTGTAGACATCTTGGACATATCTCATGGTATTTAGCCTCCAGTGAACTCAGACAGCTATGGAAAACGGTCATTTAGTTCGATGATTTATTTCCCTATGGTGATTTTCCATAGCAAACCGTTGAATACCAGAGGGTAGACATCAAATCCAAGATCTCTAGCAGATTTTTCCGAAACAATTGAAACAGAACACCCTGCGAATATGTGCCAAGATTTCTCCAGCAAAGCAAATGGACCGCCAACGACATCAAGCGCCTGTGGGCCTCGACTTGTTTGCGTGAAAAGTCCCTTGTAGGACCAGTAATTGGAATTTGATGGAAACAAAGGGTTTCAGCAAGTTATACGGGTTTGTCTGAAAATGATTATTTTTAATGAGGAAACTGATGATAAATCTTCAGACGAATCCACTTTGCTAGGTAACATGTTCATGAGTCAAGACCAGTGATTTTTCCAGAAACATCGTCTGGCTGAGTCTCAAATTCCAGAAAAAATCATCACTGAACATGACATTTTTGTCACCAAAACCGTTGTTTCGCTCAGTTTTCCGCCAACATGAAAAGTCGACGCACACGGACCGGAATCCGAGGGTTTCAAATGAAGCTCCAAGCAGAACAATTCAACGGCAGTACGACAATCGTGTTTTCACGACCCGTGCACTCCGCGAAAAAATCTGGCCGCGATTTCAGGGTCTCAAACTGGCTACATCCATGTTGCGTTTCGGAAATCAGGTTCTCACAGATTCGGTCTCTTCAACCATATCTGGTTGGTGGTTTGGAACAGAATTTTTATTTTTCCATATATTGGGAATAGTAACCCCAACTGACTAATATTTTTCAGAGGGGTTGAAACCACCAACCAGCCATATAACTACTATTTCGCCTTGTACAACGTGGCTTTGTTTGTTTCATTTGCTTTGAGGCCATCAAACGATGGGTTTTGATATGGTAATAATATTTTTTTTTCCAATATACCAATGATTGTACCAAGTAATCAGTAGTATCTTATTCTTCCTATCACTTCATTTTCATTCGGAATATCATTCTGAGCATATTCATGCATATTAACATATATTAACTATGGTACACTCAAGAATTCAGCGAAACCATCTCCACGTCATCACCAACAATTTATGGATGCTATGGTTACCATCCCCATGGTAGGCCCACCATCACTGGGACGGACCTTGAACAATCACCGCGTGGCTCGTGACGCTGTGGCTCGTAGCCGCCCCTCCCTGGGGTCCTGGACGTCGAGGCTGGCCGTGAAATTATTGGGATTCCCATGAGATCCTTGGACACAGAAATCACATGGAGGTTTCTACAATGTGGGGCCCCCCAGTGATGTGAATGTTGGTTGAATTAAACCCCCCATGATATAACTATTGTGATTTGTAAGTATCATAAACCATAGTGAAATTGGAGTTATGTGAACCCCAACTTGTTGCGATTTCGTGGCCGTTTGGGGGCCCCACATTGTAGGTGATTTTGGGACCCCAACGACCCAACCTTACGACCTCTTTGGATGACCCAGAAAAATTGTATTTTTCAACCCGACTTGGAGATTCCACCCCGAGGTAATTTTTCAAAAAAAATCTTCTACTGATCCACCCATCCCAAGTATGGTTTGAAAAAAACAATTCATATATTTGAGACCCCCAAATTAGGCAATTTAACAAGGTGAGCCCGGCCAACGAACGAGTGAACGAGATGTTGACGCGAAAAGAATTCACTTGGTGAATTCATCACTTGGTTTATGGATGTTTATGGGGAATATCACTAGACTAGACTATTCTAATGAGATTTATAAAGCAACTTGTGACTGGGGGAGACCTCACCTTATGGATGACATCGATCGACCCAACTTGAGGTCTTTGCATGGGGTGCTTGTCCTGTGAAGCGTAATGGGGGACGCTAAATACTTAGAGATGGGCGACAATCCAGTAGATACTACAGTGGATTGAAGTTCTGAAGCTCCTCATCCAAATTGTCTGGGCAGACTTTTCGGCCAACTTGTGGGCCCAACGAAACTATGCTACTGGTAAAAACCATGTAAAACATGGTGGATAAGATATATGCTATATGGGATTATATGGGAGCTTTTAGGAGTATTGGAATGGGGGTCCCATCAGCCAGGCGTCTGGCATTCGTGGCACTATGAAGCTGATACAGTGGGCTTTGGTGGGAAGCCCGTTTCGCAGCCCTGGGGGTACCCCAGTCGTCACCACGGTTGTTTCAGTACGAAAATTTTTAAATGTCTGGTCATCCATGACTTGGATGTTCTTTTTTTGTAGCCCTAGTTTGGGATAGCCACAGATGTGGTCTGAGAGTCTATTCGGATGACACTGACGAGAGTCAACCGTCAACTCCAAGATATTCCCACGGTTGTAGAACAAATAACGAATAACCAAGGTAAGGTCTCCAAACGATAGCTAAGTTGATTCGATGTACATACAGTAAGTTGATTTAACCATATTTAACCATGGTTAGGGGGATAGAACTAGACGATTCATGCTAAGCCAACTTCTACCTGGGCCTTCCGTTGGGACGAGTCGTCGTCTCAGGTGGCCCTGAGTCTTTTGGAGGGTGCGCCAGCCGTCGCTTATGGGTCAATGTGGGAGGAACATCCATTTAGTCACTATCATTTACTACTTTTTCAGGGTGAACAGAGTCGTACCGGGCTTTCTTCATGCGAAGTCATGACTCCAAACGCCATAAAAAAAGTTTTCGAATTGGAAGAAACATGGCCCCAAAACATCGTTTGATGTTTTCATGATGATTTACCGACATGATTTTTTCACAGCTTGCGATCCGTGGAATCCTGGTTGCCATCACCGTTTTACTTCGAGGCAAATCATGAATTTATCATCGAAGTAAATGGATAGCCATGGACCATTGAAACCGTAGCATCTAAATGGATTTTAACCAGCCATGATGATACGCCAGAAATTTTTGGATGTTATAGCTATTTTTACAATGATCTATGTTACATAGCAAATTTTTACAAATTGGATCATTGTAAATATTGGCTATAGCTATTTTAACAAATAAGGATATATAGGATATACGCCAAAGGCAATTTCCCGTATTGCCATGATAAGCAATAGGGATGAAGTTTTACATATTGAAGTAGGCGATAAAAAACACCATCCTTTAGGGATGAAAACACCTCAAATTTATGACAACCCCGTTTACGGCTGTGACTAATTGAGGGGGTACAGTTGAAGTACCCTCTGGTAATTTAACATAGCTATTGAAAATAGCCATTTATAGTGGATTTTCCCATGAAAAATGGTGATGTTCCATAGCTATGTTAAATTACCAGAGGGTATCAGATTATGACGATTGGGGGAGTGCACCCCTATGGGGGCTGACTCCCCAAAAAGGCCAACGCTTTGCTGGAAATCCTGCTGAAATGTAACGGATCTCATCGTGGGATTTGATGCGGTTGGCAGGGTCCGCAAACGTTAGCTAAGTCGGTTTATTACTGGGTTCTCTATGGTTTTCTATGGTTTTCCATGGTTTTCTATGGTTTTCCATGGTTTTCTATGGTTTTCCATGGTTTTCCATGGTTTTCTATGATAACTACATAGCTGCGGGTCATTATTAGTCGATGAATTTGAAGGTCACGGATATTTGCCAGTGCTCCCCCACTGAGCGCGGTGAAGACAGGTGTTTTTGGGTCGTTGGGCAGAGTTTGGTCCGGGGTGTGGAAGATCTGAGCAGAGCTGCACTTTAGATCTTAGACTTCTGGCTTTAACCTCCTGACTTTAGAATTTTTGACCTCCTGACTTTAGACTTCTGGCTCAACTCATTTCAACTCATTTCTGGCAAGCCTGACTTTGCTTTCATGGCTCCAGGCTAAGCAAGTTGTGGATGGGCTTGCCCATGTCATGACAGCATCACAGCCGGAAGTTTCCACATGAACCCCCTGGTCAAGGTTCCAGATGAAAGGAGCCCATTGAAAAACATGGACAGCTGAGAGAAAGTATGGCCTTGAACTCTCCAACGCGGGCTTTGAAGCCGGGTAGACTCCCTTGAAAACTGAACCAAAATCCACGTTGATGATTCATTTAGCTTGATGAGCCCATGGTTCTGCCATTTAGCTTCAATTTTCATCACCAGGTGCTTCAAAAAAGCCATGCCACTTATAGGGGTGAAAACCATTTGCCCAATTGTCAGGGTGACCCACCCCTCCCATCACAGCCATGGCTCTGCGTGTCCAAGTGCTGTCGGGACTTTCCTCAGAAGAAGTTGCCACGCTGGACGGGGGAGAAGCATTGCGGAGGATCAACACCACCATGATAGTTCCGCAATGAACTGGTGCTTAATCCTCCTAAACATGACGATGTTTACTGATTTGAAGGGAGAATTCAACATGGTGAACATATGTGGAACTATGTGGAAATATGCAGAAATGCGATCGCTATTCTAATTACATAGGAGACATATATTCGGAGAATAAGGATGTGACCCACCAGGGTAAACATTGTTTTTGTTTGCAATGGAGAGATGACTGAAGGCGAGTGGAATTCTTGGGGGAAATGACAGACATATTTGCAATACCATCTGGTTATGACTAACAGTTCGCCATGGTTAAGCCATGGCCCTAATCGAAATAGCTGGTTTACCTATTAAAAATGGTGGATCTTTCCATGTTCGATACATCGACCGTAAAGCCAACACTCATCTAGATATAACCGATTTAATATACGTATATATATATGATATAACACATATATAACACATATAACACATAGTTTATATAACAACTAGTTAGTTAACCAACACTAGATATAACATGAGATAAAACAACCAAAACAAAGTTGGTCGTTGGTTGCTTTTTTTCCCCATTGAACTGTGGATTTTTCCGACCCGCTCCGCGGCTCCGCGTCCCGGGTAGTTTCTAGGACTGCGATCCCGCGTGGGACGTGTCGGATCTCAAGTGGGAGCTGGAGCGGCGGAAGAATCTTCCGGAGGCGGTGTGAATCAAAAAACCGATGCAAGATGACTTACTGGTGCGTTTTACGTAGGGTTGCTGGATGGGTTGGGAATGGGGTTGCTGGGATTATTATTGATAGTTAGCCAGTGGATCATTCCCGAAATTTCCCTACGTTTAGCACCAGTAAAATGATAATTGGATATACCATCTTTGGATATACCATCTGGTTATGACTAACAGTTCGCCATGGAAAGATCCACCATTTTTAAGGGGTAAACCATCTATACTATAAATGGGCCATTTCCCATGGCTATGTTGAATAACCAGAGGGTAAATGATTATCTTGCACTTCTATTATCATCCCATGATTATGGGATGTCAATGTATAGGGATAATCATGGGATGATAATGGATGATAATGTACCCTTTTTCTTATGGCAAAATAAACCACATAGGGAGGATATGATCCATGGGATAAGAACAGGATAGATGTCCCTTTTCTCATTGGGTGATTTGTTGGAGGGGTTCCCCCAAAACCAACCAATAGGTAGAGTCGACCCCATTTTTTGTGGTTGATTGTTGGGTAACTTCTATTCAACAATCAATGGGTGAATGATTCCAATTATTGCTGATAACCCATTCATTGTTAACCATTGATTGTTAATAACCCATTATTTTCTATGAATAACCTACGATGAACACTAATCTACCACATCGGCCCCTCCATTTTCGCAAAAGCTCATCATTGCCGGAGGCAGAACAACGCTTGCTGCTGGGGACCCGCGTCTTGTGCGACAAGGAACATGGAACGACTGACTGCTTGAGTTTGGACGGACGATTTGAACGGGAAGCATATCTGGTTAGTGGTTTGGAACATGAATTTCATTTTCCATTTCATATATGGGATGTCATCCTTCCCATTGACGAACTCCATCATGTTTCAGAGGGGTAGGTTGAGACCACCAACCAGATATAACCGGGGACAGCTTTTCGACGCCTTTTCTTCAGGATTGATGACGTTGATGGAAAGAACCTGCCATAAAAGCCATAAAACCTGGCGTCCAGCTGCGAGGCGGTTCAAAAAGACCCCGCAGATCATATCCTCCCTGAATTTAGACAGGCTGGGTATGGAAAACAGTTTGCGAACTGGAACATGGACCATTTATAGTAATGATTTATGACGATTCACATATTAAAAAACATGGTAAAATGGGGATTTTCCATACTGTGGCTACGTGAAATTCATCACCGGAATCCCATGATATCTTTGGAATGGAGTAGCTCAACGACCGGACCAGATTCCCAATGTTTGGACTTGCTTTTTTCCGAGTTTTCCGATCAGTGTTTGAGAGATACTGTGTATTTTTGCTGCGAATTTTGATTCTATGGTGAGTGTGATGATTGTGGTCATCTGCAGAAGGGTGAATATCCAACCTTTATTTTTGGCAGATCTTTTTGTATTTCTGTTGCAACACCAGGCTACCATCCCCAAAAAACCATCAGACTCTAACAATCATCCAGGCTGTTAGAGGAAAGTCCTCCAGCAACTGGGTGGAGGTCATTTTCCAATGCAGATCCTCTCAGAACAACGGGCCGGCCAGAACACCGTGGGGTTTCTCATGATTCTCTGGGATGAATGTCATCTCCATTCTTTCAAAGATGGTTTTCCAATCGATTCTTATGTTAATAGTATACATTTAATGTTATGGATTTTATACCAATAGCACAGGATGGGCCCCCCCAGTTATGTTTGTGGGTTTATAAACCATTATAATCCCTATTAACTATAGTTATATCTACCATAAAGCCACTTATAAGGCAACTTAGCTATCTTGGGGGCCCCATCCTGCATGGGTATTATATATTGCATAACAAATCCAAGGGATTATTATAACGACCTCACTGCGACGTGGATGGCACGATCGGTAGTAGGAGTGACGGTCCCAAAATCGCCCAATTTCAGGTCAGCGAAGTATTGTAATGATTTATCCATATACACATATTACACATGTATTGTAGTCATCCTGGAATGTGGGAAATTCGATCAATCCTCAGAAAAATGATAAAATACCCTCTGGTAAACTAACATAGCTATTGAAAATGGCCCATAGAAATAGTGAGTTTTCCCATTAAAAATGGTGATTTTCCATAGCTATGTAACAAATTACCAGAGGGTATCTTTAATGATCTTTACAACTTCTATGATTCTATCTACTTGGGGATGATTCCATATTTGTACACTTATTTTAATAAATACCATATGTGAAAACAGGATGGTTTGGGGATGATATTTAACACATCCAGGTTTCCCGCTCTAACGCACTCTGGGGTTGCTGTACCATGCTGTACCCATTACAATCATCCTGAAGTAGAAGGAATATGGGATTTTCATCAGCATCTTCCCATTTTCGTGATGTTTTTTGACATTTCACTATGTACTCTGGGATGACTATTATGTCTCCTGGTTCCATATCAATCCCACTATTATCCCATACTTGTCTCATCACTATGGCTCACACATGAACCATTATAGCCATTTATAACCTACTATAACCTATTTCAGTGTATATATATACATAATCCATCCCAAAATAACCTAATAGATAGGCCAATATAGTGACACTGTTATATCTGATATCATGGCACCTAATTAGCAATATAACTATATATATATATATATCAAAATACATTGCTTCATGATTCATCATAAATCTATGAGCAGATTCCAGTAGAAACAGCTCGACTATGATGAAACGGAGGATCCCATGAACTCACCCGAAATGGAGACTTTCTCTAGCTGGGATGGTGCTTTTCAGTGATGTGAATGTTGGTGGTTTATTAAACCCCTAAGAAAATACTATATATAGTTATTTGCGTATCATGTTCACCATAGTGAAATTTTCAGGTGTGTGAAACCCCAACTTGTTGCGATTTCATCAGCTAAATGAATCTATCCCATGGAAATCCCCATTTTTCTGGCTTGGATCACCATTTTCCTACAAGGTGGTGCCCCACCCAGTTATAAATTGGTGAAATAAGCCCATGAATACTATAGATATATCACCAACAAAAACAATAGTTATTGGAGTTATGTTCACCAACTTAGCTATCGAACGGGGGCACCACATTGTACATATACCATCTGGTTATTTAACAGTTCGGCATGGAAAGATCCACCATGCTATTAATAGGTAAACCATCTATTTCTATGGGCCATCTATACCATAAATCACCATTTTTAACCATTATCCCATAAATCAGGTATAAATCAAGTATAAATCCCATAAAATCCCAATTTTTCTGGGTTAGATCACCATTTTCCTATGGTTTTCCACATTGTTTGTATGGCACCACCTTGTATGGCTTTTCCCATGGTTTTCCAGTGGTTTTTCCGAAAGGAGCGCCTGGGCGACCTCGCGACCGCCGCGCTGACCCTGTCGCTGATGCGGCTGGATCCGCAGTGGGCGCGGAAGCCCGGGCCGTTTAAAGTGATTATTGTATGTCTATAATCTATAATGTGATAGTATATTATAGTATATGATATTATATGATATGATATTATATTATATTATATTTATATTCTATTAATATTATATTATATTATATTAATATTATTTATTATTTTATATTTTATTATGTTATATTATATTACATATACATACATATTATATTACATTACATTTCATTATATATTATGTTATGTTATGTTATATTATATTAATATTATATTATATTATATTATATTAATATTTTATTTATAT
>Ga0126342_10000054_pt1 | contig 62345 bp, 45 predicted proteins | sample Cyp1metagenome_FD_92528 | JGI IMG/M metagenome (GOLD analysis project Ga0126342, IMG submission 92528) | Coral microbial communities from Lord Howe Island, Old Settlement Bay, Australia - Cyphastrea 1 metagenome | ecosystem: Host-associated > Invertebrates > Cnidaria > Coral ...
AGGACGACAAGGATGACAAGGAGGACGAGGAGGACGAGGAGGAGAGGAGGAGGAGGAGGAGGACGAGGCAGGAGGCAGGAGGCAGGAGGAGGCAACTGACATAAAATCTAACAACCCTCACCTGGCAGGTGGGGAAAAAGAGGGTTCCGCGCAATTAAGAACAACCCAGAAGGAGATGATAATCACTATACCAAAGCGAAAAGAACAATCTTCTTGAGGTATATGTATATACTGGTTGGCGGTTTGGACCATTTTTATTGTTCCATATATATATATACATATGGGATAATCCTTCCCATTGACTAATATTCTTGAAGATGCTTAAACCACCAACCAGTATGTATATATATATATATCTATACATATTTTATAAGTTACGTACAGTATGATACCCGTCTCACTAGCTGATCAAAGGCTGGTAAGTCCCGACGTAGACGGTAGCTAGAGAGAAATGGTGATTGTCCAGCCAGGTTAGATTGCCAGAGGGCCGGATCCAGAAGATCTAAGGATCAAAAGATCTTCACAAGCCATGCAACCGCTCCAAAAACAAGATCCTAAAAAATTAAAGTAACGTGGAAAACTATCAGTTGAACAACCGGTTGTTTAAACCGGTGGAAAAAACATGACAAACCCGACCCATCGTCCATGGGTGGGACCTCCTTCCCCCGTCCCCGTCTGGGTCGACCGGGGGAGGTGCGCTGCCTTGACGGCCGCAGCCGACTTGGTCAGAGGTGCCGAGGAGTATTGCCCGGAGAGCCCGGTCTGATTTTGTTGGGTAGAGCCAGGTAAAATGGTCATAATATGGAATTTGATATATGGTATGATATATATATATATGGTGTATATATATATATTTATCTATCATTCATATATATAAATATATATCATAGTCTTACATAATATTATGATATATATATATATGGTATATCTATATAATTATATGAATATGACAAGTTGTGAAAAAATGTTGTGAGACATGTTGTAATTGTAAACAGTGGTTGATAATAGTGGTTGATAGTAACAATGAGAATGATATTAATTATGACAGTACTTATAGTATTTATATCTCTACTATTCTCTACTAATATATGAACTTGTCCAGAAACTGCAGATTTACCCCCCCGACATCGAAAAAAAATGGTTGGCGACTTGTGAGGCCATGAAGTCTTCAAGGCAATCACTGATCAAGAGGCAGAGGCGCGGCTCGGGATACAATCCAGAATCCAGATAATCTACAGTTGCCCTACAAGATAATCCATATATCATACAATTACATCCATATTTGTCATTAAAATTGATAGCAGTGGCATCTCCATAATTCCGATCCGTTGTGGTTTTTTTCCAGGTGCGTGCCGCAGCTGTCAGGGGCTGAGTGGGATGGAAACACCATGAAATCACTGGGGTTTCTGTATCTTAAGTAGTGAACAAACCAGCCTGACATCTACAGATATCCTGTAGAACTAGCTACCCTCAGGTAAACTAACATAACTATGGAAAATCACAATTTTTAATGGGAAAACTCACTATAAATGGTCATTTTCAATAGCTACGTTAAATTACCAGAGGGTAGGTTTTTGGGTGTTGCAAGTTATAACTATGACCTTAGTATACCTTAGTAATTAAATGTAATTCATCCACCTGTTTTTTGACCTGATCATATTACTCCATGATATCTGGATACATTATAAAGACCTCACTGCGACGTCACCCAAATAATTCTCAGGAGTAACTACCCCAAAATATCCTGGTGTCAGGGGATATAAAGAAACATATGGATGTTGGTCATATCCCCATCTTACCCCGAAACATATATAAGAATCCCATCATCAGAACTAGAGCCCTATCTTTTTTTTTGGGTAAATTCTTATGCCATAGCCCCAGAGCGGCCCACTCACTCCATAAAAATCTTGGTAGAATCTTGGCCCCAGAGCCTCCCCTGCGCTCACCCGAGGTCTGGTGCCTCGCAAGACATGAAAGCTTAGCGGAGTGCTATGTGGGCGTAGTCGCCACTCAGCTGATGGACCCGAGCCCCGAGGCGCAAGATCCGGGATCGATTGGGGATGGGGATGGGACATCCATGGAACATACCCGGCCTGGTGAACAGACGAAAAACTATGGAAAGATCCACCCATTTTTCATGGGAAAACTCACTATTTCGACTGGGCCATTTTCAATAGCAAACTGTTAGTTTGCCAGAGGGTATCTAATGGATATCTGAACTGATTGGTGGTTTCAAGCATGAATTTTATTTTCCATTTCATATATGGGATGTCATCCTTCCCATTGACGAACTCATATTTTTCAAGATGGTTATTGCACCACCAACCAGTGAAAGTTCAGGATATTTCAGGAATATGAATGATATGAATGGGAATTTCATATTGGGAATATGGGAAGATGCCATCTGAAGATATCTGAAGCAACTGGATGGGTAGTACAACTTCATCTTACCATCTTCATGGGCATATGTACTAAAAAGTCTTACATCATTATTTGTAACCCCATGTAACCCCTAAACAGGTGCTGGATACCGTGATGTCTGAAAAGGGGGGAGACAGGTGAATTTATGCAAATTTAATATCGACAAAATGAGAATGATGACCATTGATAAAACGGGGGTTGGGTGTACCGTATGTTCAGACAACATCAGACAACCCCATACATGTTTTGCCTATTGATGGGGATGATTTTTACAGTGACTAGATGATACTGCTATAGCTTTCAGTGTAGCATTGGTGGTGGCAGAAACATCTCCATCTAACTTTGGGAGAAATATCGAATTCCTCTAGCCTCTAGGCCAAGGTCCCCAATTTTTGAACTCCCGGAAAGAAATGGTGGCGTATTTCCGAGTGGGTCAACCTTGGTTTGATGGGTGAATCATTGCTTTGTTACGTATTTCTTTAGATCATCATTTGAACATATTTTGAACATTGTAACACCACCAGCCAAGAATTAGTTTTTTGAGTCTCCAGCAAAGCAACAGCTAGCCATGGAAAATGAAGCATCAACAAAGAAGCGTCAAAGGAACTCAAATGGGAGTTGCATGCCAGAGTGTAGATCATCCCGTGAAATATCCCGTCAAAATATCCCAGAAATCCCTACAAAGTGGGACCTAATTATAAGTTGGCATCTTTATAAAACTATAGTCGTATCTCCCTAATCAACCCAACAGTTATCCCTAGTTATAGGTTATAGATGGTTATAGTAGTGATTCAGATTGCAACTTAGCAATCTAGGGAGCCCCCCAACAAATTCTCTGATTTTCCTCCATTTTTCCAGGTGAACCATGCCATTTACCTCGCCCTTGCGAGGTGCGCGCAGCCGCGGTGAGCGGTCTGGGCGTCATGGGTGGTGCAGCGCGAGGCTTCCAAGACGAGGCCGGGGTGCTGCTATATATGGTGTGCCATGGATCCCATCAATATACCCCCTTTATGTTAGCATAACCAGCACCATGGATCCGTCATGGGTCATAGTTGATTTAGCTATGAACATAGTGATTTTCCAGTTCGCAAACTGTTAGTTTACCAGAGGGTATTGAGGATCTTTTGTCATCAGATGATTCCATCAAGTCGTAAGACTTTGCCTGGGTATACGTAAGACATCGTAAGACTTTGAATTCCCAAAAACCATGTTGGGCAATTTTGGAGCTTGACTGGGATTGATGAGGATATTATGGAGAAGAACTATGGGATAATGACCATTATTGATCCATTATTATAAAAACATATTACCCTCTCGTAAACTAACATAACTATGGAAAATCACCTTTTGTCATTGGTAAATCAACGAACTAAATGACCATTTTCAATAGCAAACTGTTAGTTTACCAGAGGGTATGATATATGAACATATAGGGACTCGACAATGGGGATGACAATGGAAGGGATGATACATATATATATATATATAATATATTGATACATTGAATGCATAAACTATGGTTATTACCCTCTGGTAAACTAACGTAGCGAACCGGAAAATCTCCATCTTTAAGTTCGGTAAATCAACTATAAATGGACCATTTTCAATAGCTATTTTGACATTTCCAGAGGGTATATTGATGAGGGTTATGGAGAATCATCAATCCCATATGATGATGACCATCAAAATATGATGAAAAACTATGGTATTGATAAACTGACGGGAAATTTATTGGAAAACCGGGAGTAAATTGACCATCATTGAATCATTGTGGAATGATGGAACGAAATTCGGAACATGTTTGGTGGTTATTTGGTGGCTAGCCAGCAAACTATGGGAAAACAATTGGAAAACATATATAGGGTCTTCATCCAAACCTTCATGGGGATATAGCCAATGTGAATGATGGTACCCGGCCTGGTAAACTTGCACATAACTATGGAAAATCACCATTTTTAATAGGTAAATCAACTATAAATAGCCATTTTCAATAGCTATGTTAAATTACCAGAGGGTAGATAGGGAATTCTTGAGGCAGTTCTGAATATCTCTTGGAACGCTAAGCATTTTTTGGGGGGAATTGGGAGGAAATCTGGACTTGGGGATTGATTTGACTTATGTTTTTTCAACTGCAAAAATGGTAGTTGTAGGCTTTCAAGTGGGTTTACGGATAGAGCTTTAACGACGAGAAACCGGGATTGAAACATAACAGATGGGTCCGTAAGCATCGAAGATTGGGATCACGTGCATCGACACTTTCTGGGGCGCCTTGCATGAAGCTACGGACAGTGTCAAGGCCAACAAAAGTAGGGCCAACATGGTGGTGGGTTTCTGGGTGGCTCACCCACCCCTGGATTGTTCACCATTTTCAAGCTGGTTAATCCCCTTATATTCCCTATGATCCCCCCCACACTGTTGTTGACTCTATAACTCCCCAGTCTTGTTACTAAACTTCCAATATTTCTTGATATTTCTTGCTTCTTAAATTCCCCCCTTAAATCTGGATTTTCGTTGCTGATCATATAATTACCCCTGAACTTCCGTGGCTTTTCTCGCAGTCGGGCCATTGAACTAACGCCTCGGCAGGTGAGTTTCATGATGAACGATCCCAGCGACATGGTGCGCCAGGCTGGGAGGAGGTCTCTCTGTGGGTCTGTGTCTATGCGTGTCTTGGGAATATGGCTATGTATAGCAGTATTCCACCAATATACCCTTCAGTAAATTAACATAGACCCTGAAAATCACCAATTTATAGTGGAAACTAATCTTCGAACCCCTATCTGGCAGGGTCTATGTTAATTTACTGGAGGGTATGTATACCGTATACCAGTAATATTGTGTAATAATTAACCAGTAATACTAATACTGTCTATTATGTTGGGAATATAGCAAAAAAAAAAGCAACACAGCAGTAAAGATTTTTCTATGACATCATATGGGAGTCGTTCTAAAACATCATATGATAGTTTTGGGGATAATTTTGAACAATTCCCATATAAACACATGTACGGTAAACATTCTATGGTTTTATGGGGATTGGACGCACCATGGTGGTATGAGAGGGATATGATATAATAGGGATATAACGGAATAAGAATGGGACATTGATGAAATATTAATGGATATAATATAACGTACCCTCTGGTAATCAAACGTGGCAATGGGACAACCTCAAACTAAATGGAGGTTTCTAGCTGGGAATTTCATGGGCGGAACATCAACTATTTATGGTTGATTGTCCCAGCTATAAACCTCCATTTATTTCGGGGATTATCTATTGCTGTGTTTGATCAAGGGAGGGAAACCCCCAAAGTAGCTTTATAGTAGTTATAGTGGATTTAGTTTTTCTATGTTTTTCTATCTTTTGGGTTGATAGTAAGCCCCAAATAATATCCAATAATTATGAAACGTGATTTATACAAAATTTAATTTCAATAGGATTTTACTGTTCTACCTTTCTTTGGGGGTTTCTGTCTATTGGAACGTGACCAAGACCATCTGGGTTTGTCAACAATGGGACTCAACCATCGATAGCAGCCCAAGCAGCAGTTTATTGATGCCGTTTCAACATGGAAATTCCCAGGTCTCCAACTGCATTTGAAATAGTGAAACCAATGGTTTGGGGTGCCCTGATTTTAAGACACATGCAAAAAATACATTACATTACATTACATTACATTATAATACATTATATATACATTATGTATATATATACATTATATATATATATATACATTGTACATATTTATATATATATACACATTATATATATATATATATACACATTAATTTCTCTATTCAAATAGCACTGGAACATCCCCTGTCTCCTACATGTCGATCTGGCGTGTTTTGGGCGTCCATTGTGTCTTTTAAAAGGCTGCTGCGGGTGCTCTGGAACAGCCTGGGGACCCCAGATGACCAACTTTGAAAGTGGAGTGATGACTAGTACATGTGCCCTCTGGTAAACTAACATAGCTATTGAAAATGGCCACTTATAGTGGATTTTCCCATGAAACATGGTGATTTTCCATAGTTATGTTAGTTTACCAGAGGGTATGTATATGTACTATTGTATAGTACAAAAAAGTTTCTATACCAATATAGTACTATACAATAGATTATGTAATATATGATGTATATGTACTATACATCTTGCTACATCGAACATCGCGCTCATATACATCATATTCATATTACAAAATTATTCGTATAAACGTTTGTATAGATAGGTAGATAGCTAGATAGCTAGATGGCTAGATAGCTACTGCAGATAGGTAGCAAGGCATATAGCTAGATAGGTAGATTGCATTGGATCGCTAGATAGATAGAGAGATAGATAGATAGATAGATATCGGTATACGCATACCACATATAAATGTGTATATATATAATAATCTGGATCAACCTTGGTTAGATACTTTAGTACTTTAATCTTTTGCTATCAAAGGTGAAAGTAGTAGTTCCAACCAGCTAAATATTAGATTGGCAGGTATCTAAGATCCACCATGTAATCAACAAATGGGGGTTTCCATTTATGGGGGTACCCCAATAGCTGGATGGTTGATAGTGGACAATCCTATTCAAATGGATGATTGAAGGGGTACATACCCTTGACTTCGGAAACCTCCAGTGATGTTTGTTGGTGTATGTTGGTTTATAAACCCATGAATACTAGAGTTATAGGATGTTGTAAACATTCATAAACATTCATATAAACCATAGTTATCGGAGTCATCCATCCACCGCTTTTTTTTCGAGGCTGGGTCTGCGGGAGCCTCTTGCGCCCATCAAGCCGCTGGCGGCCCGCTCGCCGGCGGTCATCAAGGCGGTCCTGCAGCCGCCACCGGACAACAAGGAGCGACGGGTGCAACGGGACGGCACGGATGGCCGACGCCAAGGGTGAAAACCAATACATCCCTGGATTTTTTCACGGAAATCATGGGAATTCTTGGGATGTATTGGGAATTATGATGTAACCAAATGTAACCAATACATCCCTACTTCAGGGAATTGTTGAGGCGTAAAAATTGGGGATTTCAGTGACTTGGGGGATCCAGGGGGATTAAACATCGGGATTTCAGCATCTGTTTTAATGTGGTTTTAACGATCAAAACTGATGAAACATGGTTGGAAAAATAGCAAAAAGACTTGGAATAGAATGGGGAATGGGGATAGGGATATCATGGGTTTTTTGCTGATCATGATGGGGATATCAGATATAGTGGGTATATGATGGTTGATTGACTCTGGGTCAACCCAGCGGATGGCTGATCTCACAACTTGATCGAGCCGGGTATGAACCCGGCTCCAAAAACCAACGAAGAACTCCCTGAATTTCAGGTCTCCAAATTTGGCCATGAACAATGACGCAATCAATGGAAGGGACCAACAGAAAAGTTTCTTTTTGACCATTCGAATCCATGGGTTTCAGCACCAGCCGGGTGAGAATTTTTTTTCGCCGCTTGGGTGCCATGGATTGCCGTTGTGGGATGGACCATGGCACCAGGTTGTGATTCTTGGGGGTTACTATGATCATTGGGACCGATTGGGACCTATTAGCCTATGACCCTCCCACTTAATCATACTTAATCTACAAGAAGATCTATTATACCTATATATATAATTATATATATATATTAATATAATATATATATATATATAAATATATATATATATATATATATTATATTAATATATATATATATATATTAATATATATATACATAGATAGAACCATATAAATGATACATGAATTCCCTTGCTGAAGCCATCAAGCTGCTGAACTTCGATCTCTTCGATCTCGATTTGCAGCGCCACAGGATCCGGTGGAAGGGCTGGGTCAATATTATAAGAGTGTCATGATGAAAAAGTGCCGCCCTCAGCGTTAGCAGCGACCAGAGACCCCATGGATTTCGGTTGCAACAACCAGGCTTTGAGATCAACCAGGATGAGAATCGGATATACCCTCTGGTAATTTAACATAGCTATTGAAAATGGCCATTAATAGTGGATTTTCCCATTAAAAATGGTGATTTTCCATTGCTATGTTAGTTTACCAGAGGGTATACATGGGGATTTCACTGTTTAAGAAACAGGGAGTTCAGCATTGAAGAATCGGCATGCCACCATTAAACACATGGGTATTTACCATGATTGACCATCAAAATATCTGGATCATTTCTAAGGGCCTAAGGCGTCGCAATGTCACTGGAATGATGATTAACAAGTGGAATTGTCCCAAGATGGACTTAATCTGGGTACTCACTGCGACCTCACTGGAATCATAGTTAATAAGGGAAATCATCCCCAAATGGGCCTTAATTCAGGTTAGTGAAATATTATAATTTACCCAGATATATATATATACACAGTACATGGTTGAATTCTTATGATTCACCCAGATGAAATAGACACTCTGGTCATCAAAAGCTGGGGATTAACTATATCAGTACATCACCCAGAAATATCATAAATGGAGGTTTCTAGTTGGGAAAATCACCGAACTAAATAAGGGATGATGATGGATTGAGCATGAATGTCACATCATTCTTGTTGGGTCACATCACTGGTGCTTATAACACCGTCACCATCCATCACTGGGAACTGACATAGCGATTGAAGATGGCCCATGGATAGTTCGTTGATTTACCAATGAAAGGTGGTGATTTTCCGGAGTTATGTTAGTTTACCAGAGGATAAGCCAGTTGAACTCAGCATTTAATACAGTCCAATCGTAAAGTGTCCCCAATGACATATTTGGGATCTCGGCCCCATTGTTTAAAAAGCAAACCAAGATGGATTGATCTGGGTGAATCAGCATTTTTGGGATAAGTCACATGTTTTATTTTTGCGTCTTTTTGATGGTACATGAATAAAAGTTGTGATCTTCAGGAATAAAACTGTGAGGTCGGAGCTGGTCAAATGCGGCAAGTGGATCGACGACGATATCTTTTAGGCGACGGGCCAACGGAGGTCTGGTTGATGGTTATCCCCGGTAGAAAGTATGATTTTACCAAAACTGCTTGGTGGTTTGGAACAAAAAAAATATTTTTTGTAATATATGGGATGTCATCCTTCCCATTAACGAACTCATATTTTTCAAGATGGTTAAAACATGTTAAAACCACCTATTTTCCATATATATATATATTGGGAATAATAATCCCAAATGACTTTCATATTTTTCAGAGGGGTAGGTATACCACCAACCAGTTTATGTCATTGATAGCCAATTTGGTGAAGAAAACATCGCCATGATAAACTTCTGGGCTGCGCACCACCTTTTTTCGGTTGCTGTTGTGAATTCTTTGTTTACTACAACATTTGACGGCAAAACATTGAAGCTATAGGATGTTTAAGTGGAGTATATATATATATATATTAAAAGGCGTATGATATGACAAGTTGCAATTCTAACAAAAGACAGGCAGGTGTTTTGAATCTGAACTTACGTTGGGAATCATCTGAATGAAATCATCACCAGCGACTGGAGATATAGATCATTCAAATTCAGAACACCCATTTTTAGCGGATATCACCAACAGATAGTGGAACTATCACCAACAGTTTTTTTTGGGGTCCTTCGTCAAACGGCACAGTCATTGCTTCAGCAACTAAGCCACCTGCCTGGCGTGAACTACCGGGGTAATGTATGGTTTTCATGTATTAGGGTTAATCCTTAAGTTATAATTCACGAACCCCCCATTTATTAGGTTAATCCAAGTTTTTGGTTGGCCTTGACTTCACCCTTCATCCGCACAGCTTGGCAGGTTTAGCTTCGATTTGTGTGTCTCACCGCCCCTTGCTGAGCTCGGCCGTAGGGGAAAAAACAACAGCAACAGCAAGACTGGAAACTCAGAACGCGCGATAGTCGCTGTATGTGTCAATTGGAGATGACTCCGAAAAACCATGAAGCCGAGATCATATCGATTCATGGAGCTAAGATGATTACCCTCTGGTAAACTAACATAGCTATGGAAAATCACCATTTTTAATGGGAAAATCCGCATCCACTATTAATGGCCATTTTCAATAGCTACGTTAAATTACCAGAGGGTAAAGGACATGCCACTTTTTTTGGGGGATCCACTGGCTGCCTAGGTTTTAAGAACCATCTCCAAAAGCTGGGAACTGAGAAATAGCCCACCACTGTGGTTGATCATTGGGGTATCTTATACTATGGAACACTAGTTATATGGGGGTTTCCATAAATCAGGGTACCCCAAAAACAACGGTTTGTCATGGAAACTTCGATTTAAATCGATGATTTGGGGGTAGCCTGATTTATGGAAACCTCCATATGATCGAAGTTCATATTGAGATGAGTACCATTAAGTACCAAACAGGCCACGTCGCAAAAATCTTCCAGCTAGAGCTGCACGGCGGCATTTCGTGGAGCTGCGGTGAGGAAGAAACATCCGAGCGACCACGAGTTCGAGATGGTTGGAGTTGGAATTGGGACTGAAGGCATGTTAAATGAAATTCAGTGAAAAATCCATAGTCGTCCATAGTCGTCCCATATATAGTCATACCATATAGTCATACCATAATCATCTCATTAATTGTTAAAAACTACTACAATCCAATACACAAATCCATTATCATCCCATTGATTGTCCTATTTCCATCTATTTCCATGGGTAAAAATCCATGCTTTTTGTTGGTCGAATTTCCATCGCGCCTTCCGGTTAAAAAGTGGAAAGATTTCACAGGATTTTGTTTATGGAGAGATCTACCCGGTATCGTCAACATGGCTACTGAAAATCACAGATGTTTACAGTAGATGTAGTAGATTTTCCCATGAAAAACCATAGGAAAACCATAGGAAAATGGTGGTTTAATGGGATTTAATGGGATTTAATGGGATATATCCTCTGGTTATTTGTTACATAACCATGGATGGCCCATAGAAATAGATGGAAAATCCGAGCGGAGCGTTTTAAAATGGGTGGATTTTCCCAGGGCGAACTGTGAATGTCATAACCAGATGTTTAATGCGACAATCATCTATACAGTCTATACATGGACCATTATCCACAGCCATGTTAAGATGGTAAAGCATTCTATCGTTAATGGGCGGATAGACTAACTTATAGCCCAGACATTTCTTCTGCACTCCAAACCTAGGGAGATTGAAATGTAGATGAAAGGATCCTCCTTGCAATTTCAATGTCTCCAGGTTTATCACTATAAAATTTGCTCACACCAACACTTTCACAACAAATTCACTACGGGGATATGAAAGGTCACAAAACGAAACAGAAAACCCATCGGGGAAAGTGGCTTACCAAGTCGGTACCACAACCTATTGGAAAGTACCAAGATGAACCCGTGAAGCTGATGCTGATGTCCCACTGGTGAACCATTGGAAAACATTGGAACATCGGAAAGATTCCACATTGACCGAGTGAACATGTGGGAACCCAGTGTTCCATGATATTTCTATATAGTTTTTTTCTTATATTATATATACATATACAGTCATATACATATATATATATATATATATATATGTGATGTTTTCCTTAAACCAAGGCAAGTAATAAAATAATGTCGTGGCAGACAATGCAAAGCTTCATCTGCCATCATTGATGGGTGGCCAGCATGGTGCTGTGGAAGAGAGCTTTAAACAAAAACTGCTGAGGATCGCTGTTCTTTCGATTCAAACACATTCTTAGTATTCATCTGGTTGGTGGTTTGGAACATTTTATTTTTCCATATAATTGGGAATAATCATCTCAACTGACTAATATTTTTCAGAGGGGTTGAAACCACCAACCAGTCATGGTGTTTAATGATGGAAAATCATGGTTAGTAATGGGTACATAACCAACAATCATGGATATCATGGAACCTTTATCATGGATATCATGTGGCAAACCCAAGAGTAAACCGTTTGGGGATGAGATTTACCAGCCACGCTGAATTCCGGGATGGTTTCTGATTGGGTTGACCCACCTTCAACAAATTTTAACAGTCAAACCTGGTGTCTTGAGCCATAGCCATTCATCCCATTGATCATCCCGTTGATCACCTTTGAGGCTCAAGAGATGCACATCTACGATCCATCTCCTTTTCGATGGGATCCACAAATCAATCTTGGCCACGAACCAAGGATGAGTCAATACTAATATGGCTTTGTTGGAAGATTTGTGGGGAAACCATCCCAACTTTCAGAATTTGATGGTTGATCAACTCCCCACTTCCCCACGAAGATGCGCGATGTGTCCTACACCCCAGATGAAAATATCACAAGTATTGGTGGTTTTATACACCCATGTACATAAAATATGTACACCATAAAGCCATACAGGATGGGGCCCCCAGTAGAGCTCGCGTTCAGTTGCCAAACATTTCAGTGGCTGAATTCTATGGTTTATGATAGATATAACGAACTAGATAACTATGGTATTAACAAGCTAACGTTATATCTATGGGATTATTAATAACTATGGTATAACTATGGTATAACTAGTGGTATTGAATAAATTAACTATGGTATAACTAGTGGTTTCATGGGGATTATTTCATGGTTAAAAAAACCAACTTATTCACATCACATCACTGGGCTGCAGATCACAGGGACGCCGTCGGCTGCGGATCACGGGTTTCCCCCCATGGTTCAACAGGAGACCATGGAAAACCTTGGTGAAGGCATGGCGAAGCCGTTGAAAGGTGACGTACAGAAATGGAGGAACATTGAAGCTCAGCAACAAACAGCTAAACTCATTGAAGTCTTCAAGGGCCATTCCAAACGTGGAAAAGTCATGAAAAGTCTCCATATTTCTTGGTGAAGTCAGCATTTTCCCATGGTTTTCCCATGGTTTTCCCATGGTTTTCCTGGATCCATCTGCCGCGGAAACCGCGGCCGGAGGCTTTCCTGGCTTCGACCTCTACGAGAAGCGTTTGGAGGAGGAGAACGGCGTGGCTCGGCGGAGAGAAATGGGGGATATCACGGGGATACTGGGAATATTGAAGGAATCATAGGAATAATTTATGGTGAGTAATGGGATATGGTGGAAATATCATGGGGACTATTCTAAGATATATATATATATATGATTATATATATGTGTATATATATAAATGATGGAATATTGATGGATATACAATCCGGTGTAATCAAATGTGGCAATGGAAGATCCCATGTAAACGGAGCCATGATTGATTACTGGATGAAAATGAGGGATCCCAAGCTGGTTTAATAGGGATTGTTCCCCATTGTAGGGTGATATTCTTTGAGGAACTATATGGAAACGTAATGGAACTACAAGGAAATACATTTTCATCTTCCATATTTCCATATGTATATATATATATATATATATCTATACATATGTTCATTTTGCAGATATAACTCATACACATATTTAGTAAGTTTCATGTTCAAGTCTTCATCTTTGACTTGCAAGATCACTCAGATGGAAAAGTCATAGAATTGGATGATGGGAAAATTTACAGGAAAGCCCTATATTTGATGGTAAAAACCATGGTTTCCTGTAAATTTTCCCTTAAACCAATCCAGTGAAAAAGTGCTTGCGAACCATCTCTGCAGGTGCGCGTAGATCTTGTGACACAAAGTTTTCTCGAGGCTCGGGGGATCTCGGGCTACAGTTTTTATCGGTGATTTCAGCAGCAAAGTGATGGGGTCTAAAACCAAACGAGTCATGGGGATATGTAATGAATTGTAATGATACATACATAATCACATATATATATATATATAGAATATATATATATATAATATAATATATAATATATATACATATATATATATAGATATATCACTGGATTGATGGGAAAACTTGCAGGATTTAAACTGGCTTTTCGAACTGGATCCAAACTGTGAACATCTGAGACATCTTTAGTGTTTTTATTGAAAATGAAGAGAAGGTACAGATTTCATTTCTAAGTTTGGGGTTGAACATGGATCCAGTTGCTTGTACCTTTCGATTTGAGAGGGACTCCTGAAAATCTTCGCCTTCAACGGTTTTTTTGGCGAATCATCTGCCCAGGGGGAAACTCTGATGCCCGTCATCCTCTTTATGGACACATGAAGCCAACTCTTTCACAGGAGTTCAGTTTGGAACATACCCTCTGGTTATGACTAACATAGCGAACTGGAAAATCCCCAAAATAAATGGAGGTTCTAATTTCTAGCTGGGAAGATCATCTGTTTCGTAAATGGGCCATGGCTTCTCCATGACTAAAACCGGTGGTCCCTCTGATCCCGTGAACCCGGTGGAATGTTCTGAAAGGATGTCCTGAGCAGTTTCAATCCCAAGCGCTGAATTTAGCACTGCACTTTGGATAAGTTCAGATAGCTATGGAAATTGGCAACAAATTATAGGTTGTATATGTGATTGACCTATATCTCGAGTATTGAAGATGGCGATTTCCCAGTTAGGCCAGCGAGCTTGGTGATGCAGACTCCTTGTGGGGTGGCCCAATTTTGTTTTGCCTGATGATGTGGTTTATAACATTTTATAACTACACTAACATACGTGAACTATGGTTAACCACTATGGTTAACTAGAGTTTATGGTGGTTTATGGTGATAACCATAGCAATATTTGATTGGGTGAAACTCAACTTTGGCTCCGTTTTTCCAGGGGTTACCGTAGTGGCTTACAGTATTGCCATTTATACCTAGGATAATCCCTCTAATGTTATACCGAGAGGTACTAGCCCACTGAGCCCTAGGCAGCCCACTGGTCTCACTAGTAGGTAGATCTGGATAGTATAGCCCCAAATAGCTGTACTATATTGAGAACCCCTATAAATATTAGGTTCACAAAATGCCTAAATTGTACCTGTACAAAGTGTACAACAAGCTATATACTGTACCTATTAATTATATAATATTATATATTGATTTTACAGGATGGTGATGTGAAACCTATCCTCTAATCAAACGTGGCGTTTTTGAACATCCTTCCCGATGATGAACACCATCAGGCCACAGTTGATGACCGATGCAGCCAAGGCGTAGGAAGCTGAATGGTCTCAACGTAGACCAACGCAGGGAATTGGCTCTTTGGCAGCGGAAACGTCGATGTTTAACTTGGGTTTTTAAAAGGGGTCCCAAAAGAAGAGACTAGACGATTTCACATCCTGTGCGAATTTGATAATCTTGTTTTCTTTATTTTTTTTAGCTCTGAAATGCTATGAATCTGGGGGTGTAGACTTGGAAATAAATGGAGATAGCTGAGCAACAACCATAGGGCTTAAATGGATGCTTGATGGTTTCAAACCCTTTTTTGTCTGGGATGCTTCAACACGTACCTTGCAGTGAGTTGACATAGATATTTTGTAGATCCTTTTCCGACGGAAACCCATAGATTTTCATTAACGCTCATCTACTGTTTGAAACTTATCAATTTTCACCAAAGTCCTGTAATTCTTTCCTCTCTTGTCAGGTGCATGCTGTGGATCAACAAGGTGGGTTGCGATGCGTTTTGCATGGAGGGAATGGACATCTGGTCCTCAACTCGGATAAACTCAAAAGCTTTGATCATCGCGCTTCCTCCCATATGGCCATGGCATATCCGGGAGCCACGAAACCCGAGGACTGGGGATTCTCCGGCGGAGTCATCCGCCATGGTTCTAGGTACAGCACATGGGTCAATCTCTCTGGAAAGTCAGATCTATGTGTGGTATGTACACCCCCAAAATCCCGAAGAAATGGGTTGGTCAATACACCAACCCCCACCAAAAGCCAGCCAGTTTCGTAGGTACATCTCCTTCCCCACAGTAGGTAAACATAGACCAGAAAAACGTCAATCGCCCTGTCAGGTGCCAGCGGATTGTTGTTGGCCGTGAAGGGAGGTAAGAAGGAGGCGTGGCTGCTTTAGGGATATTTTAATGGATATGTCGCCACACCTTTCTACAGCAGTTGCAAGTTGGCTTATAGACCCCATAAAATTAGTAGTGTTCAATATAGTTATCAGTTATATACATCAATATCCTTTTAATCATTGCTACAGTGATGTTTTAGTTGTTTAAACAATAAACCATGAACACTAGACTATACGTATCCCACAAACCCAACAATTCACCTTAAGTTATCAGTTACATCAATATCCCTCAAGTCATTCCGTAATGTTTTCCCCTATTTTCCCCATGTTTTTTCTCATTTTCCCTATGATTTCCCCTATGATTACAAAATCAATCTCCCTTTGGTTTATGGACAGTTTATGGACCCTATTGACTATAGTTGTAAGCATCATAAACTGGTTGGTGATTTGGAACATTTTTTATTTTCCAATATATTAAGAATGATCATCCCAACTGACGAACTCATATTTTTCAGAGGGGTAGGTCAACCACCAACCAGTATATATACATATATATTATATATATATATATATATATATCATATATATCATTTCCATCAACATAACTATGGAAAATCACCACTTTTAATGGGAAAATCACCACTTTTTGTGTTCATCAACTGGGGCTTATGTCCTCAACCCCTTTGAATCAGCGGCGAATCTCTTGGGATTTCGACCACGCATCACAGGTGGCCAAAGTGTTGCTGGACTTCGGTGCCAATCCCAACGATGCCGACAGTACCTGGGCAGCGGTGGAAGTTCGCCATGAAACTATCAAATGTGGAGAAAATATGTGGTAAACTATGGGGAAAATCTGGTTATAACCATAGGATTCTAACCTTTACAAGTTCGAATGTAACCCTGAAATAACTATATATATATATGTATGATTATAATATATACGTACAAATGCGTACAACTAAGTTTGGATTTGTCCGAAACCTCCCTTGATGAGCTTAGCAAGAGTTGTGTCATATGGCTGTCGGGACATTCTCAAGTCAGCACGAGTTTCAATTCTAATGACTTGGATGACTTGGGGGTACCCCATTTTAGGAAACCTCTATATCAATATGGGGAAACAATGGGGGTTTCATATGATTTCATAATATAAAACTCGGGTTAGATCTGGGTAAACCATGAAATATGATGGGTATTTCAAAGGTATTTCCATATTTTAGCCATCACACATAGGAACACATGGGCATTTCATCATAGACATATTACACAGTGAAAATGCAGCCAAGGATTCTGGATTGGATGGTCAGTCACCTGACATATTCAGATTTTTGGAGCCCTTTGCGATGGAAAATCACCATTTGAGTTCGTAAATCATCGAACTAGTTGTGGTCCATTTTCCATAGCAACCTGTCAGGTTACCAGAAATCCAAATTATTGATAACCATTAATAAATCATTAATAACCATAACTAATTGATGTATTAATGATCGTATGTCCAATTCATGTTTCCATTTTGGGCTTGTGCAGCTTGTTGAAATTTGTTGAAATCCCCATGTGAAAAATCGCCATTTCTGAAGGTGAAATCATCCTTGTTCAACAGCAATGATGAATTCCTGATATTTCACCAAATTTGGAACTCCGGATTTTTGCCGATGAAATCCAATTTTTCGTGGTTAAATCATATTAAGTCATGTTAAGTCATGTTAAATCATCTTAAATCCATTTACCCTCTGGTTGTTTAACATGCCATGGTATAGATGACCCATAGAAATTCATGGTTTACCTGGGTTTATACCTATTAAAAATTGGTGGATCTTTCCATGGCTAACCGTTAAATAACCAAATGGTAAATCCCCCATTTTCATGTTTGATTCATCGCCATGCTGGAGATCTCATGAGGTTCGGGCGCGACCGCAGGACATTACGCGCCTTTGGTCGTGGGGACGTGGGGACGGATCGGATCGGGAGTTGACGGCGTTTCCATGAGTGGATTTCACCAAGAAACATGGGGATTACATGGGGATTATTGTGTTACCCTCTGGTAATTTAACATAGCTATTGAAAATGGCCATTTATAGTGGATTTACCCATTGAAAATGGTGATTTTCAATAGCTATGTTAAATTACCAGAGGGTATTGTGTTATATATTGATCCCCCTCCGGGTTCAAACTACAAAGAGTGTGGCCAAGAGGCCTCTTAAAGAGGCCTCCGTTTTAGTCAGGCTAACGGTGACATAAAATCCAGGTCCAAGATTTTGTAGCTCAAACTTGCGAATCTCATTTTAAAAAGGAATCATTCTAATCATGTTAGGCCATCATAAAAATTGCAGTGGCATTTTATAAGAACATGATGAGCTTCATAATGGCGTATCAAAATCAAACAGGCATTTTGTAACAGAAGGATATGGTCCAAATCTTAGCCTAATCGCGTGTTGCCTTAACTTCCCTGATCGCACCTTCTTTCTTTGGGTCTATCTGTTTGATATGCTTTCTTGTTCATCAATTCTTCTCTCGGTTTACTGCCTTATCATATCTTAGTTATCTTGTTTTTATATACTTTGTGGTTCTTATTTCGGGTATGTTCTCATGTGCGCTTTATTTCGTTTCGTGTTTTTACAATCTCGTGTCAAATTTCCAAACTATCAATTGGGTTTGTCGATTTTTCTTGTACGATCTTTCTATGTATCTATATGTATATTTAATGTTTGTGGCTTTCTACATAAGTATGGCACTGCCATGTCTACCCTCCCTCATGGGTAGATCTTCATTGCAGTGCACAAGCTGCGATATGTGCACCTGTGCACATGTTTGAAGCGTACTGCTACATCTTCAGTTGCGACCTTCCAGTCGAAAATGCTGCTTTACACATACATACATGCAGACATGCATCAGACATACATGCACACGTACGTACGTACGTACGTAAGACAGACAGACAGACAGGCAGACAGACAGACAGACATACAGAATATAGGAAAGCTCTCGATTTCATGTAACTTTTCTGGCTAAATAATGTTGAAAGGGGACCATGGCCAGATCAACTGCGAGATGTTGCCGTGTTGCCAAGGCCAGTATGCGGGGTGATCCAGGACTGCTGAAATTGTTGCTGGACGTTCTGGGTCTCAGCTCGACGAGTCTTGTTTCAGGTGTTTTCGTGGCTTTCTTAACAACATTGGGGTATCTTGAGAACACAACTGGGAACTGAAGCAACCACAATTGGGATTAGTCTACTAGTCTAAGAAACATTGGGATTTATCCGACAAACATTGGGTTTTAGTCCAACAACAATGGGATTTATCCCACAATATTTGGGGACTAAACTGACTAAACCAACAAAGTGATGCGGGGCAGGAGATTTTTTTTTGGATTTACCCCTCAACTTTCAATGGAACATATGGATACATATGGGGGTTCTTGAAATGAAGGATCCCCAGAACCATGGGTTTCACTACGTACCAAATGTACTTTACTTTGGATGATTTTGGGGGTAGCCCCATGACTTAGGACACCTTCATATGATTCTCTTCATGTTCAGACAAACCTTTTATCAGTCTGGGTGCAGCAATATCGCAACCCCCAATGGCTGCACTGCTTTTTGTACGTTACTGGGAGATCCCAGTTGCATATCACATGTGGATTCGGACCAGGAATAGTGTATCCTCTGGTAATTTAACATAGCTATTGAAAATCACCATTTTTAATGGGTAAATCCACTATAAATGGTCATTTTCAATAGCTATGTTAGTTTACCAGAGGGTATTCACCAGCACCAAAAATGGAACTTGACCATCCAAAGATGTTGATGATCAGGAAATTTATAGAGGTGCGGGTGTCACACGCTCGTCTGTTACCATATATCAGTACTCTGGCGAGGTATCCGAATACGTCCCAGCCATATTCCCTGGGCCAGTCATGGCCAGTCTTCTTTTTGCTTCAAGTATCAACATGTAGCTCTCCAGATCTAAGCACTTCGAATCAAAAAAATCATGCAGCTATCCCATTAGGAGGGAGCAGTTCGGAGTCTGGGATATCTATATACATGAGTCATGGTCAAAATGGTTGAAGACCACTTGAGTATTGCAGGATTTTTTTGTCAGAGATGTGCATGAAACACTGTAAAGCGAAAGCCCCCCCCAAAAGCGATAACCTGGGACCATACACGACAGTTCATTATATAAACTTGGTGTAAATCAAGCACATTCACAGAACGGACAAAACCGATGAGGGAAATTCAACCTGTGGTGCTCTGTTTCCGGCAGTTGCCATATCATTTGGCATCCAACTCGTTCGCTCTCTTTCTTTTCTTTTCTTTTTTTGTCTCTCTCTCTCTCTCTCTCTCCCTCTCTCTCTCTCGCTCTCTCTCTCTCTCTCTCTCCCTCTCTGTCGTTTTGTGGCAAATTTCCTTCGAACAATGTCATATGTTGGAGGGGTTATTTAGCGATAACCTTAGCGATAACTTAGCGAAAACCATTTATTGCAGGCCAAGCTATAGAGCCATTTCCATAACTTTAGAAAGGACATGAAAGGACATGAGTGCAAAAATGAGAGGAACATGCTTGCAAATGGAAGGAAGATGAAAGGAAGTGAATACACATTGGAATGAAAATGAAAGGAACATGAAAGGAAATTAATAATTATAAATGAAAGGAACATGAAAGGAAAATGAAAGGAGATGAATGCAAAATGAGAGGAAAATGCATGCAAATGAAAGGGGCATGAAGGAAGATGCATGCAAATTAATGCAAAATTAAAGGAACATGAAGTGTTGCCGAAGCACCTGAAACCAACAAAACAACTCCTTGATCCATTTCCGAGCCTGTTTAGGAATGGGTTTTGGCTTCATGTTGGATCTCGAACATGCTGATTTCCACAAAACCCTGGAAAGCGATAGGGCCCCCCCCAAAAGCGACAACCACAACAATAGCAACTACTCAGATGTAAAGGATTTCGACGGGAACTCATATGTATATATGTATATATATAATATAATATTATATATTTATATTTACATGTATTTATATAAGAATATATAATATAATATAATATAATATAATACAATATATATATATATATATCTATATGTATCTTCCCTCTGAACAAATGGGAGTTCCAGTTGGAGGCCCGCTGCGACGCGGGGCGTGTGGACGATCGGCAAGATGGGCTACTGGCCTGGGCCAAGGGCCCTGAGGCGCTCCCGTGCGCCACGTGAACTTTAACCATCAATAGTGATTGATAGTGATGGTTATTAGTGGTTTTTATAGGCTATAAACCAACAACAATGGGAATATGACATGATGAATCTGGTTTGGAATGGTTTGGAACATGAATTTTATGACTTTTCAATACTTTTCATATATTCGGAATAGTAATCCCAACTGACGAACTCCATCATTTTTCAGAGGGGTAGGTTGAAACCACCAACCAGAATGTGATTATTTGATCATCAAATATCAAGAAAATGGATTTTTAGAACTAAATTATACATTATATTTAACTTTTAACTATAATTTATATAACTATATTCTACTATATTTAACTTTTAACCATCAAACATGACAACACACATCGGAAATTCATCAATTTAAAATGGCTTTTGTTGTTAACGGGGGATTTCCACCAAATTGTGGCCATGTTGATCGGAAAAAAAAATGATACAGAACGGAATTTTGGGGATAACCCCTTTTTTCAGACCCATATAAGCAATACGATTGGTTGATTTTCGGCATGCAAAAGGATCCAAAAGGTGACTTTGAGTGTACTTCTGAGGTTCCACAGGTTTTGGGGCAGCGCCCCAGTTTTGGTTCAAAACTCTTTATGTTTTTGGCCTTCCAATTGTCACCGATTGGGGATCAACCATTGGTCCCTATAACTACCCTCCGGTAAATTAACATAGACCCTGGTAGATAGGGGTTGGAAGATTAGTTTCCATTAAAAATTGGTGATTCTCAGGGTCTATGTTTATTTACCAGAGGGTATGGTTCACTTTCACAAACAAATCCAATGTTTTTTTTTCTCTTCGAAGACATCCGATTTGTTATTCACTTTGAGCCAAATTGAGCGATCCGAACACCAGTTGAACAACAGGAAAAGAGTACCAGGGGGGCTACTGGTTGAAGCGCGCAAACTGCTACTGTACTTTTTTTTGTGATTTCAAGAATGTTTGTTTCGATCCCAACGTACTCGTACGATCCAAACGACCCCGATGACTTGCAGTATGTTTTATCATGATTTCATGATTTTCCTGGTGTTTGAATCATCAATCAGACTGTATTTCCCACAGACTTCTCACATATCTCTCGTATCTTTCCCGTGAGGCTTTGTCTGAAATATAGCCAGCCTAAAAGCATCCATGGCTTATCAAAGAATTGTGGTCCGATAAAAACTGCAGTTTTGGAGTATCCAGTGTCTTTGGACAAACCCATAGGAAATTCTGGAAACATGTGACAACACCATGTAAACACACATACACACATGTAAAACATTAAAAACCATGTGCTTATAACATATTATAAGATCTTATAACATCTTATAGCCATGCAAATCAAGATGTAAACAAAAGTAAAACCGTGTTTCAAAAAAACACATGTAAAAGACATGACAACATCATCTAACACCATGTTTCAGAAAGCCATGTTTCAGAAACAAAAAAAGAATCGGTCAACATCCAGCAAGATGGGTTGAGGTGGTTCAGCTCTTGCTGGATGCTCAAGCCGACCCGGCGCAACGAGGTGCGCAACTTTTTTTTTTATGTCATGGAACATCCCCAAAATGAGGCCATCATAAGAAGCAAATGGTAGGTTATGTAATGTTTTTTTTTTTGATATGATAAACTATGATGGGATAAAATTTGGGATATGATATAACGGCCAATGCCAGCTTTATGAACTTTGATGAAGAACTTTTGGTATCTGGGAAATCCCCGAAGTGAATGGAGCTTTTGATGTTGGGTTCCCATCATCGAACTAAATGGCTGGTACTGCATTTTCCAGCAAGCCATGTCTGATGACTGGAGGGTAAGTGTAAAATTCCGATTGAAACCCATGGTTTTGAAAAAAGGTGTTGAGAAACTATGTAACTATGGGATGTGATGGTATTGGGATCCAATTTCAAGACCACAACCCAAAAAAACAGCATGGTCAAGCCAACCAAAAACCACAACCATAGAGAACGTTACACTGAACCTTTTGTAGACCTTGTAAAACTTGCGTTTATTTTTATTTTTGAAATTACCATAGAATTGGTTCTAGGCCCATCAGTTGGAGGTAGTCAAAGTTGTTCAAATGGGGTGTCTTGGGTATCCATTTGGACCCAAGTGGTGGTTGTATTGAAATAGGGCACTCCTCAATCCCCTTGTTGATCATCATTTACCTGTATTAGATTAGCCATGACTTGGGGTATCCCGGTATCCCCGATTCTCAGACACAATCACTTGGTGAATGGAGATTTTGATCAACATGCCATATTTACCCCATTTTCAATCAGATCTATCTATCTATCTGTCTATCTATCTATCTATCTATCTAGATAGACAGACAGGCAGATAAATTATCATTTGACTCTGCAGTCAGAGCTTATTTTCCCCAAGACTCAACTTCGCAGGTGTTGGGGGCCAAACAGCCTTGATGTATGCCTGTGTTGGGGAGCCTGTGTGATGTGTCCTGGGTCTCGATGGATTGGCTTGGATGTTTGGATTCAGCAGTGGTATGAAGGCTTAAATCCATTTCTGAAAAACACCCCATTCCAGTGGGTGAACCACTCATATTTATATCATTTTATATCCATCTATTGTTCATGGTCAGTTTTCGGCCCTTGTGTGAATGAGAACTCACATGAAAGGGATGTGTCCTTTGAACAAAACAATTTCTTTGTTGGGAAAACCATGGAGAAAAATCCTAATAACTAGTTTTCTGATAAAAACCGAATTGGCAATTTATAGGTTGGTAAGACCATGGAGAAAAACCATCAGTTTTGTGTGGTCCCAGTAATGCAAGAAGGCGCCGTCCCAGTTATTTCCGTTGCTTTTGGCTTTGTAAACCAGGACCAGTAGTATATACCCTCTGGTTATTTAACATAGCCATGGAAAATCACAATTTTTAATAGGTAAACCCAGGTAAACCATCTATAAATGGGCCATTTTCCATGGCTATGTTAAATAACCAGAGGGTAATTAGAGATAAGGCTACCATAAACATCCATAAGCTCTAGCTATTGGAGGTATAAACCTTTAGCGAACTATGGTGGCACCACCTTTTTTGACCGTTCCCCTGAGGAACGGGGGGATTTCTCCGCCGCACGCGCATTGGCCATGGGCGGTGAACGCCTGGAGACCCAGGGGGAATGCTGGATGTCATTCTGGATGTTATCCCTCTGGTTATTTACCCTCTGGTAATTTGTTACATAGCTATTGAAAATTGCCATTTATATATAGTGAGTTTTCCCATTAAAAATAGTGATTTTCCATAGTTATGTTAGTTTACCAGAGGGTAACGGTTTGCCATGGTATAGATGGTCCTAATCGAAATAGATGGTTTACCGAACTTAATAGCATGGTGGATCTTTCCATGGCAAACTGTTAGTCATAACCAGATGGTATCCCATTTTTGTTGACTAAATCCATTTAAATGCCCAGATGCTTAAGTACCACATATATTCTTGTTGGCTGCATCATTGAATCACGCTTTTTGATGGTAATTCTTGATGTTTGTTGGTCACATTCAACTTTTCATGGTCACATCTCGATTTTTGCCAGTAGAATCCTCATCTTTTTTTTTGGTCAAATCCTCATTTTGTGCCGGAGAAGTCACCATTTTAAATGTTTTTTGCTGCTTTCCCATCGTCAACGCCCCATTCCCAGACGGCCCCAGGCCAACTGCTGTCAGTCCTGAGCGACGCTGGAGAGTCGGCGTGGTCGTTGGCAAAGTCCAATGGACACCAGGAAGGGATGGGGGGCCTGGTCGCTTCACAATGTTTCATCAAATTCAGCAGGGCTTGAGGGCTTGAGCAAGCAAACAAACTGATGGTTCGTAGATCTTAGATGATGAAACACTGATTTAGCTGGTATATTCCGACTTTTGAAGAATTATATAACTAGGGTTTATCATGGGATCTTGCATGGGAACATCGTTTGTAAATGGGGCAAACGGAGGTATGTTGGTACCTACTCCCTGGGAATGTATGGGTTTTTGTCAATTTTACCATAAACACATACTTTACTTCGAGTGATCCCCACCCTGACATTATTCTGACATAGTTTCTGACATTATCTGGAAGTATATCTGGCACATATATATATATACATATATATATACCCTAAGCAACCAAACCCGTGAAAAATGACGTGTTTGAATATAAACCCGAGGTTGCTCCGTGATCATCCACAAAACCTGGGGTTTTCTTCAGAACCCCTGTGTTTTGGCCAAATCCGTCCGATGAGGCAGATTTCGTCGATTGGATGGGATACATGGTGGTTTTTACAAACCCTGGCTTTGTTTTGCAAACCCTGTGTTTCAAGTCACACCTGGCTTTTTTTGCGTGTATGGTAGGTGAAGGTATATATATATATATATTCATATATTCTGACATTCTTTCTGGCATTCTGTCTAGCATTCTCTCTGGCATGTGTTCAGGCCCAGGCGTGGCCCACAGCATCTGGAGCTGACGATATGGAGTTCGGGTCCAGGCGTGGCCCGCGGTCCTGGCTTCCTAAGTCTTGGCATAGGATTGGCGCCTGCAGGAACTTCCTGCCAGACCTGTCATCCGAGGACCAACTGTTTCTCTGTTGTTTAGAGGGTCCGGGAAGGTTGACTGACCAATGTGCATGTGTCATGTTGGTGTCATGTTTAAATCTGTGTCACCTGACTTCAGCCATGTGCAAAGCAAAGCAAAAGGCACTTTCGCAACAACATCGAAAGAACAATGCAGTGTACCACATGTTCCAACTAACGGTGAACCTTTGTTGGAAACAATATGACTTAGGATCCAGCCATGGGGCACTCTCCTGAGCACAGCGCTGATTCCTCAAAACTTCACCGATTCCACGCGTATGCGTGTTACCGTTCTAAAGCAAAAGGTTTTGCTGCCCTCCGCCACCTTCATTCCAGGATTCCACAGTCTGGGTTCCCAGCCTGGTTTTGGGAGGCTTCAGGCGCTTCCATGACATTCAAGTTCATTGTCGCTCATGATTCATTGATTCAAGACAATCCATTGAATATACATTAACTGGCAATGCCATTTTCATGATGGGGCGGCTCTTTCCGGCCAGCTCTCGCAATCACGTGTATTATTATGATGGGTGAACACAGGTTTGCATCCGCGCCATGTTCTGATTGGATTCAGGGAACCCCCTTGTCACCAGCAGCATGGTGTGGGCCATAGGGCCTATAAAGGCACAGTCGCAACCAGCTAGCTTGTATATCTTGTATTTGATTCAACTTAACAAAAGTATTGTTTTTGGATGAAGCGTAATGGCTGATGCACTGCACGCCGAACAATGGTTCAATTTTTGAACTCGACCAGTGTGGATGTATTTTTCAAGTTCTCCGGACATTCACATGCCCAGCTGCAACCATGAACTGGAATGTTCCAAGGATTTTGACTCAGGGTCATATATACTTCTAACATTCTGTAACTAGGTTTTTGTATGGACCTTAGACTTCGAAATATACCCTCGGAGGCGCAGGGCCGACACAGTTTTGTGCATGTATTGAAATTCCTGGTAAACAAAGCCCACCGATCTGTGGAGTATTGGGTTGAAAACATTTATGAAGATCACTTGGTACGTCGATCTTTTTAAAGACATGGGACGATTATCTGGTTCAGTTACAAACTCGAAGGTTTTTTCTTCTTTTTATAATTGCCATAGATTCATTCATGCCCCATTCTCCTGCTCAAAGATTAGCAGTAGCCACCTTGAATAGATGTAATTACATATGTTTGAATGTTTCCAGTGAGTGCACACAGCACGTTTTTCACAAGCCAAAGGACCATGGACTTCAAATGTGGTTATGTCGACGGACTTGCTGAAGTCTTGGCTGCTCGAAGAGCCTGTGCATTAAACAATGTGCCCAAGAACCGTCAGAACCAATTTTACAAAAGATTAGGAAAATTGCCAGATGTGTCAATATCATTCAAAAGACTCGAGACGGGTTTGTCCATACGGACATGGGAACCAAAACCATGAGCGCAGTCACACTATTGCAAACTATGAAAGTGAATGATGAGCCTTCGGATCGAGGTACCGTCCGTGCTTTTCAAGTCCTAGATTTAGTCGACAAGAAAATCCGGGCGGAGGCAGCAGCAGTTCTTGGAACCGTGAACGGCCATAAAAATTCGGTGAGTCGGACGCCCAGTTTGTCATTTCTTGATCTGGATTTATCCACTCACCATCAAAGTGTTGATTGGATCCAATATCACCTGAAGTAAAAACCAATCAAATTCGGAGGCGGTTTTGGCAATTTTGATGAATCGGCAACTCTTCTCTCCTCCCCAAGATGGCAGGCCTTCTCTTTGGCATGTGGGATGAGGTCGGACACCAAGCCTGTGAATTCGGATTCTTCAAATTTTGGGTGCCTGAATCCATTAGCACGAAAGTTGTAAAAATCTTAGAGGATGCTTTTTGAACATCTAGCGTTGAACTCTTGTTTGCTCACTGCAGTCATGATTGCTACTGGCAGAAGTGGATGTCCCCTTCTTTTGACTTTCCTTTTGATGTCCGGCACCAGGCTGGTTGTGTTAGATTTCCAAATGCCTCCTTCGGAACCCAAAACCTTCAAAAAGGACCCCCCGGAAAAAATGGGCATACATCCCGGAAAAATTGGCATACATGGTGGTTTTCCCTCCTTTTCGGCACAATGTATGGCCGTTTTTTTTCGGCGGGTTCCTTTTTATGGTTTAGGCTATATCTGTTAAATTTGCAAATGCTGTAGCTTTTTTTTTTTCAAAGGAGGCCTTTTGGAAATCCAGCAGCTCAATCCAATTTCTGTTGTCACTTTCTCATGCTTTCACATGGACAGTTTGACAGTGGCTTTCATTCAAGTTACATAACTGATGCAATGGTCATTTACAATTGTTGGCGTGAAATGTGACCACGGTTTGCCAAGGGCCTTGTTCTGAATGCATTGGCCCTTGTCCACCTGCTGTGCATTGTTGGGGTGATCAAATGGCATGGGGTTCAAAAAAATGTTTAAGGCCTCAAAAAATAAATATTTAAGGCATCAAAAAAATTAAGGGATCAAAAAAAATATATATATATATTCATTTTTCCTGCGCTGGTGCAGTGTTTTGGCCCTTTTATGCAATTTTAAAATCTTGTGGTCTTTGAATCTCCCGGTCCTTCAGTCCTCTCCCTTGGTCCCCTGGTCCCTTGGTCCTTTGGTCCCTTAGTCCTTTGGTCCCTTGGTCCTCTGGTCCCTTGGTCCTCCAGTCCCTTGGTCCTCTGGTCTTCTGGTCCCTTGGTCCTTCCGTCCTTTGGTGGCTCTGGTGCCTTAAAACATTTTGAAGATAATCCTTAATTCAACCAGCCGTTAGAAAAAACTAAATCAGCCTCCAAAAACTACCCCCAAGCCAAAGTAAGTCTTAAACGAATCCTAAACCAACCCTCAATCAGCCCTAAACTAACTCTAAATAAACCCTAAACATCCCTAAACAAATCTTACATAAACCCAGAGTTGTAAGCGAAACCAAAATCAACTTTAAACCAATCGCAAATAATCCCTAAACCGCCCCCACAGAAACCCTAATCCACCCCTAAAAAACAATAAACCAACCGTAAATAAACCCTAAAAAACACGTATTAAACAAACAACGAACCAACCCTAAATAAATCCTGATCAAACCCTAATAAACCACAAACCAACCCTGCCAACCCTACATAAATCCTAAACCAACCCTGAACCAACCAGAAATAAATCACTAAACCAACCTTAAAGACACCGGAAACAAGACCTACATAGACTTCAAGCCAACCCAAAATAACCCCTAAGCCAACCCTAAAGAAACCCTGAACCAACCCTAAATAACACCTAAACCAACCACGAACCAATCCCAAATACATCCTGAACCAACCCTAAATAAATTTTGAACAGCCCCTACACAAATCTTTATACCAACCCTAAACAAACCCTAAAACCAACCCTAAATATACTAAACAAATCTTGAACCAACCCTAAATAAACAAACCAACCAACCCGCAATAGATCCCAAACGAAACCTAAACCACAAAGCCTTGAACAAAATCAAAATAAATCCTAAACCAACCCTACATAAACACAAAAAACAACTTTAAATAACTTTATAAATAATATTTGAACGAAACCTAAATAAACCTTTTACCAACCCTGAATAGGCACCTAGTAAACCATAGGCCAACCCTAAACTAACCCTAAACCAACCTAAGTCAACGTAATAATAGGCATCAAACCAAGCCTAAATCAACCCTAAACCAAACATAAACAAACTTTAAACCAACATAAGTTTCAAAGCAACCATCGAAAATCAAAAATTCGAACTCCAAAGTGGCAGGTGCTGTCGAAACGGTAGCGTCGAGCCTTGCGAATGCTCGATTTCTAGGTCCAATGTCCTGCAAAAACCTTACGGGCGAGAGGCTGCACTTCCAAAGCGATGCAAATACCACAGAAATGCTCGGCTTTGTTTCCAAACTGTGGCCAGGGCCATAGAAAACAAAGATTCCAGGGGATGATATTTTTTTGATGCCTTAAATATTTATTTTTTGATCCCCACGGGAATATTTTTTTTGATGCCTTAAAATATTTTTTTTGATCCCTCACCCTGATCAAATACAGTGAGTTTCCAGCAGTGTTTTGACCACAATGAATGTACCTTGGTTCTGCCAGCAGAGGATGAATCTTGCCACGGCAGATTCCCTGGCATGAACCCAGAGATAGAGAGAGACAGAGAGAGAGAGAGAGAGAGAGAGAGAGAGAGACAAAATAAGATGTAAGATGGACAGATATGCAAAGATGTTTTCAAAAAGATGTGTATGCCACCACTTTTTTGTTTTCGAAGAACGCGTCGCTCAGAAGCTCTCGGGTAAAATCAGGATGCTGCAACTACATCGTCATCCTCGAAAGCCTCATCCTCGAAAGCCTCATCCTCGAAAGCTGGGAAGGAGGTGAAGGAGTGAAGGAGACACTGGCTGTATTCACTCTAGTCTGCGCCTTCTATGTTCGTTTGGCTTCTGATTTTGAAATTTACATGGAATCTGTGTTGTTGCAGGAAATTTGCCTGCCCAACGACATCTGGGACTAGACCACTACAACTACTTTTCACTTGTTCCCGCCAACATCGTCCGCAAGGTGTGCCTGGGGGGGGCGCTTCAACTATGAAAGACTGTGCCCTTTGCGCCAGAGGTTGGTGATAAGTTGTGAGACCAAAGAGCGCCTTACCTGCAGTCATTATTGCATTCCCTGTGCCCAAGTCAGCCAATTTTGTTTGTGTTTGCGCGCGCGGATTGTGCAATGTCTGAGTCGTTCGAGTTTATTTTTGTGATGCTACGAGGGTCTTTATATCCCTTATAGTTTCAATATTTACACCATTTTACGCTGGTTGTCATATTGTTGCAAGAGCTGGCCATTGATCTCTTGGCAGGCGCATTTGCTACAGGAGGCAGCAATATTCGTTTGTTTTCCACAGATGGCACGGTCCCATGATGATTGGGGACAATGGTTGCACGAGAATTCTGGCCCACTTTTGGCTTGAACATATACTGACAGAATTGGAAATTCATCATAGGAAAGCTCACTGCCTTTTTACTTCCGCTTGCCCAGAAGGCACCTCTCATTGCTGCAGACTCTTAGCTACCAAAAGATTTATCAATGCATCGCTTCACTCACGTCCTACTGCCGCAGTGGGTTTTCAGTCGAAGAATATTTCAAACGTCAGTAAGGATCGGCTGACTTCCTTTCCTTGGGACAAGGCAGGTGAGTCCAGTTGCAACGGCTTGGGCCCAGGATGGTGGTATTTTGCGTCTGTCCAGTGTGGATGGGGGAAGCGGATGAACAACTGTCGGGTGCAGATGTCAACAGTGCATTGGAGTCGGCACTTCGGCATGTGCTCAAGCTTTGGCCATTTGAGTTAGTTCTTCGCAAGCGTCACGTCCCAAAAGCTCAGGTTAGGCTAATTTCTATCTATAGGCTATTTTAGTTTTGAAGGTTAAATTCGATCTATTGGGTTTTTTCATTTTCTCACTATTAGGTTGTTTGCCGGTTTGCCTAAATAGTTTATTTACTCGAATAGCCTAAAGACAGTTTTTTTTTTACACTTTGTGTTTCAAGCTATATTTTCAACATTTTAAATTGTATATAATTTTCCATGTTAGATTTATCAAATTTAAAACAATTATAATTAACTCCATATTTTGTTTGGCAAATATTTTCTCAAGTGTTTGTTCATGATTTTTTGTTTCTATCCTGTGTTGGTTTGTCCAATCCGAAAAATATTTTTGGTGTTTTTGTTTTGCATGTGGTTTGACAGCCTCATTTTATCAGGAAATGCATCGAATCAAAAACAGTTTCGTTGGAGGTTATGCTAGGAATCAAAAAGAACATTTTTTTTTCCAAAAACCAGTATACCATTCTGATGATTAGGTAAAACAGTCGTTTTACATCATAGTTAAAAGCGAACTTTCACTAATAGTCAGGAAACAAGATATACCCTAATAGATAGAAATTAGCCTAACCTGAGCTTTTGGGATTCAAGCTCTAGGCTGCGAAGTGCAGAAGTTCCTGCGTATGGCAAAATTATGAGGGCCCTTCGCAAGCATTTCGCGGAGGCAAGCAAGCATCACGCACGCGGGCTTGTTGGCTATCCGTGCCCGGGGAGTTGAGGGTCAAGATCGTCAGGCTAATCGCAGCTTGAAGCTCAAAGTAAGACGGCCCAACTGCAGACCTAGAAAAGGGCGTTTGAAGTTCTGAGATCAAGTTATATCTGTTTCCTTTGCTTTCCTGGTTGAAGTCTTACTAGGGTTATATGGTCAAAGTCAGAGCTTACTGGAGCATTTTTGGATGCCCTGCGCACCTTGGCATTGTCTTGGGAAATCAGATACCATGTAGAATCATGGAGAGACTGTTGGCTCATGGGAATTGCGGGTTCACTTTGGCGATGGTGCATGTTGTGAGGGGTGAGGCCAGAGGGCTGTGCAAGTATTGAAGCGCTTTAAAAGGTTGTCCTGAAAGATTTTATACCACAAGAGTTTGACCACCTTAATTTACATGGTAGCATAGTTGCCCGGAGCTGGCGATATGGAGTTCGGGTCCAGGCGTGGCCCACCGCATCCGGAGCTGGCGCAGCATCTGGAGCTGGCGATGTGGGTGTTCGGGCCCAGGCGTGCCCAGCTGCATCCGGAGTTGGCGGAGGGGATCAAGACAACAAAGAGGAGGAGGAGGTGAAGGAGGAGCAGGAAGAAGGAGAAGGCGGATTCACACTTTTGTTAAAACCCAGAGGCCCTCACCTGGCAGGTGGCGAAATATACGAAAATGTACGAAATGTATGCAAGTGCTAGAACTGGAGGGGAAACCATGCACTCCGAACTAGTGGGGAAAAATCATTTGCAACTGGCGGATTTGACATCGATATTTGAACCATTAAAAAACCCTCTGTTGATGGCTTGAAGAAAAGGGATTTATACATATTTATACTACAAGGGGGGGCCCAAAACGAAAGCTAAGTTGGTGAATGTAGCTCCAATATAAAATGGTTTATGCTACGTATAGCTGTAGTTTATGATATTAATGTGGGTTTATAGACCAACTTAAAACTGGGGCCCCCACATTGCACCTCATTGGTTGTGGATTGTGCACGTTACACCCCCAACAAATAAACCAAAATAGGATAGAATGGGAATATTTATGAAACAACCAATAATTTTTGGGATGGAAAATGGGTTATTTTTTGATGGTTCCCACATGTCGTGTCAGTGTCAACACAGACGTTTGGTTCAACGAAACGGACGTCACTGACCTCACCAATACCTCACCATAAATCATGGGCAAGGGAATTGTCCCCAAGAACGGAGTGACATTTTGGGATTTGCTTGAACTATCACAGAAACCATTACTGACTGACGTCATAACTATGGCATACTATGGGCAACTATGATTTATAGCTAACTATGTCAAAAATAACTATTAAAATTTGTTTATAGTTATCCCATGTTATCCTATAACTATCCCCAAAACGGCCTTGAACCAGTTTACTTGGGGGTGCAGGCCGGGGATCACTAATGGTTACAACATCTTATAACCATGGCAATAGACAACCTTCACAGGGTGAGATGGTTCATCCTTATGTAAAACTATGGTTAAAACATGGTTATAACGAAGAATAACCACTATCTATGGATGATTTGGGGGTATCCCCAGTTTAGGAAACCTTATAACTTATAACCCTGAAACAATTATGGCTATATATTGATCCACTTATATGGTGCAATGGAACTGCACCCCGCGTAGAGAGTTCCATCGTGGCCAGGAAATAGTGGAGATGCTGAGCGAACTCGGGGTGGAGGCGGGGTGAAAACATTGGAACAAAGTTGTGGTGAGCAAGAAAGCACCAACGCACGCAAAATATGATCAAAATGGTTTAACCAACGCAAAATGATGGTTTTCCTTAGGAAGATATATAATATATAGTGGACATTTTGCCGAATATAATGGAATATTCCTTGCATACAATGTAGTGTTGAATATTCATGGATATTTAACAGCCTTCGGCATTCCGCCGGCCCTCTGGCCTTCGGCTTACAGGCCCAAAGCAGGGGCTGTGTAGAGCTGGTTGGTGTAAAAGGTTGGTTTGATGATGGTGATGAGGATGCTGATGATGAGGCTGATGACGATGAGGAGGAGGAGGACGACGATGACCACCGAGACTACTATGATGTGATGATGTAAATAAGGTGAGTGCTAGTTCGCTTGAGAAAAGAGATGAGGACGAGACATGTATCATAAGAACATCCACAAAACACGCCGGCAGGCCGGCGGATTCAATATTGAATACTCATGGATATTCCGTCTGGTAATCGAACATGGCTATTGGAAGCCCCAATTACGTGGAGGTTTTAATGGGATAAACCCTTATAGATGGAGGACAATGGAGAACAACTTGAAATTTGCGATGGGTTGAGTCATCTCAGAGCCCGATCTTTTATGAGTTTTAGATTTTTTTGATCTTTTGTGGGGGTTCCATGTGAACTTTTCCCAGTAGAATGATCGTCACCTCAAAACATTCCAAAATGATCAGGAAAAGCAGGTCAAGTCACCAGTGTCACTAGTTAAATCATGTTAAATCCATTTTCATTGTTCAGACCCCACGATTTTTGTTGGTGATACAACCACCTCCATTTCTGAGTTATCCACACTCTTTGGCTTCGCAGTGGCCAAGACCTGCATGTTGGGGAGTCTACACTGGCGCAGCTGGCGCAGGGCTGCACATTACACCCTGTCATCACGTAGAAAGACCATAGAGAGTAGCTATTCTCATGGAATCTTATCGGAAAATCATTGAATTAAATGGGGTATAGTGGGGATATGGGATAAAACATGATACAACATGATATATACTAGGGGCTGATGACATGTGGAGTGAGAAAACGTTCACCCCCGATAGACCGAAAAACATGTCATCTGTTCAATTCTAGGAGTGGTGTGGCCCAAAAAAAAGTCACATTTTCCTATGTCATCTGTCCTTCAGTCAGGTTCGGCCATGATGCTGCCCACATGACATGTAACCAGAAGATGCCAGAAACATGTGTGTTAATAATGAAGTTGTTCCCCCTTGGCAGCTCCACAGGTTACATGTCATCAGGCCTCACCGTTGCAGACCATCTACGGTAGGTGGATACCAAAGACACCAGCATGTTTAGACAACATAAACCTACCATGTTTTTATTTTTGAAAAAACTAAATGCACATATGCAAATGAAAAAACATACAGACGACAAGAATCTTATCGTCTGTATCGTTCTCTGCTATTTTTTTTTACGTAGCATAAACCCACCATGTCTCATTTTCTCGTTGTGGCTTTTCCGTTGTGCGCTACCCCGTTGTTCTCGTTCTGGCTTATTACCTTCATAATCCTATTTGTCTACCTGTATGTGTCTATATGTGCCAAAAAAGTCACACTTGCTCAAAATGCGAGGGTTTTGTAGGATTGATGTAAATATCCAAAAGTTGTTCATAACACATGCAAAACTTATTTCAAAAGAGTTTCGAATAATATTATTTCAAACAACTAGCCAACTCAATATGATGTGTGACTGAACATGTTTTTTTTTTTTAAACCCCATGAAATTATTTTGCTATGAAACCATGGGGAAAAAGACCATGACCAGCCACAGAAAGTGATTGGATCTATATGGTCTAAAGATGTCTTTTTTGTCTAAATGGTTGCATCCCTACCATGTGTTGCCCCCCAGGTCCAATAGGTAAGTTATGGTGAGTTGTGGTAAGTTGTTGTCCAAGAAATGTTGGGTCAGGCGCCAGCGAGCCAAAGTCGATTGATGCACCGAGAAGAGGCTGGAAATTGGAAGTGCTGGGAACCTCCAGGAGTGGTCTTGCTTTTCCATGATTTCCTGGCATTTTTTGAAGTATTTTTCGGGACCTTCATGTTGGATATGGATGGTTTTCGCGGGTTTATGACTCAGTGAACTTTGAATTCCTGGATGTGAACAGTGGAAAAAAACTAATGATAACTAATGTTTTAATATATATATATAATTCTGTCCTTGCTTCGTGGCATACATATCATTATTGTGGGCGAATTCCTCATTCTTTTTGTTGGTTCAACGTCCCCACTCTTTGTTGGCTTTTGTTCCGGAATTCCCAACTTTCATCAGCATCCTTCCTGTGTTACGGAATGGCAAACTATTTATACTGCACCCGGAAAATTATGATATTCATTATTGATTTATATATATATATATATGATATATATATATGGTACATATATATATATATAAACATAAATGTGATTATTGACAACATGGGGACTTTCCCAAACTATAATGGGATTGCAAAACATATCCATGCTATCTTGAGGGCCTTTGGTGGGGTGGATCACCCAGGATCTTATCATGATATACCTGGGGTAAACATACAGAAAGACGTGAAAAAACCATGGGATTTTTCGTTCGGAAAATGATCTGCAAATGGTGGAGAAAATCCACATCTACTGTATGTCGAGGGTGAATTTATTGGAGGGTATCCCCTTCATATCATAATAACCGAATGATATCCCCATTAGATCCCGGAACTTTTCTGCTTATATCCCCATTTCCCAGTCCGCATTTACCATGGTCCCATTTTATCCCCATCATATTCATTATATCCCAAGTTTGTATGGGGGTATACCCCATTCCCACCATTTCCGCATGGAGAGTAACATAACTACCCTCCGGTAAACTAACAGTTTGCTATTGAAAATGGCCCAGTCGAAATAGTGAGTTTTCCCATGAAAAATGGTGGATCTTTCCATAGTTATGTGACAATTTACCAGAGGATATAGATTTTCCCATTACATTTCCATTATATATCCCATTATATCCCATGAAACCACCTATTTCCTATGTTAGTTTACCAGGCCGGGTAACATATGTAGGATGATGTGATCAGTCCAGGGATTTCACCCAGAAATCATCGACTGAAACCCAGATGACTGAATGATCTGGGATACCCTACGGTAAACATACGAAAAACTATGGAAAGATCCACCATTTTTGATGGGTAAACTCACTATTTCGACTGGGCCATTTTCAAGTTCGCAAACTGTAAACGTTTACCAGAGGGTATCCATGGGTATCCCAGATAGTAGTTGTGATGTAGCCCAGATATTGCATCACGATGATGGTTGCACCCAGCACCTAGATACAACATCAATATCCACCAAACATGAATGATATTAATGCATCTAAAAATGGGGTACCCTCTGGTAAATTAACATAGCTATTGAAAATGGCCATTTATAATGAGTTTTCCCATTAAAAATGGTGATTTTCCATAGCTATGTTAGTTTACCGGAGGGTATACGACCCAACATGTCATCTTAATTGGGAAAATTAGGATGAACGGTTGTGGATTTGGGGGTACCCAATTCTCAGACACACCCCACTATTCACCCGACTCTATATACTGTTTTCATGTGTATATATATATAATATATAAGTAATTATAAGTATATATATATATATATATATGTGGAGTAATTTTGCAGCACCATCTTAAATTACCAGAGGGTATCCACCAGATACATATATATATATATACATATATATATATCCCCATGATATCCTCATGATTCTTTCAGCCATTGTTATACCCTGATGATCATTATCTCCCTACTATTTCCCCCAGAAGGAGAACATGAGCCCTCTAGAAAAGATAATCAACATTCTCCCAGGGCGTATCGTTCGGATATTCGGATATTTCAATATATTACATAATATGACACAACAGTATCTGCATCTCTTAACCATTTCCATCAAATCTCATGATCTCCCAACTTTTCCTGTCCAACTATTTCTCATATTTTCTCACTCGTTCCTTACCCTCTTGTAATTTAACATAGCTATGGAAAATCACCATTTATAGTGAGTTTTCCCATTAAAAATGGTGATTTCCAATAGCTATGTTAGTTTACCACAGGGTAAACATCTCATGTTTTCCCTATGTTTTTCCCCATGGTTTTCCCTTCCAAAACGCCTTGCCGCCGCCACCACAGCCCCTCCCCCCGGTTACCAGGTGCTCTGGGACGCAGCGAAAATGGGGGATGCACAAGCCATCCGCCAGGTGACGGCCAGGCCGGCGGCACTGCCAGGTACTGTAGGGGTTGGCAGATTTTATTCCACGAAAAATGGGTGATTTTATAGTGATAATATGGATTTGATATGGAAAATACCATGTGATTTTATATTTTCTATGATATCTATGTGATAAATATGGAATAATATATGGATTTGATAGTGATTTAATGGGATATTATTGATATATACCCTCTGGTAAACTAAGAGGTTGCTAGTGAACATGGCCATAGAAATAGTTGATTTACATTGATTTACCTATTAGTAATATACAGGATGGGGCCCTCAGTCGAATACGTTCAGTTGGTTTAGAAAAGTGGCTGAATAAGCTATGGTTTATGGTAGATATAACGAACTAGATAACTATGGTATTCATGGGGTTTATAAACCAACTTAGAACTGAGGGGCCCCATCCTGTATATCACTATGACAATAAAATGGTTAATCTGAACATGATATGATGTGGTTTTCATCATGAGGTGGAATATAAACCAACAAACATACCATCTGGTAAACTAACAGTTTGCGAACTTGAAAATGGCCCAGTCGAAATAGTTGATTTACCGAGCTTAAAGATTTACCGAGCTTAAAGATGTGTTCTATATGTGGGTTTCCATTAAAATGGAGGTATCCCCCAATAGCTGGATGGTTTTTCTAGTGGAACATCCGAAAATCAAATGGATGATCTGGGGGTACCCCCATTCTAGCAGACCTCCATATGTATATTATATCATACATGTAATGTAAATATATATATATATATATTACTATGATATAAATTACTATGACATATATATATATATATATATATGTTATAATGTTATAATAAGTGTCCAATTCTTTATCTTTTTTTTAATCTTATTTGTGTTTTTGCGATTGATATGATTCTAATTGAGGGAATCATAGTCTACTGTATTGTGAATGTACACTAGAAGCATAATGATTCGAACTAAGTATTTTATCATCATCCGAATGATTGTTGTTTCGCGAAAATGTTTTTCACGGATGTTCACTATAATATAATAGGATTACATTTGTTTGAAAACATATTGTTATATTATCATTATTATGCAACTTCTTTGTTTTGATAGTTGAGAATAGTTGACGTATCACACAAAAACTTCGAAACTTGGGTTATCAAGGGTTAGGCATGAGGGAGCTCAACCAGCATTATTAGGTACAAGTGGGTACGGTAAAATGACATGGTCTACACAAGAAATGACAAGTGAATTTGTGGTGAAAAAATTGGGCGAAGAGAGAAGAGAGAAGGGTAGGAAAATCACAATGTTCCTTAGGGAAATCATCAACAATCGTCTGTTTTCATGGGAAAATCACCATTTTCCTTAGGGAAATCATCAACAATCGTCTGTTTTCATGGGCAATTTTCCATGGCGAGCTGTTGGTCATTGCCAGAGGGTAGTCCGGGTAGCGGCACTTCATATTCACCTAGCAGCCCAGTCTTCCCAGTCGCGGAGTATGGTAAAGCCAAGCATGAAGAATCCCCAACTTTGAAATGGTTGGTAGAAATCTGTAAAAACCATTCCACAAGTGGCCAAGTCAAGGCTTATTACTAGATTTGCATGGATTGACCACATTAATTGAAGAAATGAAATTTATTGTTGACCACCCAATGTCGAAAAATAGGTACCTGCCCTATTGCAGGTTCATTCGTTGAAATAGGTTCTACATATATTTTCTCAATGTGAATTGTAACTAATCATTATTTGAGTATGGGTCAATACCTATAGATACATTTTTAGTGGGTTATTCACATCCATAAATCCCAGCTATTTTGGGGTTCACCAAAAGGTACCAGGGTTTTGACCCATCCCCATTTGACCCTCCTGTAAACTGTGCAAAAAAAGCAGTTTACCCACCATTTTTTTCGCTTGTAGATCATTTTCCGGAGGGCTTTCCCGCATGGCTGGATTCCACATGGCTTTCTGTAAAGGTGTCCTCTAGGGCAACTAGTTCGGGCTTGGCGGCAGGAGCATCTGGGGTTCAGATTGGATTGAGTCAACCCCAATCCAAATCTACTGCCGTAAAATATCCACATGATTGAAATCCCCCAAAAGTGCGAATCCAGATCCCAAGTCATTGACTAAAACTCAAAGAACAATGCTTTAGAACATCCTCCACTTGTAGATCATTCTCGGGGTTTCAGGTGCGATGACACGCCTCTGGACGTCAATGTGCAGGAGTGCTGCTGCTGGTGGGAGGGGTTTCCAATTTAAGGTGGGGATGGATGAAGATGAGGGCATATTTCTTTCACAAGACTGGGTCAAGCGGTAGGTTTTTGGTAGGTTTTGACGGTTTTGATAAAGCTGTTCTTTTCTATTTTCAAGTGGTGAATGTGGTAAACCCATGTAAACCCATGAAACCCGATCAAAAAAACAATTTCATTGGAAATGGGTTGTAAAAAACATCCTTAAATGACTAAAATGCGAGGTTAATTGTTGGGTTGTTCGTTTCTCTTGTGACCATTTTTGATTGGAGAAAAAAGATGTGCGGAATATCGAAGATTAGGCAGGGTTGACCACCAGAATGCAGTTGGTGTCGGATTAACACCCCATTTTGATATTGTTGATGAGTACAGATACCTGAGTAAAAGCCCACTGTATACATATCCAATTTTCTCCCATTCTATCCCATGACCGCATTCCCCATCCTTCATGATGTAAGGATAACCATATTTTACCACCATATGGAGGTTTCCTAAGTCATAGGGGTACCCCGATTTATCATCCATATTTTTGATGGGATTTTCCATGACATAAACCATACATTTAGGGGATCCCCCATGGCCTTGCACAACGCTGGGAGGAGCCAGGAGGTGACACTCCACTGTTGCTGGCCTGTGGTGTCGGCTTTGGCGCTGCCGCTGCGGTACGCGGAACTTCACAGTATTGCCGGAGGGTTTGAAAGGCTTTGCTGTACTAGGTTTAAGCACCCAAAAGCCTATTTTTTTACATTTTTTTTCAACATTTTTGAGATATTGGCAGGGTTATGTAAGGTTTCAAAGGAGTTAAGAGCAGGACAAATTGGGATATCGAGGGGAAAGGTTATCTTTTTTCTTTTATTGTTTAATAAACATCCATATGATGTCTTTGTCTTTGTATGTCTTTGTGTTGCTTTTTAAGGTTGATTGACTCTGGGTAAACCTTAGTGATGGGTAATCTAGTACTTTCATCTTTTGCTTTAAATGGGGGACAGACGTAAAATTGTCCTGAAGTAGATCGAATACGGACCTTTTTAACATGTTTTAACCATACTTATTCCCACTTTCGTTTTGTCTTGAATTTATATAATTCTATCTACTCAGGATGACCATACACGCATATAATACATATATAATCATAGAATCACACACACACACATATATATATAATACATAATATAATTACATAGCAATATTACATAATACCAAGCAGCTTTTTGCGTGTTGCTTCGGGTATCGAAGATTGGCCATGTTTCTGACTACGACTAGGGACATTTCATCTTGATGGATGGGGATCATATGGGGATATATGGGGCATAGAATGGGCATGTACCCGTTGGTAAATTAACTTGTTGACCCAGATAATCAGCAATTTTAAGTGGAAACTCATCTGAACCAACCCCGATGACTGCCAGGGTCGAACTGTTAATTTACTGGAGGCTAATATATATGATACACAAATAAGCTGGTTGTGATGCTTTCAAACATAGAATGATTCGGTTCAATCACTGCGATGATCCCGGATGAGCCCATCAGAGTGTTCCAGGTGGAGGTTCTCCTGCAGGTGGGGGACGACGGGACACGGGACGAAAAGGGGGGGTTGGAAAGTGGAGATTTTTCACCAACCACCCAGATGAACCATGAAATTTTTGTGGCTTTAACCAACCAACATGGTGATTTACCCTCTGGTAAACTAACATAGCTATTGAAAATGGCCATAGAAATAGTGGATTTACCCATTGAACATGGTGATTTTCCATAGTTATGTTAGTTTACCAGAGGGTAATCGGCAAGAATTAGGACTTACCAGCAAACAATGGTGAAACATGAGGAATTCACCAGCAAGAATTGTGAAAAATGGTGATTGAACTATTGAACCAACCAAAATTGATGATTTCAACTGGGATTTCACCAAACCATCACCAATGGAGTTCAATGCAATCTACCCTTTGGTAATCCACTTTGGTAGCTATGGAACGTGGTCCACAAACGCTTCGATGATTTGTCCACCTGGGATGCTCAGAACAGGAGAATCATTGGGGACCTCTCCACCATTGTTGGGGCAAACCCAACTATGATTTTGTTGGGTATATATATATATGCCAGATACTGTATAGTATTATACTGAAGTTATATATATATAATATATATATAGATATAGATACACATACATATCCTATAAGGTCCTAATCGACTGCTCGGCCCATCATCTCCCCATTCTTTTGCTAAAAACGTCCTCTCGGCGGGCCCAAACGTCGGCCCATCCAGGCCAGGGCGGATCCCAATTTGCCGGATCCCTACATGGGCGAAACCCCGCGGCTCGGCACATGCTGAGTGACTGAGAATAGGATCACAACGGTTGGTGGTTTTCCTGGAACCGACTGGAATTTTGGTGCTGACTTTCCCATCATATTGGGAATGGAACATCATCCCAACTGTTACTCACTCCATCATTTTTCGGAGGGGTAGGTCAATCACCGACCAGATCATAGGATAAAAATAGTGACAATCATCATGTTCAGACTCCGCAGACTCCGCAGATGGCTATAATTTATAGCCATAATTTCCAGACACACTCATATGGCAAGTTGGTTTCGCTAGAAATTGACACAGTTTATTGGATGATGGATCACTGATATTGACATCTGAGAGAACCTGGGGGTTCCGGCCCCAAAATCCATCCTTTATGAAGCCTGGTGATGTGGGAAATGATGGACATAACAGCGCCCCAAAAAGATGGACACGTAAAATCATATAGCCCCTGGTAAACTAACAGTTTGCCATGGAAAATCACAAATTTTAAGAGGTAAATCAACTATAAATGGTAATTTTCAGTAGCTATGTTAATTTACCGGAGGGTACTTGTAGTTCACCTTTGCTGCATCGTTTTTGGGCCTATTAGTTTCCTATCCTTTTTTGGGTTGCTATACCGTCGTATGACAAGGCTAAAACCACTACAGTTGGATGGGTAAAGAGCAACATAGAATAATTACTTGTTTTAAACATCTATTACCCTCTGGTAAATTAACATAGACCCTGAAAATCACCAATTTATAGTGGAAACTAATCTTCCAACCCCTATCTGGCAGGGTCTATGTTAATTTACTGGAGGGTATCTCTTAAATGGGATAACTGTCCACAATGCTTCGTAGTTTCCAGATGTTTTGAGGAGATTTTTCAACTATGGACCAGACGTACCCAGTCAGACCCAAAGCTTGAAATAGCATATTGTCTAGATCAAATTGCACGGCTTTATTGGTACCCTCTGGTTATTTAACATAGCCATGGAAAATCACCATTTTTAATAGGTAAACCATCTATAAATAGGCCATTTTCCATGGCTATGTTAAATAACCAGAGGGTATCTCCCATTTGCAGACCCAGTTGCATCATAGTTGCTATCCCATTAGATCCTAACCATTGATATACATTGAAATGGGATAGCACCATTTAATTGGTATATCCCCATCATTGAAAGGTATATATATATATATAAATGGGGAGATACCAATTTTTTCCATGGTGCCAAATGATATACGCAATGATATACTAAATGACATTTAATTGGTATATCCTCATCATATCCCATTTTGCACCGACATCTCCATGGAATCTCCATGTCGAGGTTACATCGTGCCGTGTCGGGGCCTGGGAACCCCCAACTTCCCGGCCATTGAACGCATGGGATGACGGTCATTTAACCCGAAGGTTTCCCCATGATTTGTCAACTCAGTTGATCCGCCGGTTAGATGTGTTAGATACTGCCCTTTTTGGTATTTCACAGTTCGCGATGGAAGGCATTAGCCCATTTAGTTCGATGATAAACATCCGCATAAACATGATACCCTCGGGTAATTTGTTACATAGCTATTGAAAATTGCCATAGAAATAGATAGAAATAGTGGATTTACCCATTGAACATGGTGATTTTCCATAGTTACGTTAATTTACCAGGCCGGGTCATTTACCTATTAAAAACCGGTAATTTTTCCATACATTAAACAACCAGAGGGTAGATAATCTGTTTCATTGTTAGTTGGGTTGACATTTAGGCCCAGCGTTTTTTGTTGTTGGTTTGGTTCTGTTTAGTTATGAAAAATATTTGCGTTGCCCTCTGGCAATTTAACATGACCATGGAAAATCACCATTGTTAATAGTTTCAATAGATTCTTAACATGACCATCAAACATCACCATTGTTAATAGGATTTAATAGGTACATCATTTAAAAATAGACCATGTCCCATAGCCAACTGTTCAATTACTAGGATAATCCATGTAAATCCCATTAAACGATATTTTGTGGTTTAGTGAACTACCACCATGAAATCATAGATTTTTGGGTTAAATCAGTTCAATCACCCTCCACTGGGGTAAGAATGGTTGGGGATAGTTTCAATCCGCCAAAAAAACATTGTCACATCTTGAGGCTGGGAGGATCAAGTTTGAAAGTGCTCATGTTGCTGTTGGAGGCGGCCCTCGTGGTGTTTTTGAGACTGGGAAAGACTGGGGAAAAAGACCTGGAAAATCATGTTGTTTGGATGGTTTTCAAGTCGTTTTGGGAGGCTCGAGTTAACGAGATGTCATGGATCATTCATACTGTTTTTACCAGGACTTTTGGATTTGATGATCAAACGTAACACATACTATGTGGCATAACATTTGGCGATAAACTTTATAAAAAACAAACACATTTCTTTCAGTCACACGGTCAAATATTACCTGGTAATACACATATTTCACATAGATATTAGTACGGTTTAATATACCAAATTTGTTACTTTCATCCACTAACTCACGTAAAAACGTTGACCATCCCATCACCGGTTGGTGGTGACGACGTGACGGTGACATGGTGATTTTTCTAGTGATGGTTGTGGTAATTAGTGGTTTTTATAGGCTATAAACCAAGAAGAATGGGAATATGATGGTGATCTGGTTTTCAGAAAGTGACTGGAACCAATTGGAACCATGGAATGGATTATGACTTTAATGATATTGGGATACTAACCCCAAGTGACGAACTCATATTTTTCAGAGGGATAGGTATACCACCAAAAAAAAACAATACATAGATCATCACCTATTTATTAGTTGGTGGTTTCATAAATAGACTTTGATTATAATCTGGGACTAATCATTTGGGTGGATCATTTCCCATTGGTAATGACCCACATAGCTATGGAATCGCTACTTTCCATAATCATCGAACTAAATGGGCCACAGGCGGCTATAGCTTGGTGAACTCAAAGTCGAAATCACCGTATTTTTTGATGGTTGGTGGTTCACCCACCGCCATTGTTTTTATGATCTTTGCTGAGAATTCATGATCTTTTACCCTCTGGTTATTTAACATAGCCATGGTATAGACGGCCCATTTATAGATGGTTTACCTAGTAAAAATGGTGATTTTCCATGGCTATGTTAGTCATAACCAGATGGTACCCATTTTGTTGCTGGGCAGTTCTGATATGTTACCCATTTTCTTTGCCGCAAAAAGAACACGGGTGAACTCCAGATTTTCGGACCAGGCCAGAGCCGACCCCACACTTAAAGACCTGACCCAGCGCAGCGCCGCAGACATCGCCGAGAGCTGGCGCGGGGACGCCGGGAGAAATCTCCAGAATGGGGATAGTAGGATATGGTGGGATTTTGTGGGATATGTATTTATGATATTTCATTATATATTAATATATGTATGTATATATATATATGTATATGTATGTATAATATATATATATATATACATACTTGGATAATCTTGGATTCATATAGAACTTAATATAGAATTGGACATGTTGTTTTTTTCAGCCCCCGACAAAGGTCACCCAGCGGAAATTCCGGTGCCAGGTCGTATTCTGATGCCAAAGAGGTCTTGATGGCTGCACAGGAAGGAATGCTGTGAGGAAAAAAAAAGCCTCCCAAAAATAGACCCTGCTCTTTTGTTTTTTTTTTGGGACAGAGATATCATGTTACAAATTATGATAGGATATGTTAGATATGTTCCCTTTTTTTTGGGTATGCAGGATTATATGATTAATATGTAATTATATGTAATTATGTATGTATGTATGTAAGTAATGTAATGTAATGTTATGGTATGGTATGGTATGTACTGTATATATATATTACAGTAATATACATTATATATATATATATGTATGGATAGGTGGAATGATGGTAGGGTTAGGATTGGGGCATCCCAAAATAGTCTGATTTCAGGTTTTTTTCCATGGGGTGATGTGGATAGGTAAGTTCCTCAAAAGGGGTCGCTTGTTGGCAAACCTTGGCTTTACGCTATGAGGATTACCCTCTGGTAAACTAACATAGCTACTGAAAATGGTGATTTATAGTGGATTTACCCATTGAAAATGGTGATTTTCCATAGTTGTGTTAGTTTACCAGAGGGTATATATACTAGTTGACAGTCTGTCAGTTGGTTTTAATCTTTATGGCAGATGAAGGTTCCAAAATTTCAGCAAGGTCCACTAGTTGAACAATCAATAACACTCATTGTAGCTGGAAGGGTATCCAACATTGGATCTCTTGATGACACAACCCGTTTCTGCTTGGATTTTTCCCCTAGAATAAATATCCAAAGAAATACCAAGAAAAGTACATGACATGATAAGACTAATAACTTATATATAATGATATATATATATAATTATATATTTATATATATATATATATTAACATATGATAACATGGAAAGTTGATCCAAAGTGACAACCTGTGAGCCGCTCGCTGCTCGTGTCTCGCGCACGTAAAAATTTCGGCTCAGCGGCGCCAAGCTGAAGATGCCGCTGAATAGTGCGCCTGGCGGAGTTGGTTTTCAGGGTCGAAATGCGTCCATGATATTTGGGTGATGCTGGGAATAGAGCAAGCTCCTTACATATTACGACATTTAAATATGTGGAGGGCGGGCCAGACCGCGAGGCCCCGGAGGTAGTATGAAATACCAGTTCGTATATTTAAATGTAGTCACCGCATGTTTAAATGAATTGGATTCCGTATTTTTAAATGGCCGGGCGGGCCAAGGAAAACCTTCCCGGAGGTAGTCTAAAATACCTGTTCGTATATTTAAAAATCCGTATATTTAAATGTAGTTACCGTATATATATATATATTTACATGGTCATTTCATATCATTTATAGCTGTAGCTGTTTTTGGACGATTTTTGGAATCATCCCAGTTTATTGCTGAGAAACTGGTGAAATACGGTATCACCCACCCAAGTGGTGTTACAAGTCATAGCCCATCGGCACCAGAGATTCGACTCCGACCACTTGTTGCTCCGTGGCCGCCAGGTAAAATCTCGGTTCCATTCGCTCCTTTGGAGCCACCCAAGAGCAAATATGAGCGCGGCACTGAGGTCTGTCAGACTGTCAGGATCGGCCTCGGAGTTTCATCCCTTTGCCCTGATGGGAACCATCCCTTTGCCGAAACGCAGCAGTGTAGTACTCGAAACCAGTACGAAACGTATATTCTGGGGAGCAAAAATGGGGGGAAGTCAGCGAAAATGGGGATGATGCCCCTCAGATCCATGGGACCTGTGGAAATCCACATGCTCTCAACGATCAGGTGGGGTTTGATGTATGGGTATGGGTCAATACCTATTAATACATATTTTTAATGGGATGAACATCCATTTACCAGCTATTTTGGGGTTCACTAGGTACCAGGGTTTTGACCCATCCCCATATTAATATTTAGGCCCAATGACTTGAGCAATAGCCAAATGGGTTTGTCTGAAAATAGCAATTTGCCCATTGAAATGGCTATCTGGTGGCCCAATTTTCAAGGTCTACTCCATTACATCTTCACAATTCTCCAGATGGGGGTTTCCTAAGTCATGGGGGGGACCCATTTTATCATCCATTTCGAGATAGGTTGTTCCATGAACCATCCAGCGTGTTTGGCTTACCCCATGACATTCCGGGAAACCTCCAACCTCCGATAGCCGACAACCAGGGTTCATCCCTGAGGTCGACGTTGACGATGCTGGAGTTCAATAAGAAAGGTGTGCAGGAGATGCGACAGCGCCGATCCTTTCTGGGTGCCGTTGCACGGTTGTTTTTTTCAAATAGAGTCGGTGGGTTTTCCACAATGTCATTTGCACCATCCACCAGTCATCATTTTTAATATTTTTATAGATGGTACAGTATGTTTACCATTTCCCAGTCATGGGTGGTGACAGTGTTTTACCCACAAAAAAAATCACCAAACCTCTATTGGGGGGATGGTTTGTGATCAGGTTTACCACACCCAATTTGGGTATCATCGTGGGTTCAATCGCCATGGATCGCCACCTTTGGCCCCTGGCAGCGTAGGCTTCTTGGCTGTTTTCTTTTAAATGCGACTGAGCAATGAAACCATCCCAACTTCAGTTAGAAACATATCCAAGAAACGAACATCTTATTTGGCTGCTACAACCAATATTTTTTCATAGATGTTGCCTTCAAATCCCCCTTCAACTCCGATGAAACTGGCTGAAGTGGGGACTTCCCGGGTCACTTTCGGAGGATAAGAGTCTGAAGAGGGATGCTGGGAAGCCACCCAAGCACCTCTACGAGCACACCATCGAGGCTTGTGAGACTGGGTGAACCTTGGGTAGTTTAGTATGTTTAGTGCAACTTACCCTCTGGTTAAGTCACACACACAGTTTTAAATGTTTTTAAGAGATAAATCGTGGTAAGTCATCGAACTAAATATAGCTAGATTAGTTTACTCAGCGTAGTCATTTGCTATAAATGCGAAAATATGCTATATATCAACCAACCGAATAAATTAACCAAATGAACATGTCGTTTTTGCAGGATATCTAGGATTGGCAATGTCGAGAGCCTTGTTCTTCCCCGGGCCCTGAGGTGAAATGGGCGGAAGATGGTGGCCCTATTGGTAAAGAGAAGTTCAAAAAGAATCCTGGCACAGCAACTGGTGGAATGCGGGGAGGGATGATGGACCGATGGGCGTAACTAACTGGTCCTTTTTGGGGCCAATGTTTGAGTAACTTTAATGATGGTAATTTGGGGACAAGCCATGCGATCTGAAAAGCTCTCGGGGGGTTGGTTCAGGGCTTTACTTGCAAGGCTTTACTTGTCACACTCAACGATGGCGTGATCCGCACAGGGGTCCAGAGTTGCTTGTTTTGCTGAAGCCTTGAAGTTGGATCATTTCGGGGGTTCCCTAAGGAAGTGAAGCCGCTAATTCGCGTGGTTTGCCCTGTACAAAGCTTCAAAAGAGACGAGACGCGCTGTGCAACTCACGCTGAATCTTCGCCAAAAACGGGCTGCTGGGTTGTGACCTCGGGTCAAAACAGGAAAGACATATTTGGAGGTTTCCTAAAATAGGGGGGTGCCCCCAAGTCAACCATCCAGCTATTGGGGTACCCACCATTTATGGAAAACCCCATATGTGACAGACCTAAACATGGGGTACTGCAGCGGTTGAACCCACCCAGGGAAGCCATCGAATTTGAGGGGAAAAACCATGGAAAAAGCATGGAACAACCATGGAACAACATGGTTCCCTTCAACGAATCCTGGTGTTTTTGGTTGTTTTCTGAAGCACGCTAAGCACGGTGCTCGCCCCGCAATGTTTGCAGATTATGAAGCTGTGGTTCCAATCCTTATCAAGTTGCTAAACTGTGCATGACGTGATCGAAGAATGATGACTCCAGAGAAACAGCAGAAGCTGAGAATAACATCACTGAGACTTACATATGAATCTATTGTATTTAGACCAGGTAGCACCTATGAAACTTACAGAATCGTACTAATTTGTATGGACCAAATACATCCAAATACACGCTGATTTGGAGATCATATATCCTTTGACAGTCAGAAGACCTGCCAATCAGCACACATCGCTGGAAACTTCGTGCTCTAGATGATTTTCTATTGATATTTTCGGATATAGCTGCCAGTTATGTCCCCATTTTTCGATATTGAACCATTGCACCGTAGATTTCGACCATCCTCCGTGGCAGGGTCCCATCGCACGCCTCAGAGCTAGAGCGAGCCATGTGGTCCCCTTGTCCAGCTGCTACGCGGCCTCACGAAACCAGAGGCTCCGTCATGGTAATCCCAATGAATATACTGATGGTTCATCATGGTGAATGATGGGTATTAAATTGCATGATATAAATTACGGTATATAACTTTTATAACTTATATAACCAACAATAATAGATGAAGAATGGATCACTGGAATAATGTGGTAGACCCAATGCCATAAACCATCCCCAATATCCCCAGATGGTAGGTTTATGGCATTGGGTTTACCACATTGTAACTATTCCTATTTGGGGGGAAGCGCCAACTTTTTTTTTCAAAACCAAGATATGTTCCAAAGATGTCTGGACGAGATCTCCACCAAAGTGAAACTACCAATTGTTTATGGTCTAGGTTGCAGGTAGTGTACAGTTAAATGGGAACGACCTCTTACAAGTAGATCTACAAAGTGGGGCGCCCAAACGATAGCCAAGTTGCGTATTAGAACTCCAATAACTATGGTTTATGATACGTCTAACATCGTCTAACTATAGTTCATGGGGCTAAAAAAACCAAGTTAGTTGATAGCGTGAACCGTTGGTTTAGAAAAGTGGCTGAATTCTATGGTTTATGGTAGATATATATGTAGATATAACGAACTAGATAACTTGATAACTATGGAATTCATGGGGTTTTTAACCCAACTTACAATTGGGGGTAAGTAACCCCAATAAGTCATCCCCAAGTCATCACCATGTTTTTTTTGGGTGAAAAATCCCCGACATAGCCTCCGTTGAAGCTCCAAACATCGCCGGTATATTGATGGGATCCATGGCACATATATAGCAGCACCGTTAGGATCCTATGGCTATGCCATTTTGGGGTGTTGAATTAAACTGACACCTTCAATTTTGACACCGAAAAAACCTGTCTACACAAAAACTACAGCCACGTGCCTTATGTTGTTTTCTATCTAGTACGGGCACCTTTCAATCGGTTCAGCATGTTTCAGCAATGTGTACATCATTGCCAAGCTCCCCAAAACTGCAATTGTTCTGTGCCCCCAGAATGTTTTTGCAACTTGAGTACGAAGATATACGAAGATGAACCAAGAAAATTCAACATCTAATCTACAATGTGATCTCCCCTACTGAGCACAAGTTCTTTACTTAAATTACTTCAGTAGACCACCTCGGATTTATCATGATAAATCTCATGAATAGTTTATGATATATCCATGGTTTGTTGCGCAGGCGGCTGCCGTCCGTGGTGATCCATGGCCACATCTTACAATCCGGATCATCGTGGCTACACCGATCCTTGGGTGCACGGCTTACGAAGCCGTCGATGAGTTCGCCAGTTAAAAAATGGGATCCATGGGTTGATGGATGGAGATTTCTGAAGGGGATATCTATTGGGTATATATATATATATGTATATATTATATATATATATGATCCATATTAATAAATGATTGGGCTATGGAGATAGAATGGCATATCTGGTTGGTGGTTTCAAAGATTTGTTGAACATTTTCCATGATTTTTTTGGGTTGAAACCACCAACCAGAGATAGAATGACTATCTGGCAGTGCATGGTGGGAGCTGAAGCTGGCTCAAGCCAGTCGGAGCAAACCCCAGTTGGAGTTTCACAAAAAACACGCCACTTGGTCACTGGCTTGATTTAGGAGGTTTCCATGGGGGATATCCCCAATTTTTTATGGTTTATTTCATGGAAAATCCCGCTTCAATGGATAATTTTTTGGCTACCCCCATTTTTAGGAAACCTCAATTTGTTGCCATGAAGCTTGATGGTTTACATCACCAGAGGAATTTATCCCATTTTTCCACACGAAAATCCCATATATATATATTATATTATATATGTATATTATCCATTATTATCCCAGAAAAAGACGTTGAACAGGGAAAAAACCACCAAAATGGGATGGTGAAGACTTTTCCGGCATTTTTGTTTTGGCTTGCTATTAATTAATTAATGTGTATATATATATAATTATATAATACACAGAAAAAATACTGTTTTCATCTTTTTCAAGATGTGGACTCCCGTGGAATCCTTGACGAATTCACATCACCCAGGATTTGGAATCCTTGTTTCGCGGAGACTTTGATGAAGGCGGCTGAGCACCCTGGGGGATCGGAGCACCGGTTATCTCTTGAAGCAACGATAGAGCTGTTTCTTAAAAAAATCGCAGTTAACACATCTCTTTCAGAAATTCGTTATATAATGTTATATATATATATATCATCTGGTTGGTGGTTTTAAACATTTTTTTTATTTATTTTCCATTTAATATATTGGAAATAATCATTCCCATTGACGAAGTCATATTTTTCTAGATGGTTAAAACCACCAACCAGTCATGTTATATCCCATGATATCTCTAACTCATAGCAGTTCTCCCTATAACCATGTAACTTTGTTTGAACATAGGATAGCCCCAGAATTCATTGTTAACTGTTATCCCCATAGAATCACCATAAAATTACCATATCATTACCATATCATTACCATATATCATATATCACTAACATTTCCTAACTTTACGGGTGCTCTGTCGTTGCTCTGTTAGGATTCTGGTCACATTTCCAGGTGCCTTGCACTTGGAGTTGGGCAAAGATGCCTTGCCTCCCAAGCCCGTTGCGGCGTGGCGAAAAATGGGATTTCTGTCGAACTGAAAGATACACAATGGACAATTTTATACATATCTATCACGAATAGAATGGAAAATTATTAGGTAAATGAACCATTAATTTAGTTTGATGTTTTTAAATGTCTAAATTCATTAAACTTCGATAAGTAGTTTAAATGGTAATTGATGGTCATTTCATCATAAAATTGTACTTGAAGAGAATCACCATGTTTGATAGTGAATTCATCAAAAACCAAATGGGTCTTGAAATGAGCGTCATGCTGGTGAAGGGTTCTATGATGTTCTATGTAAGTTGCCCAAGTTGACATGTGAAAAAATGAAACGGCATTTGTGTTTGCCTTCTTTCTATTCTTTCTTGGATGGGTTTATATAGAGAGAATCTGGCAAGAATAGGTGATGTACCAGAGAACTCCATTTTGACAGGTTTCTGAATGGTTTCCCAACTGGTTGTCTGATGATGGAGATTACTCCAAAAAACACATTCTTGTTTTCATCGGAAAAAGAATATCACACATCAACCTGGCTGGATTTGTTTCCGAGATTTTGAGGCCAAAATATGCCATTTTTTTCAAAGAAAGATGACAAACCCACTACCCTCTGATTATTTGAACAGCTACAGTAGCCATGGCCCATGAAAATACATCGATGATAAGAATGCTGATTGACCTAGCTATAAAGTCCTGATTTTCCAGTTCGCAATGCGTTAAATTCCCAGCGTCAGTATCTCTACTCTGAAGCTCTGCACCAGGTGATCTGGGATGTGCAGACAGGGCATCGACGCTTGTGTCCCGCGGCGGAGCCCAACAAGGTGGGTTTTCTTAAGTCATGCTGGATCCCCAGTCGTCACCATGGTTGTTTCAATACGACAAACTGATCAAATTGATGACTTGGGATGAGTTCGGGCCTATGACTTTCGGAAACCTCTGTAAATGGGAAGATCATGTTTTAACATGGGAAGATCATGTGAAAAACATCGGAAAAACCTCTGGAAAAACCTCTGGAGGACTCAACCCCTGCAGGCTCCAGAGTCGGCCTCCACCGCCTCCACCGCTGCCAGCTCCGCAGATTCCCCAGTGCCATCGCTGGGGGCGCCGGGGTATCTCCTCAGCGTTGCCCCGGGCCCCAACCCCACGCAGCGCCCCCTGCGCCACACGGCGCCCGGGGAGTTCTTCGCGCAGTTCCGGCGGCCCGTGCGCTCGGCGGCCAAAGACAACCAGAAGCGCAGCGAGTGGGGCACCGAGTGACCGAGTGCACCACGGGGTCAGGGGAAAACCCGAGTGGTGATTGGTGATTTTTCTGGTATCTACGTCACTTTAAGCAAGAGGTTAGCATCATTTACCATCTAAAATTTGGAAAATCTTGGGAATCAAGGAAAGTTGGGATGCAACCAACAAAACATGGCAGATTTTTGCAGCTGAAATTGGGGTGCAAGATGCTCACCGCCCAAACATATGGTCATTTGACCAACCAAAATGACGATTTCACCGATGTGGATCCAACCTCCCAAACATTGGTGATTAAACCAACCAAAAAATGAGAGTCACCACCCAAATTATGGGATTTAACAATATTATTGAACCCATTAGTACAGCGGCAAAGTGCAATGTGAATGGCACGTTGATGGGATATGAAAAAATGTTCATCCAATAATCGTCTATCATATTTTGCTGCGTAATCCCGCTATCCAAAGTTGTAGATGATTATGAGCTCGCACAATCAAAATATCATCAAAATCAAATAAGATTAAACACCCATGATCGTAGTATCCCAAATACTTGCGATATCACAGTCACACAGTCTAATTATCACGATTGTAGAAATAAGTAACAATTAACCAATAATCCATGATCAAAAGTAATGGTGAAATAGAACTCCGTAATCATAGTATCCCAAATATTCTCCTGAAGTATCATATCCATATTATCCCGTACTCTCATACTATATAGTGTATCTCCTACATTTTCCTCGTAATATCATTATTAAGTATATATGTTGATGCAGGATTAATACACGTATATTGAGTGATTTTTAACATAGGTTGTTTCCAGTATCAATATCATATATTAACACCATCATTCCCCATCGCATTTTCTTATAATACATTCAATATTCTCCAAAGTATTCCCTATTAAAGGTTATTTAATAATATTAATCCCATAGAACACATGATTTTCCTCATAACACCATATAGTAATCAATGTAATATAAATACCACAATATCACTATTAATATCTGACTCAGCATCTAACACAACCTTTTTTTCCTCATAATATTAAGTCAGATGCTCCTTTTTTTTCACTCTTCGAAAATCCCAGGGTTTTGGCCGCCGTCACCTCCATGGCCAACGAGCAAAAGGCCAGAAAACTGGAGGTTTCCGAGTCATTGGAGGTCCCCATGAAATTCCATTTTAAGATGGGATTTCCCTTAAGAAATATTCACCATCCAGCTTACTTCATGGGTACCCCATTTTTTGGGTTTAGCATTTTAGGAAACCTCAACTGGGTGGAGTTGATCGATGGTTCAGGCCATGATTGACAACATCTTGGAACAGTGTGACAAGGTGTCGCGCATGCAGCTTGGCCCAGCTTGGCGCTGGAGACAGGTGCAGACATGGAAAAAAGGATGGAAAACATGGCATAGAAACGCTTCGGTGGTTCATTGATACGTAAATATCAATGACATATATGTTAAATGTATATTTGTAATTATATATATATACATATATATATATAATATTATATATATACATATACTATGTCCCTCATCCATTTAGACGCATTAATCATTATGTTCTGTATCATATATTAATTTTCGTGTCCCCTTTCAAAAACAGTCCCCAGATGTTGGATGGATCTTTCCATGGCGAACTGAAACTTAAATAACCAGAGGGTAAAGTGAAATTTCAATCATTCCCAAAGAATTTCCCATGCAAATATAAATAGACATGTACTGTATGGACGGTGATTTGAACATACCTTGAGAGCATACCCGAAGTCCCTTACGAAAACCTCAAACGAAAGGAATCTCTTACCATGGCCGGGGGTCTGTTGCATTTGTCGAAATGAAGCTAATTTTTCATCCCACCATGGAAACGTCGACAAAGCTTTCAGCGTTTGAATGTAAGTTTAATAACGAACATGAACCAGATTCATTAACAGTCATTAAAATTCATTAAACATATACAAATATCCGAGGATATATGATGATATATGGGATAAATGATGATCTATCATCTCTAATATCCCATATATCATCTCTAATATCCCATATATCCCATATATCCCATATATGTTGAATATCTAATACAGATTCAACCATGATTCAGCCGACTGTACCTCTCGGACCGAGGATTTTGCTGGCCACGGCCAACGCCCTCAAGGAGTCCAATGCCAAAGCGCAGAAGCCCATGCCGTGGATGACGGCGCGGTCGCACATTAAGAAGGACCCGGGGGACCCGTTGGACGATCTCGCCGGAGAACTCGTGGATTCGAGCAGTTCATCGGATTTAAAGCGAACAGGGACATGGAGGGACAAGATTTAACTGGATACCAGAAATCAGGTTTCTGAATTGTGCTTGAAGTGGGATTTTGACCGTTTTGACCCGCTCTTTTTTGTTTTTTTTGGGTTGTAAGTGAAAAAAATGGAGTGACTGCCAAACGAACAAACATTGGGAGTTTTGACAAGCAAATTCTATAAACATCAAGATTTAATCAAACATATTTTTGGTCCGGTTTTGAGCGCCCTAAACATGGGGGACTTGACCGACGGTGATTGATAATTGATGAACAGCTTGGATCCAACCGGCTTGAAAATCATGAAACACCCAAAACTTGGATTGTTATAGTACCCTTTAGCCACGTTTGATTCTTGGATAGTTATATCATGTTATATCCTATATTGTTATCTCATGATTTTTTTTTGGGGATTTCCATCGATTTCCCATTGCTTCAACTTTTCACAAGAGGCTTTTGACCCCGGGACAGTCGCGTAGATGTCGACACGGTGTCCTCGGTGAGTTTTTCTGTCGAACTTGACAGGAGCTTGCGCAGTTGGCTTCTTGGCGTCACTGTGGGAGGACCAGTTGTGACATGTTGTGACCCACCATTTTTCTATCCAAATCTGAGATTTTAACCGCTAGGACTGAGATCTGCACAGGCCATTTCAGAATCAACACACCGGATTTGAAGCCTGAACAAGGGAATGCTTTTAATGGGAATTTGCTTATCAACAAAGAAGGGAAGGTTTCAGCCAATGAAACATTCACATTAAAGCCACAACGGCATTGCATCAAAATTGTCAAACCATCCAGTGGTTTCAAAACATCATTAAGCATCATGGAAAACCCGTTGATGTTAAACATGATTTAAACTGAACATCAATGATGAATGATGGTTTATGTTGGTGATTCTTAATGATTTTTAGCTCCATTTTCAGACACATCGTTTGTTTATCGGTTGACAAACCAGGATTTCGAAATCATGCCGCATCGATTTTGTCGTTTTTTTGTTCCGCCGAAACGCCGAAACGTCACCGGAGTTGCTGACTGAGGCGGGGTTGGATGAAGTCCATCGTCTTTTAGATGTTAATCAATTGGCGCCGCGGATCACGTGAGGGTCTGGAAGAGCCCATGGTAGCGAAAGATGCAAAAAAAACATGGTTCGAAAGATGGGTTTACCATAGGAAATCATAAGAAAACCATAGGGAAATCATATAAATACATAGGAAACCATGCTGGTTGGTGGTTTGGAACATGACTTTATGACTTTCCATATATTGGGAATTTCATCATCCCAACTGACGAACTCCATCATTTTTCAGAGGGGAAGGTCAACCACCAACCAGACAAGATGGGTTTATGAAATCAGCCTAGCATTGGGATATTTTTTATCCACAAATTATGGGGATTCAACGAAGAAACATAGGGGGTTTCATGGTGATGACGACCGCGAGTGGGGCCTTTCTTGGGCGACCTCATAGCTCTCCAATGGTTAAGAAGTCGAGGGTGGAAAGCATCAACGGGCGATGGGCTGGAAGTGTTTGGGCGATTTGAAAGCCATGTACAGAGATACCCTCTGAGGGATTAGAAACATCAAACTATGGCGATATAAGATGATATAAGTGGATATAGATATAGCTGATAAATGATGGTTGGTTGATGATTAGTTCGGGGATTATACTACCCAATATATTGGGGATTATAATAATCCAAGAACGGTTAATCCCTATAAACCAGCCAGTAGAATGGAATGATAGAGGGATTTTGAACACTGCTCATGTAAAGTAGGTCAGTTTTCAATAGGTACATCATCGATAGATGGGCCATTTTCCATAGTTAAATCGCCAGAGGGGATGCCGATGCCGTCACCATGGTGCGTGGTGCGCGTTTTGGGATGTCTCTCATGTCGGAATATCCAGAGTGACACGATTATTACAACGTGATGGCCCCTACTTGGCTGAGTTGTTTACACGTATAGGCCGTATAGGCTTATACCCTCTGGTTATTTAACATAGCCATGGAAAATAGCCCATTTATAGATGATTTTCCCACTAAAACCACCATTTATAAGGGATTTTCCATGGCTATGTTAAATAACCAGATGGTAATAGTGTTTATCAAAGACATCAATAGTTAACTGGGTTTAGGAACCAACTTATTTTCATGAAGGGGCCCAGGGGCACATTCGCATTCACTCGAATTACTTTGACAAGATTACTTCGCAGTGTTTCACAACTCCTAAAGCCATATCTCAGGCTTTATCATTTGTCAATGATAATGGGATTTGATGTAATTCATTCTAGAATTTGATTTATACAAACATCTACAGGAACATCCTACATTTGATTGCAAAGACTATGGTTTCCTCTTGAATTTCTCGAACATTTTCTAGAACATTTCCATCTGATGTTGACGGTGATGACGTGCCTGCCGCCCATGTACTGCGCCTGCCACTGATATGATCGTCATTTGTTGTCCCTGTGCCACCCTGCTTAACAAAAGTCAAGTAATTAGCTATTCACTTATACAATTTATATGCCAGCAATCCCTTCCACCTAATATTCAACACCCCACAGAAACCATGGTTCAGTTGGCCATTTGCACATACTTGGAACCATCCAATGGGGATGTAATGAACTAATAACTATTATACTCTTAATGTGAAGGGGGGAAACACATCTTAAGATTTTCAGCATTTCATATCTGGTTTCCCCATGGTTTCCCCGAAATTTCATGTGGGTTATCCCCTCTCGTCATCCGCTTATCTTTTTATGGCTGCGATGTGTTACCGTCCCCATGGCCCCATGGCCCCAGGACTATCCCGAGACCGATCAAACCTTGCTCTATTGCTCTCCTGAGGACCTGGTCATCCGAGAAAAAACAGGGCGGTTTCATCCATGGTTTTTGTCCCATGTTAATTACCCTCTGGTAATTTAACGTAGCTATTGGAATTGCCATTTATAGTGGATTTTCCCATGAAAAATTGTGATTTTCCATAGTTATGTTAAATTACCAGAGGGTAACATGTATAAATGAACATCCAATAAACATTGGTTACCCAATTTTCGAGCCATAGCCAAATCAAAGTATAGTATAGGGACGATCTAGAAGCTACAAAGAACATAGTTGTTCCACAAATGGCATGGTAGGCGCAGCATGTAATTCCAACAAAAGGCATGTGCACTTGGAAGCTCATTTCGACCATGAAAAAGGACATTTTTTCCAGGTCAACATTTGGATTTCCCAAGTTGAAGCTATCCCCGTTTGTTCCTTTGGGCCTGGCGCCGTTTTGAGTTTTTGAGTCGCCGCCAGGAGAGGAATGTCAAGGCTCAGATGGAGTCCTTTCTGCTGCAGAGCGTGAAGAAATTTGCCAAGAACCAACGCAGTCTCACGGACTTTCCGCCGGACTTGTGATGGGGTGGGTGTTAAAAGGCATTTTTAAGGAGGACACGAAAAAACGAAAAACCATGGTTCCAAAGTCCTGTTGATTGATGATTCATTGGGGGATTCTAGTACCCTTCATATGTACGTATATATGTTATTATATAATATATATATATATATATATTGTATTATATTATATATACAGTATATTATGTATATTACATTATATATATACATATTATATACATATATATTATATTATATACATATTATATATATATTATATTATATATATTATATTATATATCATACATTATATACATATCATATTATGTATATATATTACATATTATATATTATATACATATTATATATCATTGGGGACCATCCTCTTCCATTTTCGCTGGGAATCCCTATGCATGCGGCACATGTAGCTGGTGTAGAGCCACATGGTGAGTCAGGGGTAGCTAAACAGAAACACAGGATGGTGCCGCTGGTGCCCCATAGTTAATGTGGCTAAGTTGGTGAACATAAGTCTAACTAGGGTTGATTAGGGGGTTATATCATGGGGGATATTAGGGGGTTATATCATATGTTGCATCTATACTTGACTTAATTTACGGCATTTTTTTTAAGCGTTCCAGTGCCATAACACAGCTGGGTGCCATCCTGGCCGTGCGCTGAGTCTGTGAGTTCGACTTGGAGCGTGTGCAGAAGCGCTTGAGTCTCCACAGCAAGGTGCCTTTTGAAGCGTCTCAAACGCCAGGTTTAGTCATTTTAGTAGAGAAAATGATGATAATCCATGATAATCCATGATAATCCATGATAATCTCATGAGGTTTACTCAGTCATTGGGAAAGGACCACTTAAATGAGCAGCTTCAAAATACCTGTTGGGAAAGGATTTATAGAAGTTGTGAACTTTGCTGCGTTCGCGGCCAGTCAAAACACAGGCCGCGAAAGGGTGGCGAAAGAGAGTCAACAGGAAAGTCTATTTTGGGATTTTGAAACTGCTCAAAATAGGCATTTTAGTAGAGAAAATGATGATAATCCATTGATAATCCATTGGAATATGAGGTACACTATTTCATGGAAGTTTCCGATGTCATGGGGGTACCCGTGTTATCATCCAACATGACGATTGGCGATTTTAGTATTGACACTCATGGCGATTTGAGGATCCACCATCTTAAGAACTAGCCATATATTCTTAATCAATCACACGTCAGAGAATTCAGAAGATTAAGAGTTGCAGAGATTTGCAGACTTGGAAATGCTATTTCCCACACATTTACACCCAAACAAGCTTGCCAATGCTGATGTTTCTTCATCCATATCTATCTTATCTGCCTGTCTGCCTGCCTGCCTGTCTGCCTGCCTGCCTGTCTGTCTGCCTGCCCTCCTGCCTGCCTGCCTGCCTGTCTGCTTGTATGCCTGTTTGCCTGTCTGCCTGTCTGCCTGTTTGCCAGTCTGCCTGCCTGCCTGCCTATCTATCTATCTATCTACCTATCTATCTATCTATCTATCTAATCTTTTCTCATCTCATCTCATCTCATCTCATCTCATCTCATCTTATCAAACTATCTCATTAAATCTATAGGTATAATATATGTTCTGTTTATGCAACATCTTTGAAATGTCTGGCAAGGATGCGGAGGGCGTTCTGAACTACGCAGGGCACGAAGACAGCGGCACCTGGGCCTGCACGCGGATGGTACCTTGCGGGGGGGGTCCCTCCAGTTACCCAACCTGGTAAAGCCCCTGTTGGTTGATGATTATAAGAGATTATACTACCCAATACTTGTACATGGGGATTTTGGTGGTTTCATGGATGATGTTCCTGTATAGGCAATATATATCTATAGATATGGGATGATATACCCTGGAATGGTCTTTGGAGTAGCTATCCCAAAATCGCTGAACTCTTCAGGTGAATGATGATAAATTTAAGCACAATGTTTTTGCGCCCATATTGGACTTCAATCAACCCCAAATAGCTAACCACCTTTTTTAAACCCCTATAACCCCAGAAAATTAAAACCCAACAGTTCAACTGGACGACCACTCCTTTGGAAACCGAAAAAAATGAACTGCTGAAATCTGGCCACAATGACCGAACTTTTTCAGCTTGGTGAATGAACAAATGATTCCGCCAGATGAAATGCATGAAGTCATAGTTTATTAGGGTATTTCAAGAATTGGACATTCAGCAAAAATCATACGTTTTAAATGGGTTTAGGAGCAGATTTAAGCACTGAATAAGGGGTAAACTACACGGTTCCCGACCCATAGACGGCCGTATGGTTTTAGGAGTTTTTCATCAACAAAAATGTTGTTTTCGCTACAGCGAAACGTCATTTTTTCTCATGTTGACGTGAAAAATAGGGTTTTGAAAATCTCCAAAACTACTTCGTTTTTTGACATAAGTTCGTGCTTTTTTGGGATGCAGCACTTTTTTTCCTTCTTCTCAGAAGCGCTTCATTGCTTTGACGGCCTTGCAAAGTTCTTCGAGAAATCGGTGAGGTGTCAATGGTCCCAAGATAACCATAGCGTAGCA